>Ga0210397_10000748_pt1 | contig 21412 bp, 17 predicted proteins | sample IncBWH2OmetaG_FD_160126 | JGI IMG/M metagenome (GOLD analysis project Ga0210397, IMG submission 160126) | Forest soil microbial communities from Barre Woods Harvard Forest LTER site, Petersham, Massachusetts, United States - Inc-BW-H-2-O ...
CTATCAACGGACCGGCAGCGAGCCTGAAAAATGGTCGCCCAAAACCAGGGAGACCGCCGACCACAGCCTGCCCTACATCACGGCGCGCGCGATGTTCGATGGCGACATCACCAACGATAGCTTCGCGACCGAGATGTTTAGCGATCCGCGCATTCTCGCTTTCATGCAAAAGATCACGGTCCGCGAGGATCCCAACCTCACGGCGCGAGTCGGCGCCGCGCCCACGCGCGTGACCGCGATACTCGCCGACGGGCGGCGAATCTCGCGCGAAGTCGATTACGCCCCGGGTTTTGCCGAACGGCCGATGAATCGATCCGAAGTGGAACGGAAATTCCGTGGCAATGTCGGCAAGCGCTGGGCGCGCGAACGGACCGACTCGGTTCTGCGCGCGCTGTGGGCGCTCGACGAGACGGACGACCTGTCCCGCTTGCTGGGCCAGCTTGCGATGTCAACAAAACCCTGAAGCGCCAAATGCGCGATACCTGAACTTAAAAAGGCCGGAGGCTTCATGCACTATTTGAAGATGGCATTAGCTAGTCTTGCCGTGATCGCCGTCATGTGCAGCGGCAGTGCCGCGGGTTCCGCCGAAATCAAGGTTCTGGCCTCCGGCTCGTTGAAGGGCGCGCTGTCCAGGCTCGCTCCAGACTTTCAGAAGGCCTCCGGCAATACGGTAACCATTGAATACGGTCCGGCGGGCGCCGTTGTTGCACGGATTCAAAAGGACGATGCCGCGGATGTCGTGATCGTATCCAGATCGCAGATCGAGAAGCTTGCAAGCAGTGGCAAGGTTCTTTCCGAGAGCCTCGTCAACGTCGCCGGCATCGCGCTGGGCGTCGCGGTGCGCAAGGGAGCGCCCAAACCTGACATCAGCAGTGCCGAGGCGTTCAAGCACGCGCTGCTCGCCGCCCGCTCGATCGGGTACCGCGATCCCGTAACGGGTTCGACGTCCGGCATCTATGCCGCGAGCCTGATCGAGCGGCTCGGCCTCGCCGAGGATTTGAAACCGAAGCTGAGACTCGACCGCACCGAAGGTGACGCTCCCGAAAACGTGTTCCGGACGGTTGCCAGCGGCGAGATTGAAATGCAGATCGGCCAGATCACCGAGATCGTGATCGCACCCGGTGTCGAACTGGCGGGGCCGCTGCCTGCCGAGATTCAGAATACGACCGTGATGGCTGCCGGCGTCATCGCGTCCAGCAAAGCGCCGGATGCCGCGAGCGTTTTCATTCGCTTCATATCGTCGCCATCGGCGGCCGCCGTCTTGACGGCAACCGGATTCGTGGCGGTGAAAGAGAATTGAGCCCGGTTGCTTGAACGGCGGAGCGCTACTCCGCCGCCGTCGTTTCGGGCAGCTTGGCGCCTTTGCCGTAGCGCTGATCGATGTAGTCGATCACCAGCGCCTTGAAGTCGGCGGCAATGGTCGGTCCACGCAGGGTGCGGAATTTCTTGCCGTCGACGAACACGGGTGCGGCCGGCGCCTCGCCGGTGCCGGGCAGCGAGATGCCGATATTGGCATGTTTGGATTCGCCGGGGCCGTTGACGATGCAGCCCATCACCGCGACGTTGAGTTCTTCGACGCCGGGATATTGCGTTTTCCAGCCCGGCATTTCGACGCGGATGAAATCCTGAATCGAGCGCGCCAGTTCCTGGAATGTGGTCGAGGTGGTGCGGCCGCAGCCGGGGCAGGCCGCCACCAGCGGCACGAAGGTGCGGAAGCCCATGGTTTGCAGCAGTTCCTGCGCGACCTGAACCTCCAGCGTGCGGTCGCCGCCGGGTTCGGGCGTCAGCGAAATGCGGATGGTGTCGCCGATGCCGTCTTGCAGAAGAATGCCGAGCGCGGCGGATGAAGCGACGATGCCCTTGGAGCCCATGCCGGCTTCGGTTAAGCCCAGATGGATGGCGTAATCCGAGCGGCGGGCAAGTTCCTGATAAACCGCGATCAGATCCTGTACGGCGGAAACCTTTGCCGACAGGATCATCTTGTTCTTGGGCATGCCGAGTTCTTGCGCGCGCGCCGCCGACAACAGCGCCGACTGCACCATGGCCTCGCGGGTCACGGCGCGAGCATCGCGCGGATTGGGAGAAGCCGTGTTCTCGTCCATCAACTTGGTGAGCAGTTCCTGATCGAGCGAGCCCCAGTTGGCGCCGATGCGGACCGGCTTGTTGTTCTTGTTGGCGATCTCGATGATGTCGGCGAACTGCGTGTCGCGCTTGTTCTTGAAGCCGACATTGCCTGGATTGATGCGGTACTTGTCGAGCGCTTCGGCGCAGGCCGGATATTCGGCGAGCAGCTTGTGGCCGATGTAATGGAAGTCGCCGATCAACGGCGTGGTGAGGCCAAGCTTGCGCAGGCCGTCGCGGATATGCGGGACGGCAGCGGCCGCTTCCTCGCGGTCGACCGTGATGCGCACCATTTCCGAGCCGGCACGCGATAGCGCTGCGACCTGGGCGATCGTGCCGTCGATATCGGCCGTGTCGGTATTGGTCATCGACTGCACGACAATCGGCGCGCCGCCGCCGACGGCAACGTTGCCGACCATGACCTGGGTGGTTTTGTGCCGCGCCTTGGGGCCGGCGACGTCGTTTTCGGGTGGTTTTACGGGCTGGTTCATGGGGTCTCGAATATCAGGTTTTGGTGACATTCAGCAATGCATCACTGGCAACCGGGATCTCCGGATTTGGCCGATTCACGAGGTAAAGCCCGGCGATCACCAGGAGTGCCGCAGCCCCGAAGACGGGGGTCAACGTATCGTGGAGGATGAAATAGCTAGCCACGACGCCAAACAAAGGGGTGATGAAGGAAAATGCCGACAATTTGCTGGCGGAATAGGCCTTGACCAGCCCAAACCACAGCAAAAAGGTTAATCCGACCACCCAGAATGCCTGATAGGCGGTCACAAAGATCGCCAGGGGGCCGGGAACCCGGGTCATGGTTTCCCCCGAGACGAAGGCGGCGAAAGCCAGAATCGGGATCGAAATAGCCACCTGATAGATCAGCGCTTTTTCCGGTGGGGCGTGACGGAGCCGGCTGGCCTTCACCATCAGGGTCGTTGCCGCCCACAGAGCGCCGCCGCCGACGATCAGGAGGTCGCCCCATAGCACGGTCGCATCGACATCGGCTTGCGGAATGCCGATGGCGAGCGCCACGCCGATAAAGCTCAAGCCCAGCCCCGCCCATTGCGAGGCGCGCAGCCGCTCGCCGAGGAATCGATACGAACCGAGCGCGACAAAGAAGGGCGCGGTGTAGAGAAAGACCACCGCGCGGGAAGCCGAGGTCAATAGCAGCCCGCGATAGATCAGTACGAATTCGACGCCGAACAGCACACCCGCGCACAGGCCGGCGTAAAGCGTCCCGTCGCGCGCGAAAATGTTCACGCCGCGGAAGCGGGCGATCAACAGCAGCACGGGAAGGGCGGCGATGGAGCGGATCGTGCCTTGCAGCAGCGGCGGAATGTCCGGCAGCGCCAGTTTGACGGCGATCTGATTGAAGCCCCAGCTCAGGCACAGCATCAGCATCAAGGCGATCGCGCGCGGCGGAAGCGAGCGCTCCGCCGATTGAAGCGATAGTTTTCCCATGAGTTCCCCGTGGAGGCTTATCGCCTTCTTAATTCTGACAATGCGCGCAAACGCCGGTGATTTCGACAATCGACATTCTCGGCGTAAAGCCGGTCGAACGTGCCGAGGCATTGAGGCTTTGCGCGACGGGCGCCGCCGGGACCTCGCCGACCAGGCCGCAACGCTCGCAGATCAGGAAGGCCACCATCGCCGCCTCGTCATGATCATGGGCGCAGGCGAGAAACGCGTTGCGGCTTTCGATGCGATGGACGAGGCCGTTCTCCATCAGGAAATCGAGCGCACGATAGACCGTGATCGGCGCCGGCCGCGACGTGGTTTTCGCCAGTTCCTCAATGACTTCATAGGCGCCAAGCGGCCGGTGGCTGGACAGTAGCGCTTCCAACACTCGGCGGCGGATCGGTGTCAATTTTTGCGAGCGTCTGGCGCAGACCCGTTCGGCATGCAGCAGCGCGTCCGCGGTGCAGCGGCCGTGATCGTGATCGGGCGCGGGGAATGTCGGCTTGGCCAGGGTCATCTGGCGTAGCCTAGCATTTTGTCCGGCGAACCAAAATCCCGCGACACGGAAAACCGCTGAATGTTCCGGCGCTTGTTGCCTGAGCCATGTCGTTTTGACAGGGCAGGGCCGCAAACGGCCGGCCATGAAAAATTGATAAGCTAGCTTATTATGTGCAAAGCTTACATAAAGGGGCGCACCCTCCGATTGGGGCCGTCTCGCTTCATGAACTTCAAAAACAAGGTGCGCCGTGATGCCCCGCGGTTCCGTGGATGTGAACTTCCTGTTTACGCTTGGCGAGTTGCAGCGGCTGGTGCGCGCCTATGCGGACCGGCAGGCAGCGCGCTACGGCATCACCCGCGCGCAATGGGCCGTGCTGGCCAAGGTCGAGCGGTTCGAGGGCCTTAAACAGTCGGAACTCGCCGAACAGATGGAGATGCAGCCGATCACGCTGACGCGCTTGATCGACCGCCTTTGCGATAATGGCTGGATCGAACGCCGCAGCGACGACAGCGACCGCCGCGTCAACCGGCTTTATCTGCGCAAGGCCGCAAAGCCGCTGCTCGCCAAGCTGGGCGGTTTGCGTTCGGAACTGACGGCAACCGCGCTGGAAGGCATCAGCTCATCGGATGCGAACCGGCTTCTCGCCCAGCTCGAGACCATCAAGGAAAATGTCCGCAACGCGATTGCCGATGCGGAAGAAGATGCAAGGAAAGAACAGCGCTATGGCTGATCCGGTATTGAAATTTCCGCCCGAGCAGAAGGGGTCTCCCGCACAGTTGCCCCGCGAGAAGCTCGCGGCCGAGCCGCGTCGGCGGCTGCTGGCTGCGATGCGCCGTTATCGCCGTTTCCTGCTGCTCGTCGTGCTGCCGGTCGCCGCCGTGATCGGTGGCGGCGTGGTCTATCTCAATGGCGGTCGTTACGTCGGCACCGACGACACCTATGTCGGCGCACAAAAGGTCATGATCACGCCGGACATCTCCGGCCGAATTGACAAGGTCGTGGTGAAGGAAGGTCAGCTCGTCCACAAAGGCGATGTGCTGTTCGAAATCGACCCGGTCCCGTTCCGGCTTACTGTCGATCGCGCCAAGGCCGCTTTAGCGCAGGCCAAAACGACCTACAGCAACCTCGGTGCCAACATCAAGATCTACGACGAGATGGCCAACTTGATGCAGCAGGCCATCGACCTGAAGCAGCGCGACGTCGAGCGCAAGTCGGCGCTGGTAAAGAACAGCTACGGTTCGCAGCTCGACCTCGACAATTCAACGAACTCAGCCATCACGGTGCGCGCCGAACTCGCATTTGTTCAGCAGCAGCGTTCGAGCTCATTGATCCAGTTGCTTGGCAATCCGAACCTCGCGCTTGACGATTTCCCGCCTTATTATCAAGCACAAGCCGCGCTCGCCCAGGCTCAGCGCGACCTCGACCATACGGAAATGCGGGCGCCGATGGACGGCGTCGCAACCATGGTCGACCAGATCCAGCTCGGCCGGTTCGTCGTCGCCGGCTCGCCGGTATTCACCATTATCGATGTCGCAAAGCCCTGGATCGATTCCAATCTGAAGGAGTCTGATCTCACCCATGTCGAGGTCGGACAGGTGGTCGAGATCGACGTCGACGCTTTCCCCGACCATACGTTCAAGGGCACTGTCGGTTCGCTCTCGCCCGGTACCGGTGCGCAATTCGCGATCCTGCCGCCGCAAAATGCCACCGGCAATTTCGTCAAGGTGGTGCAGCGCGTTCCGGTGCGGATCTATTTCGATCAAAGCGATCCGTTCGTCAAAAAGCTGAAAGCCGGCATGAGCGCCTATGCCACGATCGACACCGGCCACAAACGCACGCTCGCGGGCCTGCTTGGCTTGCGGTCGGCTGCGGCGACGCAGGACTAGGAACGATGTCGCCGACGGCGATTCCAGCTCCGAGTGCCGTTCCCGGCCTGCGCCGGAACATGGTGACGATCTGCGCCATGACCGCGACCATCATGCAGGCGCTCGACACCACGATTGCCAACGTCGCGCTGCCTTACATGCAGGGAACGCTTTCGGCGTCGCAGGACCAGATCAACTGGGTGCTGACTTCCTACATCGTGGCGGCGGCGATCATGACGGCGCCGGTGGGCTGGATCGCCAACCGCTTCGGCCGCAAGCGAACCTTCATCATCTGCTCCGCCGGCTTCACCGTCGCTTCCGTGATGTGCGGGCTTGCGCAGGATATCAACCAGATGGTGCTGTTCCGCCTGCTGCAGGGCGTGTTCGGCGCCGCGCTGGTGCCGTTATCGCAGGCCGTCATGCTCGACTCCTATGCCTTGCACGAGCGCGCCAAGGCGATGTCGATCTGGGGCATGGGCGTGATGATGGGCCCGATCATGGGGCCCTCACTGGGTGCGTGGCTGACCGAGACCTATTCCTGGCACTGGGTGTTCTTCGTCAACCTGCCGTTCGGCATCGTCACGGTGCTCGGCCTGATGGTTTTCATGGATGAGACAAAGCAGAATGCCGAATTGCGCTTCGACTGGTTCGGTTTCGCGGCTCTGGCGATCGGCATCGGCGCCTTGCAGGTCGCGCTCGACCGTGGCGAACAGCTCGGCTGGCTCGAATCCAACGAGATCATCGCCGAATTCATCATCGCCGCGGTCGGATTCTATTATTTCTTCGCGCACTCGTTCACGACCGATCGCCCCTTCATCCAGTTCGCATTGTTCAGGGATCGCAATTTCCTCACCGGCTGCATCTTCATGACGGTGATGGGGCTCGTGCTGTACTCGACCATGGCGCTGGCCTCGCCTTACCTGCAGAACGTGATCGGCTATCCCATCATCACCGCGGGCGTATTGCTCGCAAGCCGAGGCTGCGGCACCTTTGTCGCCATGATGCTGGTCGGCCGCCTGATGCGCATTATCGAGGCGCGCACGCTGATCATTACCGGACTCAGCCTTACCGCGCTGTCGCTGTACTGGATGACCGCGTGGACCGACCAGACAGGCGTGCCTGAGATCGTGACCATCAGCATCATCCAGGGCTTTGGCTTCGGGCTTGTCTTCGTGCCGCTCTCGACGGTCGCGTTCATGACCCTGCCCAATCATCTGCGCACCGACGGCACCTCGATGCTGACCTTGATGCGCAATGTCGCAAGCTCGGTCGGCATCTCCATCGTGATCGCGCAGCTGACCGAGGGCGGGCGCCGGGTCTATGCGATCCTGTCGGAGCACATCACTCCGTTCAATCACGCCCTGCAGATGCCTGACGTGAGCGGCATGATCAACCTCGGCACCGACAAGGGCCGCGCCATGGCGGACGTCATGGTGGCACTTCAGGCGCAGATCATCGCCTTCTCGCAGGATTATCAGCTCGTGATGTTCTTCATCCTGGGCTCAATTCCGCTCGCGATCATGATCGGCTCGACCAAGGTTGCTCTGCGAAAGCAGGCGGCCGGGCCGGAACATGCGGTGATCGAATAGAATCGACCTTTCCACGTCATGGCCGGGCTCGTCCCGGCCATCCACGCCTTTCCCGCAGTAATCCCAAGACGTGGATGCCCGGCACAAGGCCGGGCATGACGAAAGGCCAGATTGATTTAAACGTCGAAAAACACGGTTTCATCGTCGCCCTGAAGGTGGATGTCGAAATGATAGACGGCGTTGCCGCCAGGCACGCGCTTGGCGATCAGTGTGGCGCGGCGCTCAGCAGGTACCAATGCCAGGATTGGATCCGCCGCGTTGGCGGTCTCACCATCGAGATAGATGCGCGTGTAATTATGCAGGATCATACCGCGGGCGAAAATCGCGACCAGAATATGCGGCGCCTGCGGCTTGCCGTCGGGATCGGGAACCAGACCCGGCTTGATGGTGTCGAACGCGTATTCGCCGTTGGCACCGGTGCCGCAACGGCCGAATCCCCTGAATTTGGAATTAGGCAGCGCGCGGTTGTCCTTGGGATCGGCGAAGCGGCCCTGCGCGTCCGCCTGCCAAATCTCCAGCATGCAGTCGGGAACGGGTTTGCCGTCGCCGTCGAATACTTTTCCTTCGATTCGGATTCGCTCGCCCGTCGCGTCAGGGGTCACGAGGTTGTTCGTAAACGCGTCGTTCCATTCGTATTGGCCGGTCGGCGTCAGCCCATAGGCGAAGAAGGGACCGACGGTCTGCGATGGCGTAATGCCTTGCGGCTTGGTTGTGGACACTATTTCGTCTCCATCGGCGTGGCATTGCGGCCGCGCAGCACGATGTTGAAGCGATAACACAGCGCCCATTCGGGCTGGGTGTTCTCGAGGTCGAAGGAAGAAATCATCCGGTCGCGCGCTTTCGCGTCGGTGACCGAGTTGAAGATCGGATCGAACGGGAACAGCGGATCGGCGGGGAAATACATCTGCGTCACCAGCCGCGACACAAAGGAATGGCCGAACACCGAGAAATGGATGTGGGCCGGCCGCCACGCATTGTGGTGGTTGCCCCAGGGATAGGCGCCCGGCTTGACGGTGATGAACCGGTAATAACCTTCGCCGTCGGTTTGTGCGCGGCCCGCCCCGGTGAAATTCGGATCCAGCGGCGCCGGATGTTGGTCGCGAACGTGGATATAACGTCCGCAGGCATTGGCTTGCCAGAGTTCGACCAGCGTGTTCGGCACGCCGCGTCCGTCTTCATCCAGCACATGGCCATGGACGATGATGCGTTCGCCGATCGGCTCACCCTTGTGCTGGGTGGTGAGATCGGCATCGCCCGCGCGCACGGTTTCGTGGCCGTACACCGGGCCGGTCAATTCCGACAGCGTGTGGCGCATGATGATCAGCGGCTTGGAAGGCGAACGCTTCACCGTGCTCTTGTAGTCCGGCGATAGCCGGGCCGGATGGGCTTTGTTGCTTTCGGTCGGATAGGCGAATGTCATGGGCAAGTTCTCCGATGTTTCCCCGTCGTTCCGGGGCGCGCCATGCGCGAATCCGGAACCTCGAGATTCCGGGTTCGATGCTGCGCATCGCCCCGGAATGACGGACTGACGTCCGTCAGTTCAACTTCTCGATCGCCATGGCGACGCCCTGGCCGACACCGACGCACATGGTTGCCAGCGCGCGTTTTCCGCCGCGCTTTTCCATGCCATGCACGGCGGTCATCACCAGCCGTGCGCCGCTCATGCCGAGCGGATGGCCGAGTGCGATGGCGCCGCCATGCGGATTGACGAAGTCGGCGTCGTCCTTGACGCCGAGTTGGCGCAGGCAGGCGATGCCCTGGCTTGCAAAGGCTTCATTGAGTTCGATCAAATCGAAATCGGTGATTTTGAGCCCCAGCCGCGCCATCAGCTTCCGTGTCGCCGGCACCGGCCCGATGCCCATGATGCGTGGCGGCACGGCGGCCGATGCCAATCCAAGGATCCGGGCCCGCGGAGTCAGGCTGTGCTTCTTCACGGCCAGCTCCGACGCCAGGATCATGGCGGCGGCGCCGTCATTGACGCCTGAGGCATTGCCGGCGGTCACTGTGCCGGGATTGCGCACGATCGGTTTCAATTTGGTGAGGCCTTCCAGCGTCGTTTCGGGGCGAGGATGTTCGTCCTTGTCGACGGTGGTGGGACCGGCCTTGCCGCCGGGAACTGAAACAGGGGTGATTTCCTCGGCGAAGTATCCGGCCGCGATCGCTTGTCCGGCGCGTTGCTGCGAGCGAATGGCAAACGCATCCTGATCGGCACGCGAGACCTGAAACTCCTCGGCGACGTTCTCGCCGGTCTCGGGCATCGCGTCGACGCCATATTGCGCCTTCATCAGCGGATTGATGAAGCGCCAGCCGATCGTGGTGTCGTAAATCTCGGCCGAACGCGAAAACGCTTCCGCCGCCTTGCCCATCACGAACGGGGCCCGTGTCATCGATTCAACACCGCCGGCAATGGCAAGATCAATCTCACCGGCCCGAATGGCGCGCGCGCCGGCGCCGACCGCGTCCAGTCCCGAAGCGCACAGGCGGTTGAGGGTCTGGCCGGGAACCGAATCCGGCATGCCCGCGAGCAGCAGCGCCATCCGCGCGACGTTGCGGTTGTCCTCGCCGGCCTGGTTGGCGCAGCCGAAATAGACTTCATCGACCTGCGACCAATCGAGTTTCGGGTGCTTCGCCATCAGCGCCTTGATCGGCGCGGCCGCCAGATCGTCGGCGCGGACCTTGGCGAGCGAACCGCCGAAGCGGCCGATCGGGGTCCGTACCGCATCACATACAAATACCTCACCCATCGGTCTCTCCTTGGGATTTCCTGATTGAGGCGAGTTGTAGGAGCGGCGATGGAACAGGTCAATTGATCGCTTTTCGCCTTTTACGCGAGGGTGCTATGCCGGGGAACGGCGATAATTCCGGCATATGGTAGAGAACGTGGAAAACGTCCCGACGAGTGGCAAAGCGAATAGGATCGACGGCTAAAATTCAGTAGTTTGCGCCACCGAAGCTCGGTTCTGATTGGATCAGAACCGGGCTCCGGACCTGCTATTTTGACGCGTTTTCTTCACGCGAACCGGTCCCCACTTCACTCGAAAACGCTTTGATGACCATACAACCGACATTCCCCGCATCACCTGCTCCTGTAGAGGCCCAACCGGCCGCCGAGCCGCCGGCGCGCGTGACGCCGATGATGGAACAATATCTGGAAATCAAGGCGGCCCATCCCGGCTTGCTGCTGTTTTACCGGATGGGCGATTTCTACGAGCTGTTCTTTGAGGATGCCGAAATCGCCTCCCGCGCGCTCGGCATCATGCTGACCAAACGCGGCAAGCATCAGGGCGCGGATATCCCGATGTGCGGCGTGCCGGTGGAACGCTCGGACGACTATCTGCATCGCTTGATCGCGCAGGGGTTTCGGGTCGCAGTGTGCGAGCAGATGGAAGATCCCGCTGCCGCGCGCGCTCGCGGCAACAAAAGCGTCGTGCGTCGCGATGTCGTGCGGCTGGTGACGCCGGGCACGCTGACGGAAGACACGCTTCTGGATGCGAGAGCCAACAATTATCTGCTGGCGATCGCACGGCTGCGCGGCGCCGCCGGCGCTGATCGCCTCGGGCTTGCCTGGATCGATATTTCGACGTCGGAATTCATCGTCACAGAATGTGCGGTGGGCGAACTCGCCGCGACGCTGTCGCGCATCAATCCCAATGAGATCATTGTCACCGATGCCTTGTACGGCGACACTGACGTCGGGCCGACGTTGCGCGAATGGCCGGCGGTGACGCCGCTGACCCGCGACGTCTTCGACAGTTCCACCGCCGAGCGGCGGCTGTGCGATTATTTCGCGGTCGCCACTATGGATGGCCTGTCAGCGATGTCACGGCTGGAGGCCACGGCTGCCGCTGCCGCCGTCACCTATATCGACCGCACACAAGTCGGGAAACGTCCGCCGCTGTCGCCGCCCTCGCGCGAAGCTGTCGGCACCACCATGGCGATCGATCCGGCGACCCGCGCCAATCTCGAACTGACGCGCACGCTGGGCGGCGAACGCCGTGGCTCGCTGCTCGATGCGATCGACTGCACCGTCACTTCCGCCGGCTCGCGGCTGCTCGCGCAACGAATAGCTGCGCCACTGACGGATAGCGCAGCGATCGCGCGGCGGCTCGATGCGGTTGCGGCCTTTGTGGCGGATAGCGGCCTTCGCGACGAACTCCGCAGCACGCTGCATGCGGCGCCGGATTTGTCGCGGGCGCTGGCGCGGCTGTCGCTTGGACGCGGCGGTCCGCGCGATCTTGCAGGTCTGCGCGACGCCATCCTCGCCGCCGATCAGGCGCTGGTTCATCTGGCGCGGATGGAGCAGCCTCCGCAGGAGATCGCATCGGCGATGGCGTCGCTGCGTCGCCCATCGCGGGAACTCGCAGCCGAATTCGACCGCGCGCTGGCCGAGCAACTGCCGTTACTCAAGCGCGACGGCGGCTTCGTGCGCCAAGGCTACGAACCCGCGCTCGATGAATCCCGTAATTTGCGCGATGCCTCGCGGCTTGTCGTTGCCTCGATGCAGGCGCGCTATGCCGACGGCACTGGCGTCAAGGGTCTGAAGATTCGCCACAACAACGTGCTCGGCTATTTCGTCGAGGTCACGGCCCAGCACGGCGACAAGTTGATGTCGCCGCCGTTGAACGCGACCTTCATCCATCGTCAGACGCTGGCCGGACAGGTCCGCTTCACCACCTCCGAGCTCGGCGAGATCGAGGCCAAGATCGCCAATGCCGGTGACCGCGCGTTGGGGCTTGAACTGGAAATCTTCGAACGGCTTTGCGCGCTCGCGGTTGAGGCGAGTGACGATTTGCGTGCTGCCGCCTACGCCTTCGCCAGCCTCGATGTCGCGACCGCGCTCGCGAAACGCGCGGTGGACGACAACTATGTGCGGCCCGAAGTCGACGGCTCGCTTTGCTTTGCCATCGAAGGTGGACGCCATCCTGTGGTCGAGCAGGCCTTGAAGCGCGACGGCCAGCCGTTCATTGCCAACGCCAGCGATCTTTCGCCGGCTCCGCAACAAACGTCCGGCCAGATATGGCTGATCACCGGTCCCAACATGGCCGGTAAATCGACCTTCCTGCGTCAGAACGCCTTGATTGCGTTGCTCGCGCAGGCGGGCAGCTTCGTGCCGGCGTCGCGGGCAAGGATCGGTGTCATCGATCGGTTGTTCTCGCGGGTCGGCGCGGCGGACGATCTGGCGCGCGGCCGTTCCACCTTCATGGTGGAAATGGTGGAGACCGCCGTCATCCTCAATCAGGCGAGCGAGCGTTCGCTGGTAATCCTCGACGAAATCGGTCGAGGCACGGCAACCTTCGACGGCCTGTCGATCGCCTGGGCCGCGATCGAGCATCTGCACGAGGCCAACCGCTGCCGCGCGCTGTTCGCGACCCACTATCACGAACTCACGGCGCTTTCGGCGAAGCTGCCGCGGCTGTTCAACGCCACCGTTCGCGTCAAGGAATGGCAGGGCAATGTCGTGTTCCTGCATGAGGTGTTGCCCGGCTCGGCGGATCGTTCCTATGGCATTCAGGTCGCCAAGCTCGCAGGATTGCCGCCATCGGTGATTGCGCGCGCCAAATCAGTGCTGGCAAAACTCGAGGCGCAGGATCGCGGCCAGACCGCGCGCGCGCTCGCCGAGGATTTGCCGCTGTTTGCCGTGCCCTCGCGCGCCGCAGCAGAGCCGGCGCCGCCGAGTGAGGCTGAGAAGCTGGTTGATGCGCTGAGGGCGTTGCATCCCGACGAGATGTCGCCGCGCGAGGCGCTGGAGGCGTTGTATGCGATGAGGGCGAAGTTGCCGAAGGAATAATTCCTCATGGTGAGGAGCGCATCTTCACCCGAGCAGGCCGAGCTATAGCGAGGCCGTTAGCGAATGGCGCTAGAAACTGCGCGTCACCGGACGATGCTTTGCATCGCCGGGAGAACCATGAGGCCCGGCTCTTGGCTCCATCCTTCGAGACGCCGCTTCGCGGCTCCTCAGGATGGAGGAGTAGCGACCACCTTCCTTCGCCCCAGCCACCACAGGCCGAGATTCCAGACCACGCCGGTGGCCAGTGCAAGGCTGAGCGCGGTGGCCGATCCGAACGGCACCGCGGTCACGTGCAGCACCGCAATCGCGATGCCAAATCCCATCATTCCCCACCCGCCATTGGCAATCAACGCGGCGGTTGCCGGCCCGCCGATGCGTGGATGCAGGATCAGCGTCATGCTGGTCAGCACCATCGGAAACAGCGCAATCGTGCCGCTGACGAACGGGCCGACCCAGTGCGACAGCGTGACGACGATCGCAACCAATGTCGCCACCATCGTCGCGCGCAACGGGATATCGTACCAGCGGCGCGTGATCAGCGGCATCTTCACATGCTGAAAGGGTTTGAAGAGCGGAATACAGATGGCAAATGCGATCGCGTTCGCGATCAAACCGCGGGCGAGCGACCACGGCACCAAACGTTCGAGCGCGGCCAAGGCGAGCCAGACGACGATGGCGCCGCCAACGCTGACCACAGCACTTCGGCGCTGGGCGAGTACCACATAGGTCAAGCAGAAGAACATGGTGACGGCGTTGATCGGAAAGCTCGCCAGCGCGCCTTCGGCGATGAACGTCGCGTCGTGGTCGAGCGCCAGGAACGCATAGGAAGGACCGGCCGAAATCGGCAACGTCGCGATCAATGCGCCGATCACGGCACCCGCGCGTTCGGTGATGATCGATGCCGTCACCACGAAGGCGGCAGCGACCGCCATGCGCAGGGCGAGCAGAAGGATGAAGTGCAGATCGAGGGACATTTTTCTAACCGTCGTCCCGGGCAAGCGAAGCGCGACCCGGGACCCATAACCACAGGCCGTTGTTAGTCGAGAGGACCGGCTGAAATCACGCGAGACAACCACGCCCTGGGGTTATGGGTGCCCGCTTTCGCGGGGACGACATCCATTGCTCGGTTACACCCGCTTCATCGTCACCGAAACTTTCGGGCCGTTCTTGATGGTCTGATAGACCACGCAATAGCGCTCGGTGAGTTTGAGCAAGAGATCGAGTTTCTCCTGCGGCGCGTCGGTATCGACGTCGAAGCGCAGGCGGATTTCGGCAAAGCCGACCGGCGCCTCCTTGTCGACGCCGAGCGTGCCGCGAAAATCGAGGTCGCCCTCGGCGCTGACATGACCTGTCTTCAACGGCACCTCGATGGCGGTCGCCACCGATTTCAGGGTCACGCCGGCGCAGGCGACCAGTGCCTCGAGCAGCATGTCGCCCGAACACAATTCAAGCCCGGAGCCGCCGGTCGCCGGATGCAGGCCCGCAACCGCCAGCGCCCGCCCGGTCTCGACCTTGCAGGCGATGCCTTCATTGTCGATCGAGCCCTTGGCTTTCAAGGTGATGAAAGCGGCCTTCGGATCGGTCTTGTATTTTTCCTTGATCGGGGCCTGGGTGGCGCGGAGCTCAGTGGCGTCCATTTTCTTCTCTCCCGGATGTTTTCGCAGTCGATTTAATGCCTCAACAGGCGGATGTCACCACCACAGCGCCTCGCCGCCGCTCGATTTTGCTTCGGCATCGCGCAAGCTTCGGTCGAGCGAGCGATCGAGCGCCGTCAAGACGCGCCGCTTGAAATTGTCAAACAGTGGCGAGTTGCGATCCCGCGGCCGGGCGAGGTTAATTTTGATTTCGTCAAACAGCCGGCCTGGCCGTGGCCGCATCACGAACACCCGGTCGGCGAGCACCACGGCCTCGTCCACGTCGTGGGTAACCAGTACGAGCGTGGGCCGGGTCTCCGCCCACAGGTCGAGCAGATGATCCTGCAGATCGCGGCGGGTGAACGCGTCCAGTGCCGAAAATGGTTCATCCAGCAGCAGCACTTCAGGCTGCGGCACCAGGGCGCGCGCAATCGCGACCCGTTGCGCCTGCCCGCCGGAGAGTTCACGCGGCCATGCCTTGGCTTTATCGGCCAGGCCAACTCTCGTGAGTGCATGCGCAATCCGCGCGCGCCTGACATCGGCAGGCACGTCGCCAAGGCCGAAGCCGATATTGTCGGCCACACTGAGCCACGGCAGGAGCCGCGGCTCCTGAAAGATGATGCCGATTTTCGCATGCGGCGCCGTGATGGTGACGCCGTCGAGCGTCACGCTGCCCGACGTTGCGGGATCGAGACCCGAGACCGCGCGCAACAGCGTCGACTTTCCGCAGCCGGAGCCGCCGATGATGGCGACGATCTCGCCAAGATTGACGTTCGCTGAAAACCGCTCCAGCGCGTGGACGCCGTTGGGATAGGTCTTGTCGATGGCATCGAGCACCAGCATCAGGCAGCCCCACCTGTACGGCTGAAGGCATCCTGCCAGCGCAACAAGGGTGCGGCCGCGACTTCGATCAGCCAGTCGGTGGTCTTGCCGAGAATGGCGAAGATCACGATCGCGGCCAGGATTTGCGCCGGTTTGCCGAGCTGTTGGCCGTCGAGCAGAAGATAGCCCAGTCCCTCGGAGGCGCCGATCAGTTCGGCCGCGACGACGAACATCCACCCCAAGCCAAGCCCTACGCGCAGCGCCACCACATAGGCCGGCAACACGGCCGGCAGCAGGATACGGCGGATCATGGCCGGCCCTGAAAGGCGAAAAGTACGTCCGACCTCGACGATCTTGCGGTCGACCGAGAGGATCGCGCCCATCACGCCGAGATACACTGGAAAGAACACGCCGATGGCAATTAGCGCAATCTTGGAGGTCTCGAAAATGCCGAGCCACAGGATGAACAGCGGTACCCAGGCGAGCGAGGGAATCGCGCGCAGCGCCTGAATGGTGGGATCAAGCAGCCGCCGCGCCAGCGCCCAATAGCCGGAGATGGCGCCAAGGATTGTGCCGGCGGCTACGCCGAAACCAAATCCTGCCAGCACGCGGCTCAGCGTGGCTATGATATGGTGGAGCAGTTCGCCGCTTTTCGCCAAATCGACGAGCTCGGTGAAAACCCGGGATGGCGGTGGCACCAGCCGTCCGCTGGCAAGCCCAAGCCGGACAATGATTTCCCAGGTAAGCGCCAGACCGACCGGCAGCAGCAGGCCGAGCAATGGCCGCGCATAGCCGCGCCAGCGGCCGGGCGGGCTTGTTGTCAGGTCGGATTTCGCAGCTTCGACTGTATCCAGCGTCATGGCGGCTACCAAAACCGCGTCTGGCTGACGATTGCAAGGTGTGGTCTTGTTGCAACCGACCAAGCCGTCATTCCCCGCGAAAGCGGGGAATCCAGCATTCCAGAGCCGTCGCGATAATTCGAGAGGTCGCGGCGTACTGGATCGCCCGGTCAAGCCGGGCGATGACGGTCATCGTTTGGCTTCCACAAGGGGAGAGGGGAAAGCCTCGCTGCTATCGCTCGCTTGTCCGGGACGACGGAAATCAATTCGTCGGCAGCGGAACGCCGTCGTCGATGAGCTGGTCGAGCGACGCCTTGACGTCGACCTTGGCGTCGATGACGCCCGCCTGCTGTAGCGCAAGGCCCGCGGCCAGGATCGACTCGCGCTGCGGTGCGCCGATCCGGCTATACGACAGATCCGTGCGCTCCTTGAGCTGCTTGTCGGCGACCTCGTCCGGAAGCCGGGTGGCGGTCACAAGCGATTTCTTCAGCTCGTCATAGTTGGCGAGCGAATATTTGCGGGCTTCCTCGTAAGTCGCGAGCACCCGCTGCACGATCTGCGGATTATCCTTCAAAAACTGTTCGCGAACGTTGAGAATGCCCCAGGTGTTGGCGTCCGCTTTGCGGAAGAACAGCTTTGCGCCATCCTCGATTTCCGCCTGCGCCATCATCGGGTCGAGGCCGGCCCAGGCATCGACGTCGCCCCGGATCAGCGCGGTCTTGCCATCGGCGTGCTGCAACAGCACCGGCGTGATGTCTTTTTCGGTCATGCCGGCATCGAGCAGGGCACGGACCAGGAAGATGTGCGGATCGGTGCCGCGGGTCACCGCGACGCGCTTGCCCTTGAGGTCGGAGACGGTTGCGATCTTCGAATCCTTTGTCGTCACCAGCGCCGTCCATTCCGGGCGCGAAAACACGTAGATCGATTTGATCGGGTTGCCGTTGATCCGGGCGACAAGCGCGGCGGAACCCGCGGTCGAGCCGAAATCGATCGAGCCGGCGTTGAGATATTCCAGCGCCTTGTTGGAACCCGCCGATTGTACCCAGACGATGCGGATGCCATCCTTGGCGAATTCCTTCTCCAGCATTCCCTTCTGCTTGAGGATCAGGGACACCGGATTATAGGTCGCCCAATCCACGCGGATCTCGCTCACCGCATCAGCGGCCGAGCTACAGGTGGGGGCCACCGCCAGGATGGCGATGACAGCGGCAAAAACGCGCCGTGAAATTCTGGACATCGTCGCAATTCTCCGTGGCATGATTAGATCAAAGCAGATCGGGGCCCTACGTCAAAGCAAGCCCGTCAAAACTCAGTGGCCGGACCTCGCCCGATCAGTCGAGAAACCCTATTCTCTTTCAACGAGTTAGGGTAACGGTCAAGGACAAGAAAAAATGCATCTTCGATGCGCCATCGGGAGAACGGCGTTATTCCAAATCGCGGCAATTGAGGATGAATGGGCTGTAATCGCTGGGATGGACGGTGACAGGCTGCGCCGTGTCCAGTATCGGAAATGAGTAATGGATCACATCGTCAAAGAGGCCCGGCCCGGGGCCGATGAGCGTTTCGATACCGCGCGGATCGCCACGGCGGTGAGCGCGCTTGCGACTGAGCACGCCGGACGCGAGGATGTTTTTCGCGCTGCGGTCGCAAAACTGCTGAAGGCGGAGATGGTCGAAGCGCGCGCGATCGCGCAGGCCGTGCTCCTGAAGGACCGGCATGGGCGGCGTTGCGCCGAGCGGCTGTGTTTCGTCCAGGATGAGATCATCCGCATTCTGTTCGATGCCGCGACGCGACATCTCTATCACTCGCCAATTCCTTCCGGCGCCGAGCGGATGGCGGTGGTTGCGACCGGCGGCTATGGCCGCGGGTTGATGGCGCCGGAATCGGACATCGATCTTCTTTTTATCCTGCCCTACAAGCAGACCGCCTGGGGCGAGCAGGTCGCCGAAGCCATTCTCTACTGCCTGTGGGACATGGGCTTGAAGGTCGGCCATGCGACGCGCTCGGTCGACGAGTCGATCCGTCAGGCGCGTGGCGACATGACCATCCGCACCGCGATTCTCGAGACTCGATTCCTCGCCGGAGACCAGCCGCTCTATGACGAGTTGCTATCGCGCTTCGACAAGGAGGTGGTGCAGGGCAATGCCACCGAGTTCGTGACGGCGAAACTCGCCGAACGCGAGGAGCGCCATCGCCGCGCCGGACAATCGCGTTACCTGGTCGAACCCAACGTCAAGGACGGCAAAGGCGGCCTTCGCGACCTGCACACGCTGTTCTGGATCGCGAAATATGTCTACCGCGTCCGCGAGACCGACGAATTGCTGGCTCGCGGCGTGTTCGACGCGCAGGAATACCGCACGTTCCGCCGCTGCGCGGATTTTCTGTGGTCGGTCCGCTGCAACCTGCATTTCTTTGCCGGCCGCCCCGAAGAGCGCCTGTCATTCGACATGCAGCGCGAGATCGCGGTGCGGCTCGGCTATACCTCGCATCCCGGGATGCAGGATGTCGAACGCTTCATGAAGCACTACTTCCTGATCGCGAAGGAAGTCGGCGACCTCACCGCAATCCTCTGCGCCAAGCTGGAAAACGAGCAGGCCAAGCCCGTCCCCGTGTTGAGCCGCATGATGGCCCGGTTCCGGCCGAGCACCGTTCGGCGCCGGGTGCCCGAAAGCGATGATTTCATCGTCGACAACAACCGTATCAATCTTGCTGCGCCCGATGTCTTCAAGCACGACCCGGTCAACCTGATCCGGATCTTCCGGCTGGCGCAAAAGAACAACCTTGCCTTCCATCCGGACGCAATGCGGACGGTGACGCGCTCGCTGAAGCTGATCAATACCGAGCTGCGGAACGATCCCGAGGCCAACCGGCTGTTCATGGAGATCCTGACCTCGAACGATGCCGAAATCGTGCTGCGCCGCATGAACGAAACCGGCGTGCTCGGTCATTTCATCCGCGCCTTCGGCCGGATCGTGTCGATGATGCAGTTCAACATGTACCACCATTATACGGTGGACGAGCACCTGATCCGCTGCATCGGCTTTTTGCAGGAAATCGAGCGCGGCGGCAGCGATGAATTCATCGTCGCCAGCGACTTGATGCGCAAGATAAGGCCTGAGCACCGCGCTGTTCTCTATATCGCCACCTTGCTGCACGATATCGCCAAGGGCCGCCCCGAAGATCATTCGATTGCCGGCGCCAAAGTGGCGCGCCGCCTGTGTCCGCGGCTCGGCTTCAGCGCGGCCGACACCGAACTGGTGGCGTGGCTGATCGAGGAGCATCTGGTGATGTCGACGGTCGCCCAATCGCGCGACCTGTCGGATCGCAAGACCATCGAGAATTTCGCCGCCGTCGTTCAATCGGTCGAGCAGATGAAGCTTCTGACGATCCTGACCACGGCCGACATTCGCGGCGTCGGTCCAGGCGTGTGGAACGGCTGGAAGGCGCAATTGATACGCACGCTCTATTACGAGACCGAGCCGGTGCTGACCGGCGGGTTTTCGGAGGTCGATCGCGCCCGCCGCCTCGCCATCGCGCAAGGCGAATTCCGCGCTGCCTTTACCGAATGGCCGGAGCAGGAGCTCAACGCCTATGTCGCACGGCACTATCCGGCGTATTGGCTCAAGGTCGAGCTGCAACGCAAGATTCGCCATGCGCGGTTTTTGCGTGCCAGCGAACAGGCCGGTGACAAGCTCGCGGTCAATGTCGGCTTCGACGAGGGACGCGGCGTCACCGAACTCACGATCCTGGCGATGGACCATCCATGGCTGCTGTCGATCATCGCGGGCGCCTGTGCGTCGGCCGGCGCCAACATCGTGGATGCGCAGATCTATACGACGACTGACGGGCGCGCGCTCGATACCATCGCGATCACCCGTGAATATGACCGCGACGAGGACGAGGGGCGTCGTGCGACGCGGATCGGCGAGATGATCGAGGATGTGCTTGAGGGCAAGCTTCGGCTGCCGGAGGTGGTGGCGCGGCGGGCCGCCGGTCGTGGCAGCAAGGCGCGTCCCTTTGTTGTTGAACCCGAAGTGACGGTCAACAATCAGTGGTCGGACCGCTACACCGTGATCGAGGTTTCCGGGCTCGACCGGCCTGGCCTACTGTACGAACTGACGACCGCGATCTCGAAGCTCAACCTCAATATCGCCTCCGCCCATGTCGCGACCTTCGGCGAGCGCGCCCGCGACGTGTTCTACGTCACGGACCTCCTGGGCGCGCAAATCTCGGCGCCGACGCCGCAGGCTGCGATCCGCAGCGCGCTGTTGCATTTGCTTGCGAGCGAAAAGGCGGCCGCTTAAAGCGTTTTCGAGCGAAGCCGCCTTCGCTAAAGCTTCGGCGGCCGAGTGAGCAAATGGCCCGGCGAAGCCTTGGCGCAGACGGGTGGATACCGGTTCGCGTGAAGAAAACGCGCCAGGACGGCCGCGTGGCGCGCCGGTTCTGATTAAATCAGAACCGGCAATGCTCAAGGCGAAAGTCGGCGCTGCTGCGTTCCCTGATCGGGTTTGAGCGCCACGCCTTCATGTTCCAGTAGCCATCGCTTGCGTGAAAGCCCGCCGCCATATTTGACGAGCGTGCCGTCGGCGCCGATCAGGCGGTGGCAGGGCAGCACCACGCTGATGGGATTCGAACCGTTGGCGTGACCGACCGCGCGCATCGCGCGGGGCGTATCGAGCCTTGCGGCCATTGCGCCGTAGCTCATCGTGGTCCCCGCAGGAATCCCCGGCAAGGCGTGCCAGACCTTTTGCTGGAACGGCGTGCCGGCGACGCGCCATTCGATCGCGTTGAGACGGTCGAGAT
>Ga0210397_10000753_pt1 | contig 21331 bp, 15 predicted proteins | sample IncBWH2OmetaG_FD_160126 | JGI IMG/M metagenome (GOLD analysis project Ga0210397, IMG submission 160126) | Forest soil microbial communities from Barre Woods Harvard Forest LTER site, Petersham, Massachusetts, United States - Inc-BW-H-2-O ...
CAACATACGACTCGCTGACACAGACAATCTATCTGAAAAATTTAGATTATTCGATTGAAACAAAAAATGCTATGATCAAAACCGGCAACTGGATTTTGAAAAGTACGCTTACCAAACGCATGCAGGAAGCACTTCGATATTCAGTTGCAGCAGATATGGCTGACATAAAAAAACAATTGAATACGTATATCGGATCATATAACGTGACTAAAAATATTCTTATTAAGGCAACTATAAATCAATTGGCACCAAAAGATATTTTTGTAACGGCAGAATCTATCAAGGCAGTAATCTATGCAACAGGGTCGATGAAAATGTCTGTTAAAGGATTGGATATTCCGTAATGGATAAAATTGTAAAAACATATCGGAAACGCTTATATGATTTAACAACGGGGAATCGTTCGTTGTTGTTCTTGCGGTTGTCTGCTGCGCAGGAATTGGACTTGAGCGAATTGCATTTTATTGATCAATATCCGGGATTTTATTGTATTGAAGAATTACTGACCGAGAAAAAAAATATCCGCATCTCACCTGTACAGGAGCCTCGGGTAGAAAAAGTTCAGATTGTTTCTTCTTCGCTGAAAAAAATATATCGAAAACTTGCACAGATATATGAAGAACGTGGGTTGTATGAATGCTACGTGGGTTGGCTGTTTGCAGAAGGCAAATGGAAAGATGGAACACCATTTCGTGCACCGTTGTTATTTTTTCCTGTTAAACTGGAAGTAGAAGGGAATTATTGGATATTAAAAAGAGAGGGCAGAAGCATACAGTTGAATAAAAGTTTACTGCTGGCCTTTGCGCATTATCACGATCTGGTATTACCCGATGAAGTATTGGAACAGGACTTTGAAGATTTTTCTTCCGATCCATTGGAGTTTCGTACGCAGGTATATGAATGGCTGAAACAAACAAAGCTGGAATTTTTATTTAGTAAAGAATATTTTTCAAATGAGATACAACCGCTAAAAATATATAAACGGCAAGAGTTTGAAGAAGTGTATACCTTGGGTGAAATGCGTATTTGTACAAACGCTGTATTGGGTATATTTCCTCAGGCTGGCTCAACCATCGCAGCTGATTACGATGTATGGGCGCAACAGCTTACAGAAACATCTTTAGAACAGTTCTTTGCCGACCGTAATCAGGTTTTGCTGCCCAATGATCCATACAAGGAAGATCTGATGACGCCTTATAGTATGGATGCTTCACAGGAGTTTGCTATACGGGAAGTACTGACCGGTAAATCCATTGTGATTCAAGGACCACCAGGTTCCGGCAAGTCAGAAACCATTTGCAATATGATCTGTACGGCTATTGCAGCCGGCAAAAAGATATTAGTTGTTTCGCATAAACGAGCAGCACTGGAAGTTGTTGCAAAGAGGTTGGGACAAAAATCGCTGCAAGATTTTTATGCATTGGTACACGATGTAAAATTTGATCAGCGTGCTTTATATAATAAAATCGATAAACAGATTGAAAGTATAGAAGCGTTTCAAACGTTAAACAATGGATTGGATGCCATTTATCTGGAACGTGAATTTGCTGCGTCTGTTAAGCTATTAACGCAATTAAATACGCATAGTGAAGAATTCAGAAAAGCCTTGTTTGATACACATATCTGCGGCTATACGGCACATGAACTGTATCTGAAAGCAGATGCTGAAGCAGTAACTATTAATTTAAGCGACATCTATACTAACTATCCAGCGAAAGAATTGGAAAAGCTGGAATACGTCGCGCAGACATATAGCATCTACGCATCCATTCCATATCCAGATTCTACATTGTGGAAGCATCGCATAGAAATGCCGGCATTAACAACCTCCGGACTGGAAGAATGGAAAGTGAAAGCGGATTTGTTAAAACAATCGATTGATGTATTTATTGCTCACGCACAAGTGTGCGGAACGTCAGAGACAACTACTGCCTATAAAAGCAGTGCTCTTTTAGTCGACACGATAACAGCGTTAGGTGATATGTTGAAGGAAAAGGCAGTTCAGCAAATCTGGAATGCATTTTTAAACCCTATAGATATTTCATCGGCAGCTTTTTTGCTTGAATCTATTACGCAAGTAGTTTTTGCATTTGATAATATTTTTAAACAATACACTTTTGAAGAGTTACATGTATTAAAGAAAAATATTGTTCACGCAAAAAATAAATCAAATCCGATCAGCTGGTTATTCTACAAATTATTTTCTTCCGAATACAAAAAGATCAGAGCCTTTTCTGATCTTATGAAAACAGATGTATCAATCAACACGCTTAATCGTATAGGTAATAGTATCGATGAGTTGCTTGCTGTTGAAAATTATATAAAAGAATTAGCTGCTTACGTACAAGTCGACATACATATAAAAGATAGCGAGAGGGTACAATTTCTGTCTGAAACGGTTAAGCAATTTAATACATTATTACAGCCGATTTCGGAACATTACTTTGCATTACATGACTATATTATTTCAAATAAGGCAGAAGTAGCTGAAGTGTACTTGTCTAATTTGTTAAGTAAATACACAACGCTTTGTTTCAATATAAAAGATTCATCTGCATATTTCAGTGCCGAACAGCAACAGTCATTTTTACATGATTCTTCTGGATTACCCCGCTGGCTGGTGTTTGTAGAAAAACATGTAAATGATATACAGCATCTGGATGTTTTGCTTGAGTCATTAACATCAACAGATCGTATTTGTTTAAAACGTTTGTCGCAATTGCAGGAGACACTTCCTGCCCAGCAATGGTCTGTTGTTGTGAAACAATCTGTTTTAAAACATTGGATACAACACATCGAATTGGTATATCCGATTCTGAAAAGTATAGACACCTTGCGCTGGAAACAGTTTGCACAGGACTGGGCAATACATTCCGAAAAACGCAAAGAGCTTTCACTTGAGATGATCTTAGGTAAACTACGTGAACAAACGTATCGGGATATTGTTTTTAACCGTTTGCAGAACCGTATCACCTATCGTGATCTGCAGCATCAGGTTACAAAAAAGAAACGTATTTGGCCCATCCGTAAACTGATGCAGGAATATGCGCAGGAAGTATTTTCATTGATTCCTTGCTGGATGATGTCACCGGAGCAGGTATCCTGTGTTTTTCCGTTGGAACAACTGTTTGATATAATTATTATCGATGAGGCTTCGCAATGTTATACGGAGCACAGCTTGCCTGCCATGTATCGCGCAAAGCAAATTGTCATAGCAGGCGACTCGCAGCAATTACCACCAAGCGATCTGTATCGTGTGCGCTGGGACGATGAGGAAGAAAACGAAGCTGACATAGAAATCGATTCTTTGCTTGATCTTGGAGGCAGATATTTATCCAGTATTTTACTGAAAGGTCACTACCGCAGCCGTTATCCGGAGTTGATTGGTTTTTCAAATCAACAATTTTATGGAAATAAATTAAATTATATTCCTTCACAGGAAGATATTCGCGCCGATGTTAAGCCCATTACATATCGAAAGGTAAATGGTGTGTGGGCAAGTAGTGTAAATAAAATTGAAGCAGAAGAAGTTGTTCGGATTGCTTTAGATTTAATTTTATCAAGTAAGCATTCTATCGGCATTGTTTGTTTTAATTATCAGCAGGCATCATACATACAGGATTTTCTGGAAGAGCAGGCGCGAACGAAGCAGATATCTTTACCAGAGGAGTTATTTGTAAAGAATATTGAAAATGTGCAGGGAGACGAGCGTGATATAATTATTTTCTCTGTAGGGTATGCTCCCGATAAGAACGGCCGTTTTGTGATGCAGTTTGGGAGCTTGAATATGCAAGGTGGAGAGAAGCGGATGAATGTTGCTGTATCGCGCGCGCGCGAACAGGTGGTTGTGGTTTCCAGTATCATGCCCCAGGAATTGCGCACGGAAATGTTGAAACACGAAGGCCCGAGAATACTAAAAGAATATCTGCAATATGCCTGGGATTGCCAGCAGTTTGACCGCAATGCATTCTTTGCCAAACATGCTGTAAGTGTGTCTGTGCATTCTACAGCAAATAAATTTATGCAGTTATGCAGATCTGTTTTATCAGAAGAAATTTCTCCGATCTATCCTTTTGTGTCATTAACTGTTCTGCAGGGTCAAAAAAATATATTAATTGACACCGACGATGATTTGTACCGCAATGTAGAGTTTGCTAAATACTGGCATTATAACAAGCCGCTTTTATTGAATCAGAAAGGATGGAATTATGCGCAGGTCTTTTCTAAAACTATGTATGCCCCGATAAATAAAGAATGGGTTGTACAGCTTATACACCCGGCAATATAGATGCTATCTTGATAATTTTATTGTACTGAAGTATTTTAGTGATATCTATGAGCATTGATCAACTTAGAATTCATAAAAATATATCCGACGAAAAATTCGACGAGATATATTCATTTGAAATCCGCGAGTTGTCTGAAAGGCATTGGACTGCTGTATTTGTAGCTAAAGTTGCTTCAGATTTTTTCTGTAATCAAAAACCGGTTAAAATATTAGACATAGGAAGCGGTGTAGGTAAGTTTTGTTTTGTTGGTGCAGCATTGCATCCTGCATCTCAATTTCATGGCGTTGACATCAGGCAAAATTTTATAGATATCTCAAATCAGATAAAAAACACGTACGCTCTTTATAATACAGTATTTTTCCAAAAAAATGTATTAGATATAAACTTTGACGGATACGATGGTATTTATTTTTTCAATTCTTTTCAGGAAAAAATTGATACTACTTCTGCTCTTGATTACAAAAGTGAAATATCTATTGAAAAATATATTGCTTATACAACTCACATATTAAAGGAGTTAAATAAAATGCCTGCAGGGACAAAACTGGCTACCTATTACTCAGAAGATTTTTGTGTGCCACCCTCATTTAAACGTATAGAAACACATTTTGAAGGCAAGCTGAAATTTTATTTAAAAGACTTTCATGACGGAGATTTACAGGCCTATATGGACAATGACCGGCTTGCAGATCATATTGATAAACACATTCTATATTAGCAGAAAATTTAACCGAACTTAACCATGTTACTTTCTCTATTCTATTCCATCGTTTTCTTTCTGCAGGCTATTCTTACACCTGGTGCAAACCGCATTAATGGAAAACATGTGAAAGTTATTTCCGCAAAAATAAATTGTATTGCATATGTAGATTCTGTTATCAATGAGAGTTCAACGCTTGTAAAACCGAATAAAGATTTTGATTTATTTTTTACATTAAATGATAGTGGAGGAAAACCTGAAGTGTTTGCAATTGATGGAAGCGGGAAGTTGATCGATACGAAGGTGATACCTGAAGCAAAAAATGTTGATTGGGAAGAAATTGTATACTATCAGGATAGCGTTTTTAATCCGCATATTGTGATCGGAGATATAGGTAACAACCGTAACCAAAGAAAAAATCTGTGCTTGTATGATTATGATGTGACTGCGAATAGTACAACAAAAAAAATATTTTCATATCAGGATCAATATTTATTTCCTCCGTCAGAAGATAGTTTAAATTATGATTGTGAAGCATTCTTCAGGAGAGATTCATCGTATTATTTTATTTCAAAAAACAGAGGAAAAGGATTTGTAAAAATATATCAATTACCACAAGATACGACTGCACATGTCGCTATAGTAAAGCAACGCCTGCAGTTTAAAGGAATGGTAACCGCTTGTTCAGTATATAAAGATGATAAGACTAAAGTAGAAAAATTGGCTGTATTGCTATACGGAAGAATATTTCTGTTTATGATTCACGATAGTTCTTCAGGGATACAATTACAACCTTATGGTGTTGTGAAATTCCCAAGCTGTGGCCAGTCGGAAGGTATTTGTTGGTATGGTGCTAATGAATTAAGAGCAACAAATGAAAAGGGAAAATTGTTTAAGATTGCATTGAAACGTTAAATCACCGCTGCGAATAATCATCTAATTTTTTTCTTTCTGTATCGCTCAGACTATTTATTCCTTTTTTACCAATCTTGTCCAAAATAGCGTCAATTTCTTTTTGCCGCCTTGCTTTTTCTTTGTTGTACCGATGGTCAATAGAATCATGGGTATCATGACTTTTGAAAAACAAACTATCTACAAATAAAATGTGCGGACGCCACAAAACAAATAAAATAAAGGCGATAGCAGGAAGCGCAATAATTAAAACAGTAAACGTGTTTTCTGTTAATGCTGCCGGTTCCATAATCAATGCTACCAACATACCTATAATGCCACCTCCTAAATGTGCATCGTGGCCGATGTTATCGCGATTTGATCTGACACCGTATATTGTATACAGTACATATAAAAAACCAAAGAGCCACGCAGGAATATGAATGGGAAGAAAAAGCAAGCCGAGCTCCATATCCGGGAAAAGAGCGATAGTTGCAAATACAACGCCGCTTATAGCACCCGATGCTCCCACAGAGCTGTAATCTCCGTGATTTCTGTGTACGAACATGGAAAATAATCCGCCGCCTATTAAACTTGAAAAGTAAATGATAACAAATGCCCATACACCCAAATATAATTCGACACCTCCGCTGAACGTATATAAAGTATACATGTTAAAAATAAAATGCATCCAGCCAACGTGTAAAAAGCCTGATGTGATGATGCGTTGGTATTCTTTATGAATAAGAATACCGTCAATATTGAATTTGTATCGATTGAAGAATACCTGATTGCGTAATCCTTTATAAGTAAAGGCCAGATTAATGAGAATTAAAATTACGGCTACGATTCCTGTTTCATTCATTGGGTATAGGGGAGTTGGTGATTCTTATTTTCAATATTTCTTAACGTACTATTTATTATTTCCTTAAAACTTATTGCTTACTACTTAAAACGTATAAAATCAATTCAGCAGTATCACCGAAACCAATGCGATATAACCAATGCCCAGCCCGGTGCTTAATTTACGGATGTCGATATTCTTAACTTCTTCCGGTTCGTAAATGGCGTTCACTAAAATAACAATCATGAAGTTTAAAAGCACGACTATAAAGGTGAGCCAGAATAAATAATCTGCTTTGGTTAAATTGTCTGCCGATGGTGTTGATGCAGAAAACGAAATGGAGAATGCTACGATTGACATAAACACTCCAATACTTACTTCACCTAAATTCTCGAAACTAATATCTTTAATGAATAATAAACTAATGGAAATTAAGCCAATCAACACCAAGGGCAATACAATTTCTAATAACGGAGTTGTTTGTTTTCGTTCAACATTCAAACGGAAATAAATATTTTTAAATTCATAGAGTTTTTCTTCTTCCATATCAGGATCACCATACATACCCAGATTAATTTCATTGTCAACGGTTACATAATATTTCAGTTTATCCCATTCGGTAATTTTAAACTTGTCTATTTTACTTGAATCCAGATCAAAACTTTTCTGATCGAAGGAGACTTTTAATTTTGTAGACGGGCTTAAGATTTCTGCACGTATAAATATTTCCTGTGCATCAAACGGATATTTCTCTAACTCATAATTCACATAAAAAATTCCTGATACTTTATACAATTTATAAATAGTGCTGCCATCTGTTTTTTCAAAAATCAATTCTTTCGAACTTTCATTCTGTTTCATGTTTTGAAAAATGATGTATTTCTCCGCATCTCTATTATTCGAATCTAGTTTGATCCAGTAATAAAAATCAGATGTGAAAGAATTTTCATCCATGTTGATGTTGTATATGTCAGAGATTTCCATTCCGAAAAATAAATTCGGAATTACTTCTCTGTATTCATTTAGTTGCAAGGGGCATGAGTGAAACCGGCCGCCTTTGTATTCAGTAAAAAACAATTCAGGCACTAAATTCAATATGCTATCAAACTGATATATTTCATCCTGCTCTCTAACCGTCTTATTTGGAAGCGTAGAAAAATAGTTTGTAAAATCTGCTTTTGAAAGTTTCGTTGTGTCTGCTTTGTATTCAAATTTATTCCGGATCATTTCAATGGCATCGTAGCAGCGTTCCACAAAAAGCGGATAATTTGAGTTAGTGAAATAATCCGGATACGCAGTTTTTAATTCTGTAATATCGTTGTAAAGAGTTTTGGTAAGTGCATCTGTCGGGTTACTGATGATAATTAATTTATTATTGTTGTGCTCTCCAAATTTCTGCAAGGAGGAAGCATTTACGATATAAGCATGTCCCAATAGCTGTATGTTATGAAATCGCTTGTTGATGTAATTGGTCAGTTCATTACCCACATCTGCATGTACACTTATCACAAGCAAGTTGTTTTCTTCAGAAGGATTTTGTTTGAAATATGTATCAATGTCTGCGTATAGCTTTGCTGAATCTTCCGGAGTAAAAGATTTACCTTTAAGAGTGAATGTTTTATTTACAGAGATATTGTATTCAGAAAAAGCTTTTAAATACACAGAGTGTAAACCATAGTCTTCTTCGCTGATAAAATTAACTTTATTTATATGAAGTACTTTGGTGATATAAGCGACCAGGTCATACGGTGCATTATCCTGACTGCCGGTAAAAATTGCATGCTTTCCAAAGTCAAGCCCGTTGCGGTCTGCATTGATGGCTATAACAGGCAAATGATTTTCACGGATTGTATTGGCACATTTGCTGATGTGCTGCCCCCAGGTGTTGTCTATGATAGCAACGATGTCGGGGTCTTTTGCTATTTCTTTGTAGATAGAATCGCTGATTGTCCCATCTTTCCGGCAATCAAAAACTTTCAATTGCAGATCTGTATAGGGCAGATTAAATTCGCTCAGGTATTTTTTTAAAGTGACCTCATGCATGAGGTCAAATTTATTGAGCGACTGTTTGGAGCAAGGTATCGTATCTGCCTGATTTGTATAACGACCGATATAGGCGATATACTTTGTTTCTTTTTTTGTTGTAAAAAAAATGGTTCGATAGGTGTACAAAACCAATCCGGAGACGATCACTACAATGGCAATAATTAAAAAACGCTTTGGCATCAAAAAATTCTTCATTTATATAATTGTTTAGTGAAAACAATTGAAACTATAGTACGAATTTTTCCTCTAAAGAAATTTAAGTAAAGATTCGGGATACTTTAATTTAACACTTCTGTATTTTTTGCAAAGTGGATATAAAACAACTAAAACTCCTATCCAAACAGGATAAACTACTATTAGCGCATAGCCATAATTTGCTGTTACTGTGTCAGCATTCATGTTTGAAGCGTCAAAACCTTGTTTGATAAGATAGGTTATGATAGCAGCAATCATAGCCAATGTATGAATTACGAATATGTGTGCGATGTAAAAAAACATGGATACTTTTCCGAAGAGCGCCAGCGGCAGATTGATTTTTAAGGTACTCATTTCAATCTTACTGACCAGATAAAACAAAACTGAAAGTGTAATAAGAATATAGTCTAAGGACATTGGGTATTTAGTTACATTTAAAAAACTAAAAGCCGTTCTGTAAAAATATTGATTGAATACCCACGGGTTTGGGTCGCCATAACTATTCAGTAAGCGAATGCTTGCAAAAGCCAGCAAGAGTAGTAACGAGATTCTTTTAAAAAGTGCAACGCGCTCTTCTTTATTGTCGTCTGTAAATAAACTGCCCATGCCATAACCCAGGCATATCAAGCCATACATAGGTAGTATAGGATATAATACATGCACAGTGAAATTTTCTGTCAGTGCAACGTCGCCGGCTTGGTGCAATACATGCCAAACTAAGGCAGAGATTCCTGTATTGCCTGTATCAACAGAGTCAAGTAAATTATGGCAGGCGATAATAACAACGCCAATAATGAAAACAGTTTGCTGCTTTAACCAGAGAGTTAGTGCAAGTAAAACCATGCTAACGCCAAGTGCCCATATTACTAATAATCCCAGTTTCGAGTAATCCGCGTTAAAGTGCCAGCCCAGTTTTATAATTGTAAATTCAAACGCAATTAAAATTAAACCACGACTGAACAGGAAGCCTGAAGTTTTCGCAAAGCCATTTTTCTTATAATGCATGAATGCAGATATGCCCGACAACCATACAAAACCCGGTGCACAAAGATGGGTGATCCATCGTGTAATGTATAATGCAACATTAGCTTTTTCCGGATCGGTAGGGGAGAAAGCAAAAGCATCCAATTGAAAGAAATCGCGCACATGGTCGAGTGCCATTAATACGATTAGTAATCCCCGGAGTATGTCAATCGTTTGAATGCGATTATCGGAAGGTAATGAATGCGAAGGCGTATTATTCACTGTCTGGATTTGTGTCGGGTGAAGTGTAGGCCTTGTCTGGTATTGTAAAATACAGATGCAGGCATTTTAGTTTATTCTTGGCTAAATCAAATTCAATAAGACCGGTGTCTGTTTTACAGTCGTTGATTGCTGTAAGGCCTCTGTAGGCGATGAATTCAAGGGCATCATTGGTTGTATTGCTGGCGTAGCGTAAAAGAGCACTGCCGTCACCGCTGAGTTTAATTACATTGCACAGTATGATATAACGTCTGCGATGAAAGGCTTCCAGCTCTTTCTGGCCAAGTTGGGCACAAGCGAAAGCTTTTTCAAAATGCGCTACAATACTGACAGGGTTTACAAGTAAAATACTATCGGCAAGTTCAATAACTTGTTTGTATTGCCCCGATCTGTTTAAGGGCTTAATCAGATCCTCTTTAAACTCATTATCCTTTGAATAATATACAGCAGTGGTTTGGTAACCGTAATAAATGAGTTTAAAATCTTCAATACTAAGTGTAGAGTCAGAATTGCGAAAACGTTCGATCAATTTATTATAACCACCCTTTTGTATAAGCTGTTGTTGCGTTAGCATAGAATCAACTTGCCCGAATACGGTGAGTGATAAAAATAATCCTATCAAACTTACAATAGCTTTCATTCTACTGTTTCAAATTTTGCATGATCTCTATACCAACAGACGAAATGCCTTTAAGTGTATCTGTACGCATATTCTGTTCAATACGCAGAGTGTATTTTCCTGCTTTGAGAAACCGGTGCGTACTATCAGACAATATTTTATAATCAAAATAATTTCCAAATCCCGCACCATAGGGTTCGCCGGATGCAGCGTGAAACAAGTCCATGCCTTGTAGCTTTTTAGAGATTGTATTGCCCTTTTCATCTAACAAAATACGATTGACCCATAAATTATAATATGGATAATCATTGTCGTATCGGATCTGATAGAAGACCTTATAGGTAGATTGGGTATCTGTAATTTCAAAAGGGAAATCCATAGAGGCCTTTTGTGCCCAATAATTATCGGGAGTATCTATTTTACTTTCAGCAATTATGGCAGGATCGGTACATGAAAATAATATTGATCCGGATAAAAGTAACAGTACGTGTACAAACAATTTCATATTAACTGTCGGCGTTGTTTGATGATGAACCTGTATTTGGTTTTTGATCGTTATTTTGTCTTGGAGGAAAATTACCTGAAGGCGGACGATTTTCCATAGGTTTATCCGTAGGTTGTTCGCCCGAAGTTTTTTTCGTTAACTGATGCTTTCCGCCCTGGTGTTTATTCTCCTGCTGTTTATTCTCCTGCTGTTTTTTAGGTTCGTGTTTTTGTTGTCCGCCTTGTTGTTTGTTCCCACCGTTATTAGGGTTACGCGGACCTTGCTGCTGCTTCGGATTGGCGTTGTTGTTAGGCTGATTTACACGTTGCGGACGAGAGGTATTTTTATTATCTCTATTTCTGTTTTCATTGCGTGGTGCACCATTTCCACTTTCCTGATTGGGAGATACGCGTTGCGGTCTGTTATTATTTGGGCTGTCAGTACGGGGCTCTACTGTATTCTGAGGCTTTTCGGCTCCGGGTTGTTGGTTTGAAACCGGGCGCTGTATATTTACTGTAGCACGTTGAGTGTGGTCAGATGCATCGTCGCTCGTAGAACGTTTCTTTTTCTTTTTCTTATTTTTCGATTTGAATTTATCATCAAAGCGGGAAAGTTCTTCTTTCTCACGGATCATGATACGATCATCTTTGATTACTTCTTCATTCGATTCAAGTGTAGCAGGAGTTTTGCCTGCCTTATTCATTTCTATGATCTCAATCACACGTTCAACAGGTAGCGGGAACCAGGTTGTTTCGTCCTGAAAGCCAAACCACATGATGCGTTTGAATATATCTGTTTTCTGAAGCGTTGCATTACCCATGGCCGTTTTCAATGGAACTTCCAATTCAGGAATTCCTTTTAACGCATCCAGATAGGTATCTAACTCATAGTTCAGGCAGCATTTTAACCTGCCACATTGACCTGAAAGTTTGGAAGGGTTTAGCGATAAATTCTGATAACGCGCGGCAGACGTATTTACATTTTTGAAATCGGTAAGCCACGTAGAGCAGCAAAGCTCTCTGCCGCAGGAACCGATACCGCCTAGACGGGCAGCCTCGTGGCGCAGGCTGATCTGCTTCATTTCTATACGAACCTTAAATTCGCCGGCAAGCATTTTTATCAGTTCTCGAAAATCGACACGATCTTCGGCAGAATAATAAAAAGTAACTTTTGTATTGTCGGCCTGAAACTCAACATCTGAAAGTTTCATACCCAATTGCTGATCAACGATAATCTCGCGGGTACGGTATAATGAACTTGCTTCACGGTTTTTTGCCTGTTCAAATTTCTCCAGATCTTTTTGCGATGCTTTGCGGTAGATACTTTTGATATCATCATTGTTCAGTACGTTCTTCTTTTTCATCTGCAAACGAACAATTTCGCCTTGCATAGAAACATAACCAATATGATGACCGGATTGTACTTCTACCACTACAGGATCACCTGCATATAATTCCAGTGATTTGGAATTTCTAAAAAACTCTTTTCTGCCGTTTTTAAAACGAATTTCTATTATGTCAAAAGCTGCCATGGAGTTCAACTCCATATTGCCCAGCCAATCAAAAGAATTTAATTTATTACATCCACCAGAAGAACAGCCGCCAGAGCTGCAGCCTCCTGATTTTGTGCTGCAGCCACCACCTGTGCCACAACTACCTGAACTACAAGACATATATCGAACGATTATTCCGAATTTCTAACTAAAATGAATCATGGTCCGCCCCATTCGGGTGGGGTACGACTATTCATCCTAAAGATACATAAACAATAGGTAATTTGGGAATATTATTGGCTGAAAGGCGAAAAAGTGCTTCAGTCAAGTTATGAGTATTAGAAGGAGTCTGTTTAGGTGCGAATAGGAAGGATTTATTGACCGAATTTATACGTTAAACCAAATAACAATGCTAGAGAATGATTGTATGATTGACCATTTGAATTATTAGTGGATTTAAATAAGCCTACAACTCCCCAATTGTCTCTTAGCTCACAGGAAAGATAAAGTTTATTTTTCACAGGGACTATAATACCTAATCCATGAGTTATACCCGCATCTATTTTGTGTAGGTCGGATGTTTCATTAATAGTGCCATCAACATAACTTAATGGAATCTTAGATTCTGCTTTAAGTAAGTAAGACACATAAGGGCCGGCGTTTAAGAAAAATTTAACCTTTTCTCCAAAGGAGGCTCTGAAAAGTATTGGCAAAGTCAAAGAATTGTATTGAAACGTAACTTTGGGTGTGCCTATTGTATTGCCATAAATATCAGTGAATGTTACTTTTTCAGCAGATCCTTTTCTGTCAAAAGCAATCTCTGTGTGAATAGCACAATATTTATTGAAATTGTATTGAGCAGATAAACCGGCATAGAATCCGGCCTTAGGGTACATCTTGCTGTTTTTTACACTTGAGTTTAAGTAACTGACATTTGGCCCACCGATAATACCCATGTCAAATTTATTTTGTTGAGAAAAAACTGTAATAGAAAATAAAAGACAAATAATAAATAACAATGATTGTTTCATTGAATGGCTTAGTTGAAAGAGTGAAATTATAGCGCTTAAATGTAAAAATTATTCCGGAATTAATAAAATATGTAAAGTTGGAATCTGTTGCGAATCAGTTATAAAAAAACTCTGCTGAAATAATTCAACAGAGCCTTTTTCTTAAAACGTATAACCTAATACTTAAAGCAAGTCCAGCCCGATATCTCTTCTGTAATTTTTACCTTCCCATTGAATAGTCGCAGCAGCCTTGTTTGATTTTTCCAATGCTTCGGGAATAGAGTTTCCAAAGCCGGTTACAGCAATTACTCTACCTCCGTTCGTAACAACTTTCCCATCTACTTTTTTGGTACCTGCATGAAAAGTAATTACATCGCTTACGTCTGCAAGTTTTGAAATTTCCTGTCCTTTTGAATAATCGCCCGGATAACCACCAGCTACTAACATAACCGTAGTTGCCGTTCTCGGATCAATAGAAAGTTTTATTTCATTTAATTTATTTTCTGCCGTTGCTACAAACAAGTCAACAATATCATTTTGAATACGTGGGAACACAACCTCTGTTTCAGGGTCACCCATACGTGCATTGTATTCGATCACATAAGGTTCGCCATTGTCGCTCATTAAACCAATAAAAATAAAGCCTTTGTAAACAATGCCTTCTTTTTTCAAACCATTGATGGTAGGTATAATAACACGGTCTTCCACTTTTTTAATAAACGTTGCATCTGCAAAAGGCACCGGAGATACAGCACCCATACCACCGGTGTTTGGTCCGGTATCCTTTTCACCAATGCGTTTATAATCTTTCGCTTCAGGAAGAATAACATAATGTTCGCCATCAGTTAATACAAATACCGAAGCTTCGATTCCTTTTAAGAATTGTTCGATTACAACTTTGGCACTAGCTTCTCCGAATAATTTATCGGCAAGCATTTCTTTCAATGTTGTTTTTGCTGTAGCAAGATCTTCTGCAATGATTACTCCTTTTCCTGCGGCTAACCCGTCTGCTTTTAAAACAATTGGTAACGGATGTGTTTCTAAATATACTAATCCTTCTGCCATCTCAGCTTCAGTAAATGTGCGGGATGCAGCAGTAGGTACACCATATTTCTGCATGAAATTTTTGGAAAAATCTTTACTGCCTTCTAATTGAGCGCCAACTTTGTCCGGGCCAATTACAGGTATATGTTTGATGCGGTCTGTTGCCTGAAAATAATTTACAATACCTGCTACCAAAGGAGCTTCAGGTCCAACAATAACCAGATTGATATTTTTTTCAATACACGCTTCTTCGATGCGTTTGAAATCAGTAACTTCTATAGCTAAGTTTATTGCAATCTGTTCGGTACCTGCATTGCCTGGTGCTACATAAAGATTTGAGCATTTGGGCGATTGTTTTAATTTCCAGGCGAAGGTGTGTTCTCTTCCGCCCGAACCAATGATTAAAATATTCATGTATTGTAAGGGTAAATATACGGGCACAAATATAGGCATATTTGCGGAGTAGAAGAAATCAGTCTATGAGCTGCTCTGTGCTCAATAAAAAACGCCAAAGAAGGTTATTCTTTGGCGTTTGTAAAATGAATTATGAATGGGAATCAGTTCGCTATTTCAGACAAGAATTTTAAACGCATCAACCGCACTTCTTCTTCTGTAAAATCAGTCCCTAGTGTATCTAATGCCTGAGATAAATTATCATTTTCGGCATGCATGAAGTAATCATAGATTTCATCTTGTTTATCTTCATCAATACAATCATCGATGTAATAGTCCAGATTTAATTTTGTGCCGGAATAACAAATATGTTCCATCTCCTGAATAAGTTCGGCCATATTTATTTTTTTTGCATGCGCAATTTCTTCCAGATCAACTTTACGATCTACTTGCTGAATAACGTAAATTTTTATTTTTGATTTATCAACAGAAGATTTTACAATGACATCTTTTGCTGAAACAATATCATTTTCATTTACATATTTCAGAATCTGATCAATAAATGGTTTGCCGAATTTTACAGCTTTCCCTTTTCCAACACCAATGATATTGCTCAATTCCTCTGTATCTATCGGGTATACCGTTGCCATCTCCTGAAGAGACGGGTCCTGAAACACGACGTATGGAGGAACATTCTTTTCTTTGGCAACTTTCTTTCTCAGTGCTTTTAATATATTGAAAAGTTCTTCGTCGAAAGCATTTTTTGTCGTGTTAGTATCTTCTTCTTCATCAATAACTTCTTTATCAAAATTATGATCTTTTGAATAGATAATTGATCTCGGGGCAGCTAAGAATGCTTCTCCTTTTTCTGATATCGAAACAATGCTGTAGTTATCAATGTCTTTAGTAAGTAAGCCTTCCAATAAAGACTGTCTGAAAATTGAATTCCAGAAGGACATGCTTTCGTAATTGCCTTTCGCATAAACAGGAAGTTCAGTATGCTTATAACTTAAGGAATATTCATTTTCGATGCCACATAAAACAGAGCAAAGGTGGTTGATGCTGAAACGCCCCTGAGTTTGCTCTACAGCTGACAATGCCAGTTTTATATGGTCTTGTGCTTCAAATGATTCTTTTTTGCTTTTACAATTGTCGCAGAATCCGCAATCTTTTTCAAAATGTTCGCCAAAATAAAACAGTAGTTGTTTTCTTCTGCATACAGATGACTCAGCATAAGAAGACATTTCGTGCAACAACTGACGGGCATTTTCGCGCTCCGTTACAGTTTTGTCTTTATTGAACTTTTCGAGTTTGATAATGTCATTCATGCTATAGAACATAAGGCAATGGCCTTCATTCCCATCTCGACCTGCACGGCCGGTTTCCTGATAATATCCTTCAAGTGATTTAGGTGTATCGTAATGTACTACAAAACGCACATCCGGTTTGTCAATACCCATACCAAATGCAATGGTTGCGACAATTACGTCCGCATCTTCATTCAGGAAGGCATCCTGGTTTCCCATGCGCACTGCTGGTTCCAGGCCGGCATGATAGGGAAGCGCTTTTACATCATTTACACGAAGTAACTCGGCTATCTCTTCAACTTTTTTACGGCTTAAGCAATAGATAATTCCGGATTGACCTTTACGTGCTTTTATGAATTTGATTAATTTTTTCTTGGTATCACCTTTTGGTTTTATTTCGTAAAACAGATTTTCACGATTAAAAGATGATTTGAAAAGTACCGCATCATCCATTTGTAAGTTCTTCTGAATGTCGAGCTGTACTTTAGGAGTAGCAGTAGCAGTAAGGGCTATAATAGGGATTGTATTGTCAATACTATCAATGATACTATGAATTTTTCTGTATTCAGGTCTGAAATCATGTCCCCACTCAGAGATGCAATGTGCTTCGTCAATAGCGACAAATGAAATATTCGCCTTCTTTAAAAATTGTATATTATCTTCTTTTGTAAGCGATTCCGGAGCTACATAAAGCAATTTAATTTCACCGCTTAGTGTTTCCTTTTTTACCCTGTTTATTTCCGCCTTGGTTAATGTGGAATTTAAAAACTGTGCATTAACGCCAAAGGCGTTTAGTTGATCTACCTGATTTTTCATCAAAGCAATTAACGGAGATATTACAATTGCTACCCCTGGCATACTAATAGCAGGCAATTGGTAGCAAAGTGATTTTCCCGCTCCCGTAGGCATAATCACAAACGTATCTTTTCCGGACAATACGTTGTTGATAATTTCTTCTTGTTCGCCTCTGAATCGGTCGTACCCGAATACCGATTTAAGCTTATTTACGACTTCAAGGTCTGTTTCTACTAACATAATGATTGGGAATACCTATGTTACAATGAGAAATTCTTATATTTGAGTTTCAACATGAGCGAAGAATTCGCATAAAATATTCATTAAATTGAAGTTAACAAAAAATATCGTATCCATTGTAACAGATGTAATATTAAATGAATCTGAAGCAATAAAAAATCTGGTCAATCATATTAATGATGATTTTCAGGACATTATTGATATTATTCTATCATGTAAGGGTAGAGTCGTGATTACAGGTATTGGTAAAAGTGCTATTATAGGAAACAAAATCGTTGCTACATTAAATTCGACCGGCACTCCGGCTTTGTTTATGCATGCTGCCGATGCTATCCATGGCGATCTGGGCATGATACAGCGTGGTGATGTAGTAATTTGTATCTCTAAAAGCGGCAACACGCCTGAAATTAAAGTGTTAGTACCTTTAATAAAAAGCAGAGGCACTGTATTGATTGGTATGGTTGGCAAAATGGATTCTTATCTTGCCGTACAATCGGATTATGTATTGAATGTAACGGTAGAACGGGAAGCCTGTCCGAATAATCTGGCACCAACAACCAGTACAACTGCTACTCTGGTAATGGGCGACGCATTAGCTGTAGCATTATTGGAATGCCGGAATTTCAGCAGTGAAGATTTTGCACAGTTGCATCCGGGTGGTGCATTAGGCAAACAGCTTTATTTGCGGGTGAATGATTTATTCCCATCAAATGAAAAACCAATGGTGAGTCCGGAAGCTTCTGTGAAAGACGTTATTCTGGAAATATCATCGAAGCGTTTAGGTGCTGTTGCCGTGATTGGTAAGGATGGATCTTTGCTGGGCATTATAACAGATGGTGATTTAAGAAGAATGCTGAATATGTATGATTCATTTACAAATCTTACTGCCACCGATATTATGACTAAATCGCCTAAGACAATAGATGCCGAAGAGTTTGCCGCTTCTGCCATGACGTTGATGCAATCCAAAAACATCACACAGTTAATTGTAATGAAAGAAAATATTTTTGTGGGTTTTATTCACATACATGATTTATTAAAAGAAGGAATCGTTTAAAATTAAAACTAAACTAAATAATTAAACTGCCGATAATTATGAAAACAGTAATGGTAATTTTGATTGGGTTATTTTGTTATTCTTCGTATGCCCAGTTATCAGATGCTCAAATAAACAGATTAAAATACCGGGTAGATAGCAGTGCGTCTGTGCTGCACGAAAAGCTCATCGGCAAATCCGTTCCATTATTAAATACAACATTTACAGTTGATACTTTTAAGGTTGAGCTGTTGATGAAATACAAAATATCTTTGGATACATCAAAATCAGAATATGTATCTGCGATTAATGACGCCGAAATTGAATACGATCTTTTACTGGATAAATATTACAAACTATTATTAAGCATGCACGATGATGACACTAGAAAATCATTGGCTGAAGCTCAAAAAAAATGGATTGAATATCGTGATGATGAAATCAAAACGATAGAGAAATTCTATGCAGAACAAAAAAATGCTAATGCAAAAAACAAAGAAGTCGCAAAAGCGAAAGAGCACATGGAGTTGACAAAGGATCGTGTTATTGAGCTTTTCAAGCACGTACTTGAAAACTAAATTAAGACTAGCTGTTTTAATGGCAAGAGTACAGACTGAAATTAAGTTGAGTTAAGAAGACGTAATAATAATTTTCTAATGGATATAAATAATTATGCCGTAATTATGGCTGGCGGTATTGGAAGTAGGTTTTGGCCATTTAGTCGTACAAAGTATCCAAAGCAGTTTCATGATGTATTAGGTACAGGCACAACATTGATTCAGCAAACAGTAAATCGTTTTAAGAATATTTGTCCGCCGGAGAATATTATTATTGTTACAAATAAAGATTACGTTGGTTTAGTAAAAGAACAATTACCCTTTTTACAGGATCATCAGATATTGGCGGAGCCTATTGGTAGAAATACGGCACCCTGTCTGGCGTATGCTTCCTATAAGATTCTTCAGAAAGACCGGAATGCGAATATTGTTGTCGCTCCATCTGATCATATTATTCTGAATGAGAAAGAATTTGAAAATATAATTATTGAAGCCCTTCAGGCTACTGAGCAGACGGATATATTGATTACACTAGGTATGAAACCAACCCGGCCGGATACAGGCTATGGGTATATTCAATATATAGACGATAAGAAAAAACGTATTAAAAAGGTTAAAACATTTACTGAAAAACCTGCCCTTGATCTCGCCATTAAATTTATAGAGAGTGGCGAATTTGTGTGGAACGCAGGAATTTTTATTTTTAATGCGCAAACAATTGTTGATTCAATTAAGCAGCATTTACCGGAAATGGATGAAGTGTTTGCAGAAGGCAATGGTTTGTACTGGACAGATAATGAAAATGATTTCATTGCAAATGCATACTCGCGTTGCGGAAATATCTCCATTGATTATGGTATCATGGAAAAATCAGACAATGTATATGTAGTGTTGGCGGATTTTGGTTGGTCAGATCTGGGTACATGGAAATCATTGTTTGAGAACATGTCTAAAAATGAAGACGGTAATGTTATTGACGGCAATGTATTAACGTATGACACCAAAGACAGCATTATTAAAACACCCAAAGATAAGCTTGTAGTAGCGGAAGGCCTGGATGGTTATATTGTTGCTGAATTTGATGGGGTATTAATGATCTGCCGGAAAGAAAATGAACAGCGGGTGAAAGATTTTGTTTCGGATGTGAAAGCGATGAAGGATAAAAAATTTGTTTAAACGTTTTAAATAAATCGTTCTTAAATAGGTTTATATATTTACTAGTAATCCCAGTTATTTTTAATAACTGGGATTTTTTATTTTAACAATTGTATAGTACTTATATATTGCCGGATTGATATATTCACCAAGGGAATTTTTGTAACTGATCTGTTGAGTAAGCATGTTACTTTAAAAGCATTTACTTAACACATAAAGATAGGTGGAGCGGTAACCACACTAAAAACGGGAGCACCTGAAAATCCATAAGAGTAAGACTTTCAAAACAATTTTATTATGCAATCAACCAGCGCTATTGAAACAACACCTTTCCGTGTAGGAGAGTGGCTTCCGTCCGATCAGATCGTACTTGATAAGTGGATGGAAGAATTAATTCTGGATGTTGAAGCCAATCCTAAACCACTTTTACCTGTAATTGAAGAATTTAAAAGTTTGATTGAATGGGATGCAGAAATTTTTATGCTGTTTAATTTAATGTTTGAACAGGTGCCGCACAAACCTCCTTATAATCGTGATCCTACAGGCAAACCACAAGTAAGGAATTATTTACACATGCTTCAGTTGCTCAATCATATTATGACACATGCGCCAGCCTATAATAAATCGGGGTTGGTGGGCTTTCCAATAAATGCGATATTTGATTGGTCTATGGGAACGACAGCTGGCTTTGCAGCATTTTTAAATGATAAAGTAAATCGACAGTTAAAGAAAGTATTAAATGAATGGGCTATATTTTTGAGTTCGGCAGATTCCCGTGCAGTATTAAATACAGATCCGCATAGAGGCTGGTTTGGTAAGGATGCGAAAGAGGCTATGCCTGATTTTGATAAAGAGTTCAAATGTAATCCGGAGCTTCCTTTTCATGGCTTTAAATCATGGGATGATTTCTTTACCCGCGAATTCAGAGATGGGCAGCGGCCGGTAGCAAGCCCCGATAATAATGCGATTATTGTTAATGCTTGCGAATCGGC
>Ga0210397_10000754_pt1 | contig 21327 bp, 17 predicted proteins | sample IncBWH2OmetaG_FD_160126 | JGI IMG/M metagenome (GOLD analysis project Ga0210397, IMG submission 160126) | Forest soil microbial communities from Barre Woods Harvard Forest LTER site, Petersham, Massachusetts, United States - Inc-BW-H-2-O ...
CAACCGAGCACCTGGTGCGGTCGGCCTGAACACATCCTGCTCAATGTATCGGGCTGCGAAGCAAGAAAAGCTTCAGCTGTTGGAGAGGTGTTTTTTCTTGACTTCTACCTTTATAGAACTAATCGGGGGCTGACCACCTACAGCTAGGGTTTAGGAACGCCCCCAGAGTTCCAAGTGCCATAGTGTTGCGCCTTGTAACTGGAGGGGAGGCGGTTAATCTTGTTCGTTTTTAGGTCAAATAGAAACGTCTGCTTTTTGTCCAAGCAAAACTCTTGCTCAAAGGAAGGATCATCCGGCGGTCGTGAAGCCGAAACAATGATATTGCTGTCAGGCGAGAAACCTTCACTGCGCAGTTCGAATTCGCAGCGAAGCGCGGTGGGCTCCGATTTTTCTTTAAAGAAGCTGGTTTTGTAATACTCGTCAAAGAAATGATAAACATCTGGCCGCACAAACTCGCTCTTCGTCACGTCATAAATGATCGGCACCCGCATCACGAGGGCATCGCTTTCGTATACCCACAGTACCAGGTCCGCGAGCAGAAACCTCCCGTCTTTTGACCAATCCACTAGCTGAATACCATTAACATCACACGAATCTCCGCCTTCGACTGTAATGCAGTCATTCTTTGGCAAACTTGAGTCAAGGAGAATTTGAAAGCTCGATTCACCGGCATTTGCTAGAAACAGCTTGACGCTGTTTTCGCAAAGCGGTCCAGAATAGGTCTCTTGGTATTTGGGTCTGAAGGCGACAGCATTTACCTCGGCGTACGCACGATAACCGGTGCTAGAGGTAACGATCGAGCTGCGACCTAGCCGAGAAATGGGATGGGCGCTGTCCTTCCAACAGCTAACCTCTGCCGTCTCTTTTGATCGCTCCATAATAGGCAAGTGCACTGCGGATTGCGCTGCCTCGCGAGGGATTATTCTCTTGGCCAAATGCGCGGATCGGTATCGTTGAATAGCCAGGGAATCGATGCCTTGCCTTTTGCGAAGTTCTTCCTGCAACCGCTCAAGTTCGTTCGTGGTGACGAGAACACCATCGTCGCCATAAGAAACGTCATGCGATACCTGCCAGGCTCGCACATCTGCCGTATGCTTGTTTACCGCATAGTTTCCAACGCTAATCGAACCGATGTCGCGCTCCTTCTGTGCCGTCACATTGTAAATCCAGAAAAAGTAATAATCCTTGTCGTTCATACTCGCGCCGGTTTGCACGTCCCACTTCACGACCATTCCCTTGGCGCGAAGTTCCTTTGTGACAGGCAACAAATCAATTAGCTCCCCCGCTTCCTGGACCGTGATTGTTGGGGACTCATTTGCCTCGGGACCCGGACTCGCCGACACAACACCTGAGGCAAAAGCAGAAGCCCTATTTGAGGAAAGGGGGCAACAGATGAGGACGGCCAGAAATGGGGCGGCAACGGCCTCTAAAAGAGAATAGGGTCTCACATACATATTTTAGCTTTGAAGAGATGACCTGTGAACGCGCTGGTTTTCTTCGGTCAACTCCTGGTTAACGCCGTTACCGGAGAAGTGGAATTCAGAGCTCCTTAGCGGAACGTACAGAAATGGAACTCCGGACGACGCGACTTGCACCGGCAAGTTTCCGCCTGCAAGGTCGCACGGTTGGACACCGATTGCCGCAGTAACCGCAACACTGTCGGTGACGACGGGCCCGAATGTCGGAATCGGTTGCGTCATCCAGGCAAAGCGCAAGGCGTTCTGATCCCATTCGAGTCCCACGGTCGTTGGTCCTATGCCGAGGCCGAGAACCGCCTTGTCCGCGCCCGTACACAGTCGTCCCGCTCCTGCGAGGGCAAAAATCGTCCCAATCGTCGGACTCCCGGCCATCGGTAGCTCTCGGGATGGAGTGAAAATGCGAACCCGCGCGTCAGTCTCGGGAGCCTCGGGAGGAAACACGAATGTGGTTTCGGGGAGAGCCATTTCATTTGCGATCTGCTGCATCCGCCGCTCGTCAATTCCCGCCGCATCGGGGAACACACCCAGCTGGATGCCGGTGAATGGCTGATTCGAAAAAACATCGAGACGGATGTACCGAAGAACAGACACTGGCTTCCTACTCCTTCATCTGAGCGAATTTAGAAGGCAAACAACCGGATTGCCGTCCGATGCCGGCCAGACTTCGCGCCCCAGCTCACCATCATTTTTTCAATGGTTGAGGGCATGGCTCCCGGCGCCATACGGACTCTCGTGCGCCCGCTGACCGACCATGTAGGCCAGCCGGTGAATTCAAGCCTCGCGCAGGGCAATCATTGGGTCCACCTTGGTTGCGCGGCGTGCTGGGAGATAGCTAGCCAGCGCGGCCACTGAAAGTAAAAGCAAAGGAACGATCACAAACACAGCCGGATCATGCGGGCGCACGCCGTAAAGCAAACTGCCCATCAACGACGCAGTGGATGCCGAAACGACCATGCCGGCCACAATTCCGAGGCCAGCCAGGACTACACCTTTCCCCAGGACAAGTCGCAAGACATCCGCTCGCTGGGCACCCAACGCCAACCGCAGACCAATCTCGCGTGATCTTTGGCCAACCATATAGGCCAGCAAGCCGTAAATTCCGATGGAGGCCAGCAAGAGCGCCCCCCCCGCAAATCCCGCCACCAAATTCGCCGAAAACCGGCGCGATGCCAGCGATGCATCCAGTACCTCATCCATCGAGGTAACGTTGAACACCGGCAGCCCCGGATCTACGCTCTGAATCGCGCCGCGAATCTGCGGCTCCAGCGTGCTCGACGGCAACGAAGTTCGCAGAGCCAAGCTCAACGTCCGCCCGACAAATTGATTCAACGGAACATAGAGGTGTGGCACGCCATCGACATCGAGCCCGTCGTGTTTGATATTTTTCACCACGCCTACCACGGTGCTCCATGAATTCACAGGATTCTGTCCGAAACGCAACCGGATACGCAGCCGCCGGCCCACCGGATCATGATCCGGCCACCAGTAGCGCCTTGCCGTCGCCTCATCGATGATCGCCACGGGCAACTTGCCATTTTCATCGTCCTCGGTGAAGAAGCGCCCCTCCACGAGCGGTGTTTGTATCACCCGAAAATAATCCGGGCTGATGCGGATAACCTCGGCGCTCAAATCTCCCGAGGATTCCGTGGGCCGGTCTTCGATGGCTAGCGAATTGTGATTCGTGGCGCCGTACGCCGCCGCATCGCTATTGATTGTGTCGGCAGCCGGCAAATTGGACGTAATCGCCGCCAACTCCACGCCCGGAATCGCGTTCGCGCGCCGCAGCAGTTCGCGATTAAACGGAATCTGCTGCGCTAAGGTGTGATATGGATCGAGCTGCGGATTATTCGGGTTCGGCAGATAGATATTCGCCGTCACCACTTGCGATGGATTGAAGCCCGGATTCTGCCGCAACAAATCGCGCAGCGTTTCCAATAGGAGCCCCGCGCCGATCATTAGCACTACCGCAAAAGCCAGTTGCGACACCATCAGTGCGTCGCGCATGCGCCCGGCCTTCGCGCTGTAGCCCGAGCCGCGCGAGCCCTCGCGCATCGTGCTCGCAAGTCCCGCCTTCGAGGAATGGATCGCGGGAGTTAGCCCAAACAGAAGCCCGGTCGCGACCGAAATCAGTAACGCAAATCCCAGCACCGGCCAATCAATGTTTACTTCGCCCAGCCGTGGAAGATTCGCAGGCACAAATCGCAAGACGGCTTTCAGCGTAATCGCCGCCGTCGCGAGCCCTGCGATTCCCCCGATGAAGGCCAGCAACAGCGATTCGGTGAGCATCTGCCGGATCATTCGGCCCCGGCTCGCTCCCATCGCCGCGCGCACTGCCATCTCTTGCTGTCGTCCAGAGGCGCGCGCCAGAAGCAGGCTGCCAATGTTCAGAGACACGATGAAAACAATTAAGATTACGGCAGCCATCAACACGACCAGCATCGGTCGAACCTTACCGACCAACGATTGCTGCAACGGCACAATCTCAACCGCCCATTTGGCTTGCTGAGGGTAATCATTCGCAAATTCGCGACGCAAATTAGCGGTCAGGGCATCAAGCCGCGCCTGAGCTTGCGCTACAGTGAGGCCCGGCTTGAGACGACCGATTGCCCCGGGCAATATGCGCAGGCCACGCGCCGGCGCTGGGAACGGATCGCCACTGAATCCGCAGGTAATCCACACCTCCACGGCTGGAATGGTCGGTCCGGGGTGGCGAAATCCGGGAGAAAGTACACCTACAATCGTGTATAGATCGTCATCGAGGCGGAGGCTCCGGCCGAGGACGCCAGGATCAGCCCCATAAGATCGGCGCCACAAGGCATCGCTGATCACGACCACGGGCGCGAAACCGAGCGCGAAGTCCTGGTGACCAAATAAGCGTCCTAGTTCGGGAGTGGCGCCGAGCATGGAAAAGTAGTTGGGAGAAACCTCCATCATTTCCAAATGTTCGGGCTGTTTGGTACCGGTCAAGTTTGTGGGGCCCAAAACGATGACACTCACCTCTTCGAACACATCCGTCTGCGTTCTAAGATCGTCGAATTCCGGCACGGAAAACCGAACGCCCCGCAATCCTACCCCTGGGTTGTTAAAGTAGATCCTTACAAGACGGTCGGGGTCGTGGAACGGAAGAGAACGGAGCAACACGGCGTTCACGATGCTGAAGATCGCCGTGTTGGCCCCCACGCCCAGAGCCAGCGTAAGGACTGCCACGATCGTGAAGGTGGGCTTCTTGACCAGCATGCGCAAACCATAGCGAACATCCTGAAGTAAAGTCCCCATGAAGACGCTCCTCTCGGTCAATATCACGGAATCACAGAAAGGCGAATTCCCCGACTTGGGACCAATCAGTTGGGGTCATTTCCGTCTGTCCCAGATTTCACTGATTTCACTTCACTTTCTTCAGCGGTCCGGCGCAACCATCAGGCGGATGCTCGCCTTGTTCTCTGGAGCGCTGTTGGCTGTCAGCTGTGACTGTCAATAAATCGTCCAGGCAACGGACAAGATCTTCCACTGCCCATCAATTTTGCACACTTGCCAGACTTCGAGGCCTGAATGGTGAACCTTATCGTTGATGACAAAATCGTAATTAAATGTCACCAGCCCTAGAGGGCCGTCCTGGCGAATCTCGATGTTGCGAAATCTCTCTTCGAGTTTGTCCTTCGACGTAGCGAGGAGTTTTGCAAATCCATCCAGCTGGCTCGGTCCAATCCCATCGAACTGAGCGTTATATTTGCGGGCGCTATCAATCTCTTCCTGGGTGTTGGTGTGATGAAAGAGCACATCAGGATTCAGCACGAGCTTCGTTAGGGCGTACCCGTCCTTGCGAATAATATCCTGACGGAACTCCTCCAATACGCCACGAATCTTCGTGAGGTCATCGCCGTTGGAGTTGAATTTGGGTTCCGCGTCCTGCGCCGACGCTTGAGAAACCAAGCCACACATAAGGAATGCAAGGAATACCGTGCCCATTCTCTTTTTATTCATATGCCATTTTCCTTTCAGATCTTGACTTGGAGGTTGGATCGCTGGGGACTACCGATTCCGTGCACGCAACACTTTACGGAGGAGATCGGCACTCTTACTTGGACCAGGGCGGAACCACGCCGTTGCTGCGCGCGTACGCGATCGACTGCCCCAGATGCTCGTGTTGATCTTCGAGAATCAGCATCAGCGCGCCCTGCTTCGTCATGTCTCTTCCGAACAGTTTCACCGGCGCCTGCAAGTCTTTGTCGGAAAGTCCCGTAATCGCTTTTTGCAGATTGACGTAAGAAGCCTTCAGAGCTTCCTGCAACTTTTCCGGATCGGTGATGGGCGCGGGCTTTGCCTCCGTATTCGGTGTGCCCGAAAGCACACCGACGAGCATGCCGTTCTCCGTAACGATCAGGTTGAACACGTCGCCGACGGAGCGAACGCCCTGGCCGGGCTTCCAGTCGTACTTGCCCGACATAACGCGCGCGAGTCCGGTGAATTTGTCGGAAAGCGTTCCGGCATCTTTTCCGAAGGCGGCCTGCATCCCTGCCGGTTGCGCCTGCGCCAACGGCAACATCAGAGCGACCGCAAGCGCGCACACTCCGTACTGAGTCAGAATCTTCTTCATGTGGAACTCCTCTACGTCGCTAAACGACTCTACTGCTCGTTCCTGCTGACTGGACAATATGCCGCGAAGAACCGGTGTTTGCAGGAAAAGTGACATGCGGTGTCCGAAATGAGACAAGCGGTCTGTCCTCAGTGATTTCTCCTTCGAAGGTTCAGCTATAATCCGTGCCGGAGGGTCGACACACCCATTGCTCGAGGCCACAACAGATAGGGAACGAACGAGATGGATTTTGATCCCGTGTGCGTGGACGATTGTAGGACTGTTGTTCACGGTGCAGGAGATCGCGGTGGCGAAAGTTCACGGCGGGCACGTCAGTTGGGTGCTCGTGGGTGTGATCGAACTCGTCTACTGGAACGTATGGGGCGCGTTCACACCGCTTGTGATTGCTCTGGCGAAACGGTTCCCGTTGACGGGGCCGAGGTTTGTATCGCATATAACGATCCACACAATCGCGTCGTTCCTGATGGCTCCCATGGCATCTGTCACCGAATACTTTCTGAGCCGTGGACTTCTGGGACTCCTTTTTCGCATAACCGATCCTGGTGCACAGCGCCCTCTTCCGACGTTCACAGGTACTGTTGTATCGATGAGCCTCACCGGCGTGCTTACGTACTGGTTAGTTGTGGGACTGTATCAGTCGATCCACTTTTACCAGGCCGCTATGGAGCGCCAGACCAGAGCAGCGCAACTGGAGACGCAGCTCTCCCATGCCGAACTTGAGAACCTTAAGAGCCAGTTACATCCGCACTTTTTGTTCAACAGTCTTCACACCATTGGAGTCCTGATGCAGGAAGACGTCGATGCTGCGAGCCATCTGCTGGTCTGCCTCGGCGACTTGCTGCGCATGGCCCTCGAACGGCGGGAGAACGAGATCACCCTCAAGAGCGAACTCGAGTTTGTCTGCAAGTATCTGGAGATCGAACAGACACGCTTTCATGATCGGTTGAAAGTTCACATGGACGTGCCACTTGACCTTCTCGGAGTCTATGTACCGAGCCTGGCGCTTCAGCCATTGGTCGAGAATGCCATCAAGCACGGCATCAGCGTCGACTCCGCCGCAGGCCGGCTGGAGATCGCTGCGCAGCGCAACAACGGCAGAGTTTGGCTCTGCGTCCGCGATGATGGCCCGGGTCCGGCAACGGGATCGCGCCTGCGGTTCGGCGTCGGACTCACCAATGTCCAGTCACGCTTGAAACAGCTCTACGGGGACAAGGCGTCGTTGGAACTTACCGGCGGCGCCGGTCGAGGCTGTGAGGCCATCATCACCATTCCACTGCGGAGTTCGCATGAAGACCAGAGTCCTCATCGTCGATGATGAACCGATCGGCCGGCGCGGTATCCGTCGCTATTTGGCCAAACACAACGACATTGAAGTTGTAGGCGAGGCGGCGAACGGAATAAGTGCGGTGGAGCAGATCAACGAACTTCATCCCGACATCGTCTTTCTCGATGTGCAGATGCCTGATCTGGATGGTTTTGGAGTCATCGAAAATGTGGAGCCATCGACCAGCCCAGCTCCCGTATATATCTTCGTCACGGCTCACGATGCGCACGCCATTCGGGCATTCGAAGTGCACGCTGTTGACTATCTCTTGAAACCGTATGATAAGGAGCGATTTGCCAAGGCCCTGGTTCACGCGCGCCAGGTCCTCGAACAGTCCAGGAAAGCAAATCGAGATCTTGAACCACTGCTCCAATCCCTCCGTAGTCTCCGCCCGTTGGAACGCTTTGTGGTAAAGGACAAGAAGCGGATTTTCTTTGTTCCTGTTTCCCACGTTTTGTGGATCGAAGCCACGGGAAACTACGCCTGCATACACACCGCCAGAGACAGTCACCTGTTGCGGGAAACCCTGGCACACCTGGAAGAGAAGCTTGCGCCACACCACTTTATCCGCGTGCGGAAATCGGCCATCGTGAACGGTGCCTGTATTAGCGAGATTCGTCCAATGTTCGATGGGGTTTACGACATCGTACTGGCAGAAGGAACGGTGGTCACGTCGAGCCGCAGATATGCTCACAAGTTACGAACTCTGCTGGAATCCTAGTCTTGGCACCTGGGATGTAAAATGGCGCGTCGGCGTGGAATGCCAGCCGCGAAGATGATCCGGTTCCATAAAGAGCAAGATGGCTGGTTGGGTTGGCAACAGACTCCAGATAGGACCGACTGAAAATCATGTGTACTACGGATTGGATTCATCGCGAAATCTTCTTATGAGTGACGGACGGTCATATCCCCAATGCAACGGACCTTGCGATGAAGTCGCCACGGCGCAGGCCCCACCGCCGCACAGAATCCACGTGAAAGAGGATGTCGAAAAGGCGAAGCTGATTCACACGGTCTACCCCGTCTACCCGCCTGCTAACAACAAGCGCATGGATGGCACAGTCGTTCTTCGCGTAATCATCGGCAAGGACGGTGCTGTCAATAGTGTCCGATATGTTTCCGGCCCGGCTAATCTCATGGATTCCGCGGTTAATGCAGTGCTGCAATGGCGATATAAGCCGACGTTGATGAATGGTGCGCCTATCGAGGTGGATACCACAGTCTCGGTAGTGTTTCCACCACCTACGAAAGTGGCAACGCCGTTCGCAAACAAGTGAGACTCGGTCAAGCTCCTGGTAAACGCACAAACCGGACAAGTGCCTTCCCTGTTCCAGCAAACCGATACGCGAGTAGAATGGCGGCACGAGGCGATTCGTTTCGATGGAAGAAAAGCGAGACGAGAGCGCGGACCTGGAACGCTCGTGTCAAGGTGTCTCAGCGGGCCATGATGCTTGCACCTACCCGGCAAGCGTGCGCTGCCCGACTTGTAGTAAGTGGTTCTGCGATGCCCACGCTGAGGACGAGCAGTGGCATCCCTGTATGTTGCCTCCTCGTGCCTAGTGCGTGGGAAGACGACTTACCAGGTACTAGAGCACTTCTGCCACAACTGAGGCAGTACGCTAACGAAGGGATATAAACTTGAGTTCACAAAGCAGTCATACATAGGTCATTTCGATGAGCGAGCTCCCTGGCAATGACTCGTCACATGTGTACAATCGGGCCTTCCTGCTGCATGGCGCAAAACGCAATGCAGTACTGACTCTCGCGGAAATAGAGCAATACGGACTCGATAGCTTCGCCGATGCGGACTACATCAGCATCTACGGCATGGCGCCCCACGAATGGTACCGCCACGGCGTTCGCCTGCTCGGTCGCACGGCTGTGGAGTGTACTCGTGACGCACTTGGCCATCGGATAGGGCTCGATGTTGCATCAGTCGCGACACGGATGTCAGCGAGTCGATTGCTGGTGTTGGATCTTTTCGCTGGTTCCTGCAATACGCTGTTTTGGATTTTGCGGCACCTGCCGAATTCAGATGGCATCGCTTTCGAATCTGACCCGCAGGTATTCGAACTCACGCATCGCAACCTTTCGGCCCTTAATCAGAAGATCGAACTTGTCTATGGTGATTTTGCAAGGCTGCTTGAGGAGCTTCGTGTGCAGGAGGATCGAGGGACCGTTGCCTTCGTCGCGCCTCCATGGGGCGCCGCGCTCGATGAAGTGAAAGGGTTAGACCTTGGTCGCACTAAGCCCCCGGTCATCGAGGTTATTGACCAAGTTGCGCACCGATTCGCAAAGCATAAGATGCTCTTCGCGACGCAGGTTCATGAGAACGTTAGCGCAACTTCCTTGGACCAGATTCGGACGCACCTCGACTGGACGGCACTGCGGATCTACGATATCAACGAGAGAGGCCGGAACCACGGCGTTGTTTTGGGAACGAAAGGCTGGACCCCTGGTAAGCGGCGAGGCAAACCTGCAACTCCCAGCTAATGGCCGTAAGTCCCGATTATCGCTAACCGGACAAATTAAGTTTTACTTACATCTCCGGTAGGCCGACTTATCAAGCAAGTAGAATCGATTCCGAGTGTGCCGTCGCTTGGGAACAATCGCCTCTTGTCAACGCACGGTACGATGGCGCGTTATTCCACACGAGATTCAGCCAGATACATTAATCTTGAAATTGTGCCTCTCTCAGAGAGCCCTATTACGGTTTCGAGATACCGCTGGTGACGCTCAAAGTAGCTACTACCCTCAAGCTGTTCAACCTCCTCTCGATGGCCTAGCCTTGCAGTTAGTCGTCCAGTGGCGTTCTTCAGTAAACTTGCAGTCAGGTCGTCGCGGTCAATAACCCGAAACCCTGCAAGTTCAAGCATGTGTTCGTTATAGCCCGGGGGAACAAATTGCGTGTATCCGTGGATGGCCCTCAATCGAATTTCCTCATCAGAAATGGAGCCCGTAATGAGTCCCGCATCTGTGAACAAGAACCTTCCCGCGGGAATCAGGACTCGTGCCACTTCCCGAAACACTGACTGACGGTCGCGAAGATGAAGAATCACATCCAACGACATCGCCGCATCGAATGATCCGCTCGCAAACGGTAACGGCGCGTTCAGATCCGTCTCGTGAAACGTAACGAGGTCCTCGATCCGCAGTGATGTGGCACGTGCGCGACCCGTAGCAATCGCTTGGGTGCTCAAGTCCGTGCCACTCCCATGGCACCCGACCCGGCTGAGAAGAAACGTCAACGGCCCCCCGGGACCGCAGCCCAGATCGAGAAGGCGGCTCGCACCAGTGAGCTTGAGCCGCGAGATGCTCGCTTCGAGTTCCTCCGCCGTTACCCATGAGTGTTGGCCGATATCAGTTCCATACGCTTCTCGCCGCAGCTGCTGCGACATCGGAGAATTGAACTCTCGATAGAAGTCGTCATAGCTTCGGCCTTCGGATTTCACCTCGTCATTCATCGAGCCTCAGGCATTATGAATTAAATCTGCGAATATCGAGCCGCGTCACGAGCAGGGCAGCCAGCAAATAGCAGCTCGCAATGAAGGCAAACCCCGCCCGCAAGCTACGAGTTCGCGTACTCAAGTCCCCGATGATATAAGGCCCGAAAAAGCCGCCCATGTGTCCGACTGCATTGATCAGTCCAAAGGTCGCGGCCGCCGCCGATTCGCTCAAAATCATCGTCGGCATCGACCAGAAAACAGGATACCAGGCAAAGACAAAGGTGCCGCCCAACACGAATAGGATCATGGACGGCAGGGAATGCGCGCTCGCGGGAATCAGCAGCAGATAAGCAATACCCGCACCCGTCAATGGAAGAATGGTGTGCCCGCGCCGCTCGCCGGTCCTGTCGGAATGCCATCCGTTCAGCAGGAGCCCAAACAAGCCCGCAATCGCCGAAAACATGACCACCACTGTCACCTTGGCGATGGGTAGTCCCGAGAGACGCTTGATGAATGTCGGCAGCCAGAAAACAACAGAAGCGTTACCAAGATTCGCAAGCAGGTAAGGAACGATTAGCAGCAGAGTCCGCCGATCGCGAAATGCCTCCAAAATCGTGTAGTGCAAAGTCTCCTTCTTTGCCTGCTTCTCTGCCTCTAGTTGGCCAGAGATCCATTCACGTTCATCGGGACTCAGCCACTGTGCTTCACGGGGCCAATCCGTCAAATAGAAGATTGTGACTAGCCCCATCAGAATCGCGGGAACGCCTTCCAGAACGAATAGCCATCTCCACCCAGCCCATCCGCGCCACGCAATTCCCAACAACCACCCTGCAAGCGGCGCTCCGAATATAGAAGAAACCGGGAGTGCGGCGTACAGGATTGCAATCGCCCGCCCTCGATCAGACTGTCGGAACCAGTGGGTGAGGTAAACGATCATTCCCGGGAAAAAACTGGCCTCGGCAAGCCCGAGAAAAAAGCGGACCATATAAAACTGTCCGGCAGTGTGGACCAAGCCGGAGAGCATCGTCATTAGTCCCCAGGAAATTAGAATCCGGGCGGTCCATTTTCTTGCGCTCCATCGTTCCACAATGATGGCCCCGGGCACTTCGAACAGGACATAGCCGAGGAAAAACATCGCCACACCCAGTCCATAGACCCGGTCGCTAAATCCCAGATCGACGCTCATTCTCAGGTTTGCGAAGGCGACGTTGTTCCGGTCGAGTTGTGCAATCACGTATAGCAGAAAGACGAACGGCAGCAGCCGCCATGAGATCCGCCGTCGCGCTCGCACGTCAACGTCCGACATGTGTGTGATCATGTGCATGGCACAAGTTCAAGGCGACTGGCAACAGTCATCTCTAACCTGCGGTGCGAGTATACTCTCGCGCCCGGCTCCATTCCGACCGGTACCGACGAAGCCTAAGTCCCGATAAACGCGCTAATCGGAAACTGACCTAATACCGCTGGTCACCGTTTAGCGCGTGTCGAGGAGCTCAGTTTTGCAGCATGATTGAGTTGAATCTAAACTCCCACGCTTTGCCTGCCTGTGCAGGCATACGACAGAAATGCAGACCAACTGCTGATGGCGGGCCGCTCTCGGGCCGCTGAGTTTATTTCGAGACTAGTTTTTCGGCGACTAGCTTTTGGGCGGTAGTTAGGGCGTCGGCGGCGGGAACCTTGACGTCGGGCTCGACGCCTGTACCTTCCCAGTTGGTCTTGGAGATGGGATTAATGGCGCGGGCAAAGGGAACGCCAATCATAAAATGGTCGTCAATGCGGTGACCGGAAACCGGATGGGCGCCGCCTCCAGTGGTTTCGCCAATGATAGTGGCGCGTTTCAGGTTCTTGAGGTTATAGCTGAACTCCTCGGCGCCAGAAAAAGTTTCCTTCGACGTAAGCACGTAGGCTGGTTTCCCATCCAATCGCTTGCCGGGCACGTATGGCAGGGTCCAATACTGGTGGGTACTGTCGCCCTTGCGCTCCCAGAGATCATTCAGGTGGGTGGGCTCTGAAAACAGGTAGGTGGAGATGAAGGCGATCATTTTGGGATCACCGCCTCCGTTTTCGCGGAGGTCGAAAATAATAGCATCCACGTTGGCGAGGAAATTCATGGCGGCGACCGCGGTGGGCCCGCACACTTCCGGGTCAGCGAAAAAATTGAACTTGAGGTAGCCCACGTTGCCGGAGAGGATCTCCACTTTGTCGAAGCCACAGTTCATGCGTTCCATGTCTTTGCGGTGGCGGGCGCGGTCGTCGGCATCGGGAGGGCCCTCTGAACGCTTCGGCATGGGGGCCGGGCTGAAGTCCACGTTCAGGTGCTTGTCGTGGCTCACTTCTTGAAAATTTTCGGTGAGCATTTTTGCGAAAGCGCCACCGTCGGTGATGGAATCGTACTCGCCTTTTTTCTGTTTTGCTTTGACAGCGTCCGCCATCTTCTTCGCCGTTTCCGGAAACACGTAAGACTCATTGAGCTGCGCGATAGCGCCATCAATGACGCGAGCTCGCGTTGCAACGTCAATCTTGAAATTTAAATCCGAGACGGAGGTGCCCGGAGGCAGCGCGCGCAGGCTAAAGTCTGCAACAACGTCGGGATTGCCCTCTTTGACCTCCAGCTTGCCGATGGCTTTTGTGTCGCCACGGCGCTCCTTGACGAGGAATTCGAGATGCAGCGGCTCGCTCTTGACGACTTGGAGGAGATCGAAGCCGCCGGTCATGCCGCGGAACTGCATCTCGTTGTCCAGCGACTTGCCGGGATCGTACTTGTGGAGGTAAGCGTCCATGGACGCGCGGTCACCGCTGTTGAAGGCTTCGAACCAGGCTTTGAAGGTGCGGCCCGCCGGGGTATCTGGAATCGCTGGCTGTGCCTGCGATTGAGTCTGGGGAATCGCTCGGGGCACAAATGCGGCCGTCAGCGTTAAAATCAAAGCCAAACATGATCTGGAGAACATGGGCACCTCGGCGAGGAATTCCCTCGGGGAACTTTCTGACCGGCGAAGTATAACACCGGAGGAATCCGCAAGAAGAAACGGCAGAGAAAAGGCTGTGCCCATAACAGCCGTTCCTCGATGTGGCACGTTGACGGGATAGCGGATACGGACGGAAAAAAGAGACCATCCCCTGCGCGGCTTTATCCGAATCCACATGTCCGATAAGGCGACTTACCGGGACTTAGCTAAATCCAGAGTCCCTTCTTCATACATTTTTCTCGCTCATTCGCTCGCTCATTGCATCCAACGCCGAGCGGTCAATTGTCCCCGGGGAGAAGTCCATTTGTGAGGTTTGCTTGCTTGAGTGGTCTACTCTGCGGATGGCGTTAGGGCATCCAAAGTGCGCTGCGCAGATACGGGTTGCCCGGAATCGCTGGCAGGAATAGCATATTTTCCCCTGGCATAGCCGCTGAACCAAATGCGAGGCCGAGGAGGCTCCCGTGAAGCTCAGCTTCGGACCGAGTTGCATGCTTTTACTGGCGGGTGTCTTTCTGTACGGAGCAGCACCATCCTTTGCGCAATCCGGCGCAACGACCAGTTCGAGTACGCCAGGCCAAGCCATACCCGGAACACAAGGAGTTAGTCCATTCGCAGGCAGCGTGCCGTTGAAGCTCGTTCCCGGAGTCATGTCGCTTTCCTTGCAAGACGCCATCGATCGTGGATTGAAGCAAAATCTGGGAGCGCTCCTCTCAAGCGCAGAAATCGGTTCGGCCCGCGGCCAGCGTTGGGAGCAACTGAGCGCGCTACTGCCGCATGTAACGGCGGCGCCTTATGCGGCGGCTTCAGAGATCAATTTAGCTGAGATTGGCATTACAAGTATTGCTGGTGTCAAGATTCCGCCATCCGATGGCCCCTTCTCGTATTTTGACGCGCGCGTATCTGTAACCCAATCTCTGTTTGATTGGAAGTCCATCAACGCTGCCCGCGCCGCCAGCCAGAACTTGAAATCCGCCGAATATTCGTTCAAAAACGCGCGCGATCTCGTTGTGCTGGCCGTGGGTTACACGTACTTACAGGCCATCGCCGACGAAGCGCGCATCGAAACGGCGGAAGCGCAGGTGAAGACAGCGCAGGCGCTCTTCGATCAGGCAAACGACCAAGTGAACGCTGGCACCTCGCCGGCCATTGACGGGCTGCGCGCCAAGGTCGAGCTCCAGACCCGCCAGCAGCAGCTGATTCAGGCGAAGAACAACCTTGCCATTCAGAAGTTGACGGTGGCACGGGTGATCGGTTTGGCTCCCGGGCAGGAATTCGAACTCACGGATAAATCGCCGTACCAGCCGTTCAACAGCATCACTATAGAAGAGGCCCTGAAACGCGCTTACGCAGCGCGTTCCGATTACCTGGCGGCCATGACTGACGTACGCGCAGCGGAATTCTCCCGGAAAGCTGCGGTGGCTGGATATCTCCCGTCGCTCGCCTTCAACGCAGACGTTGGCACGGCTGGGTCGCATCCCTCCACGGCAACCCAAGTTTTCGATGTACGCGGGACGCTCTCGATTCCCATCTTTCAGGGAAATAGCGTTCACGGTGACATTTTGCAGGCCGATGCGAGGCTCCAACAGACCCGCGAGCGCCTGGACAATCTGCGCGCACAGATCGACGCTGACATTCGCACGGCGCTGCTCAACCTTCAATCGTCGGCAGAGCTAGTGAACGTGGCGCGAAGCAACATCGACCTGGCGGAAGAAACGCTGCTCCAATCGCGGGATCGTTTCAGTGCAGGCGTCACCGATACCGTGGAAGTCGTGCAATCGCAAGAGGCGGTCGCGAGCGCTCACGAACAATACATCTCGAGTCTCTACAGCTATAATTTTGCAAAAATTTCCATGGCTCGCGCTCTTGGACTCGCGGAACAGGGCGTGAAGGAATATTTCAAAGGACAATGAATATGGCGGAGGAGAACCCACCCCGTTCGGTGCCTGACGCTGGAAAAGAATCCACCTCTGATCCATCGCCACTGACGGACCGGGGCTATACGCCCCCTGTACACAGAAACACCAAAACCCGAAGAAACATCGTGATTCTGATTGTCGTGCTAGTGGTGCTTGTCGGGGGCGTGTTTTTGTGGCGCTATCTCAGTAGCTATGAATCCACCGACGACGCCCAGGCAGATGTTCACCTGTATCCGGTGAGCGCGCGAATTTCCGGCTACGTGGTAAAGGTCAGCGTGGACGACAACCAGTGGGTCGAGAAGGGCACCGTACTTGTAGAGATTGACCCGAAAGACTACGAAGTCGCCGTCGCGCAGGCCCAGGCGAATCTCGCGAGCGCCGAAGCGACCGCGCAATCGCTCAACATCACCGTACCCATCACTTCGGTGAACAGCTCAAGCCAATTGGCATCTACCGCCTCCGACATTTCGAACACCAATGCTGGAATCATCGCCGCGCAGAGGCAGCTCGCCGCCGCCCAAGCTCAAGTGGAGCAGGCGCAAGCCAACGACGTGAAGGTGCAAGACGATCTGAAACGCTACAAGCTGCTGGTGGACAAGAAAGAAGTTGCCGAGCAGGTTTATGACCAGGCACTGGCCGCCGCTAAATCCAGCACTGCCGCCGTCGCAGCCGCGCGCGCGAACGAATCCGCCGCCCAGCAATTCGTCGAGCAAGCGCGGAGCCGCCAGGTGCAAGCGGAAGCGAATCATCAATACGCGGAGACGGGACCACAACAAGTTTCGTCTTCCAAGGCTCGCGCTCGCGCGGCCATCGCCGATGTTGAGGAAAAGCGCGCGCTCCTCGAGCAAGCCCAGCTGAATCTGGGATACACCAAAATTGTCGCGCCGGTCTCAGGCGCAGTGAGCAAAACAGTTGTCGTCGGGCTAAATGTTCAAGCCGGCCAGCAACTACTCACGGTCGTGCCTCTCGACGAAGTGTGGGTCACCGCCAATTTCAAAGAGACGCAGCTCAGGCACATGCGTGTGGGCCAGAAAGCGGAAATTCACATCGATTCCAGTGGCCGGACTCTGAAAGGACACGTGGACAGCATTGCGGGAGCAACGGGCCCGCTCTTCAGTCTGCTGCCACCGGAAAACGCCACCGGCAATTACGTCAAAATCGTTCAAAGAATTCCCGTAAAGATTGTTCTCGAGGCTGGAGAAAATCGCGACCGTCAGCTTCGGCCCGGCATGAATGTCGTGCCCGAAGTCTACCTGCAATGAGCACAGCGGCTCTCAGCATCGACCGGGAGGTCTGGCGGCCTAAGTACAATCCGTGGCTGATTGCTGTCGTCGTGGCGTTGGCCGCGTTCATGGAAGTTCTCGACACCAGCATCGCCAACGTGGCCTTGCCCTACATGGCCGGCAATCTGGGCGCGAGCAACGACCAGAGTACGTGGGTGCTCACTTCCTATTTGGTTTCGAACGCCATCATTCTCCCGATCAGTAGTTGGTTCGCTAACTCCTTCGGACGAAAGCGCTTTTTTATGTCTTGTTTGGGTATCTTTACAGTGAGTTCCCTGCTTTGCGGTTTTGCACCGAGTCTTGGTTTTCTTCTTCTCTTCCGCGTGCTCCAAGGAGCAGGTGGCGGCGGGTTGCAGCCGATGGCGCAAGCTATTCTGGCGGATACTTTTCCGCCTCATCAGCGCGGCTTGGCATTTGCCCTGTACGGCATCACTGCCATTACGGCGCCCACGATCGGTCCCACCCTCGGCGGATGGATCACCTTCAACTATTCCTGGCGCTGGATTTTTTTCATTAACATTCCGGTTGGGATTATTACCTGGTTTCTGGTGCGCCGCGTCGTTGAAGATCCGCCCTATTTGGCTCGCATTAGGTCGGCAGGCGTGAAACTGGACTACATCGGCATCGCTCTGCTCGCTCTGGGTATTGGCGCGCTGCAAATTTTGCTCGACAAGGGCCAAGAAGACGATTGGTTCGGCTCGCGGTTCATCACGACGCTCGTTGTTGTCGCCACCGTCTGCCTCATCTCCCTGGTGATCTGGGAGTGGTTTCACAAAGCGCCCATCATTGACGTCCACATGTTCAAGAGTTTCAACTTCGCCAGCGCCAGCCTGATGTTGTTCATGCTGGGCGTCCTGTTATTCAGCAGCTTGGTCCTGATGCCGCAATTCCTGCAAACCCTCGTCGGCTACACCTCGCAGCTCGCCGGCTTTGCGCTTTCCGCCGGAGGACTCGTCTTGCTTTTTCAAACGCCCATCGTGGGTCAACTGACGACGAAGATCCAGGCGCGCTACCTTATTGCCTTCGGCTGGCTGGCCTTGTCCGTCGCTATGTACTATTCCACGCAGCGCATCGACCTGCAGATCAGCTTCAAAGCCGCCACGTTGCTGCGCATCGCTCAGGTCATTGGTTTGGGCTTCCTATTCACTCCGATTACGCTGGTCGCCTACCTTGGTATTGCGCCGGAAAAAAACAACGCCGTCGCCGGGATCGCCAACTTCATGCGCAATATAGGGAGCAGCGTAGGAACCTCGATGGTTACCACGCTGGTTGCGCGCCGCGCGCAACTCCATCAAGCCCGGCTGGTGGAATACGCGCGGCCCGATAATCCGAATTTTCAAAATCAGGCAAATGGTCTTGCCCAGCATTTCGCGCACTCCGGTCTTGGCGTGCATGAGGCTTACGCGCGGGCCGTCGCCACGATTTACCAGGGAGTGCAAGCGCAGGCCACGACATTGGCCTACATCGACATCTTTATGGTTCTTTGTGTGGTTTCGGGGATCATGTTCTTCCTCGCTTTTCTTTTGAAGAAGAATGATCCCGGCGGTGGCGGTAGGGTTTTGGCAGAATAAGCTAATCGAACTCATTGCAGTAGGATTGTGTTTGGATGTAAGCGAGCTCAAGGGACCCAGATGATCAGAATACTTACAGTTGAACGCGAATACGGCAGCGGCGGTGGGGAAATTGCTCAGTTGCTTGCTAAGCAACTGCGATGGAAGCTTTGGGATCAGGACCTAACGGAGGAGATCGCCAGGCTGGCAAATTGCCCCAAGGACATCGTCCAGGTCCGCGAGGAACGCACAGACCCACTCTACTACCGGCTCTTTAAATCTTTTTTGCGCGGGAGTTACGAAGGAAGCCTCAATGCGTACAAGCTCAACGTCGTCGACAGCGAAAGCATTCTGAAGATTACCGAGCGTGTCGTCCAACACGCCGCGAAAGCCGGTAACTGCGTTATCGTGGGCCGGGGCTCGCAGCACTTTCTCAGGAATCGCCCCGACACGCTCCGCGTCTTTCTTTACGCTCCCCGAGAAGATAAAGTGCGCCGCCTCATCGCGCGTGGCAAAACCGAGAAGGAAGCGCAAGAGCGCGTCGATACCGTCGATCACGAGCGCGTCGAATTCATCCAAAAATATTTCGGCGCCGACTGGCCCGATCGCACCGCTTACCACGCCATGATCAATACGGCGACCGGCGACCAATGCGTCGCTCACATGATCCTGGATCTCATGAAAACGCTCGATGCAAAAACCGCCTGTGCACCCTCCCCCGCGGCAGGCTGACTCTGACGCGAGCCCCACATTGCTATTGCAAACAGACCACTGATTTGCGCGTGAGTCTAACACAGGAATTACATCGGCGAATTAGGGTAACTTCACGTGCGTCCAAGTCCAAAGCCGAGTCCACAGCTTCAATGAACTTCGTTGCAGCTCCACGGAATCTCTGGATCAATTCGATGTTGTTGCTCATGGTGTGCAGGCGATTTTAGTCTACCTGCTGCCTGACCGCATTCCCTTCGTTGTAAATTGGAGTCAAGTCCTGATAAACGCCGAAACCGGACAAGTGCCGATGAGCGATTCCGCTAAGGCGACCGCTCCCTGGACAGACCTTCAAACTAGACTTGCGGCACCGGTTGTGGACCTTTTGATGGGCTGAAGCGACCGACAATTTTATCGAACAACACGTCTTCGACGCCAAAGGTTACAAAGAGAATTGGTCCGCCGACGAGTACTTTTGGGAAAAAGTCCGGAAAAGTCCAGTCCAACCAAACAATCCCGAGTAGTAAGAGAAGGTGCAAGGGAATGGTCGCAATTGGCCCCGATCCTCCTTGTCCGGTAAGGCGAGTAATCGGGACTTATCGACAGATAACCGCAACCCTGACCATCCCGTCAGGCCACCAGTTTCGCCACTCAAACATCGGATAATCTATTGCATTACGGCTCGGAGGAAACAACCAGTGTCCACAAGCGGCGACGCGAAACTGTTAATTCTGATTTCAACAGTCCTCATGGCATGTTTCGGGACGCTTAGGATGTCACCGTCACAGCAACAACAGCAGCCCCAAACAACGGTTCGCATTACTTCCGACCTTGTGGTTCTTTCTGTCAGCGTGAGAGACCGTGCCGGAAATCTTGTCCCAGACCTGCGACGAGAACATTTCCGGGTTTTGGATGATGGCGTCGAGCAAGAAATTAAAGTCTTTACTGAAGAGAGTCTCCCACTTTCACTCGTCATTCTTGTCGACAACGACGTGAATGGGAATGCCGGAACACAATTAGTTCAAAGTCTCCGCGCTTTGATGGGTGGGGTGAGCCTTCAGGACGAAGCCACCGTCTGTCGTTTTGACATGCTCTTCTATCCGGGAAACGGTTTCACCTCGAACATCGATAACCTGATGACCGAACTAAAGGCCACGCAAGCCGAAATTAAACCCACACCAGCGTATGTTCCAGAACCTGTAGTGTGCGGTAACTCCACAACTGGAAGTCCGTGCATTCCTGCTCCAACCTATTCGGCGTCTCGACCGAGTAAGGCCTTAGATGACGCGGTGTATTCCGCTGCTAACCTACTGGAGAATGCAGGTGCTGACCGCCGAAAAATCATTCTTGTGATTTCGGATGGAGTCAATGAGCCTAAGTTAAACAAGCATGACTTTGAGAGCGTCAGAGAGAAGCTCTTATTCGATAACATTTCCTTGTTTAGTCTCGCCGTGGGCAGCGATACCGCTAAGCGCAAGTATTCCCGATTGGAAAACTACTCGCGCATCTCGGGAGGAGACATCTACTATGCATCGAAGTCCAGGACTATGGAGCAGTTTTATGCTCGCATCACGGAACAAGCCCGTCATCAATACACTCTCGCTTACGTACCCGCAGGAACGGAACTCGATTCCAACTATCACCGCATCGAACTCCAAGTCTCGGGCAACGGACTAACCGCGCAAACACGCGAGGGCTACTACAAGAATCGCCCAGCCGAGTCACCGAAGCGGTGAAGCGACAGTCGTTGAAACCCAAGTCCTGATAAACGCGCAAACCGGACATCTCTAACAATGCTGGCCCTGTCAAGCCCTTTGTGAGCGCACTTCTTTCTTTTCACCTAAAAGAGTTTTTCTCTTTCGTTTCTTTCTTGTTCGCTCTTCTCAGCATCGACGACCACGGCTCGTTTGTAATCTGTCGAGCGGATTCAGTCCGACCCAAACATCTCTCCGATCAAAACTTCGACCATGATTACTACTTCAAACTCCCTTTTCAGGGAGCGGGATGCCCAATCAAGTGGACGACGTTCTACTTCACGCCATGTCCGGTTACGAGCTTTCCC
>Ga0210397_10000763_pt1 | contig 21194 bp, 21 predicted proteins | sample IncBWH2OmetaG_FD_160126 | JGI IMG/M metagenome (GOLD analysis project Ga0210397, IMG submission 160126) | Forest soil microbial communities from Barre Woods Harvard Forest LTER site, Petersham, Massachusetts, United States - Inc-BW-H-2-O ...
CAGCGGGTCCCAGGTGCGAGCCCTGGTGCGCCCACCACGCAAAAAGTCTTCTTTTCCAAAAGCTTCGCGAAACGGCGGCCGAGAACAAAACGGGTCTCGTGCGACGCTTTTTGTGGTCGTACGTCGCACGCCGGGCGCGGTACTGTGGGCGCTAAGAAGCAACCACCCACACGCCCCGACGCCGGACGAACTCTACAGCACTGTCGTTCGACTATTTCGGGGCGGTCTGGGCGGCGAGCTTGTCGAACAGACCTGGCATCATCATCTGGCCTTGCTTACCGAGCAGTTTTTCGGAAACGTCCTGGGCTCACGCCCATCGCGCGCGTAAAGGCCCTGGTGAAGTTGGCTTGGCCAGAAAACCGACAGGTCAGGGAAATGTCCGCAAGGGAGGTGTTCGAATAGGCCAGCAACTGCTTCGCCCGATCCAGGCGTCGCTCGCTGAGATATGCGTGAGGCGCCTGTCCCATCGCCAGATGAAAGGCCCGGACAAAGTGAAACAAGCTGAAGCACGCAACTTCTGCAAGCTCACCTACTCTGATGTCAAGGTCGAGGTTGGTCTCAATATACTCCAGAACCCGGTCCAGGCGGCGGCGATCCAGTATCCCGATTGCCAAGGCCAAGGGCTTGGAGGAGGAGACTTCCGCGTGGTCCTGCGCCAGTGTCCCGATCAGTTCGCTCGCTAACGCATCCATCTTCAATCCTCCAGAGCACGTTTCCTGATAAAGTTCTTGCCTGATGTTTTGGATAATTCTCACGACGGCCGGATTTGTTACCTGCGCCTGATATCGAACGTCCCGCGCACCGAAGTTGAGCGATCCTTCGCCGACGTGCCGAAGGAAGATGTGCGGCGGCAAATAGACATGGAGAACTTCGGGGAAATCATCAACAAGACAGGTGGCTTCCTCGCAGATGCCAGCCGGACACAGCCAAATCGTTCCGGGCGTCACTTCGGTGACTTCCTGGCGCACGCCGCCGGACGAGCGGATTGAGATGTTGGAACGCGTGTTCTGGATGGTTTGGGTAATAAATGCATTCTGAGGTGTGAACGGAGCAATCTCTCCAGCCTTGTGGCTGCGAACCTCAGCAGAGAGCAATGACCAGCTTCTGTTCGCCGACGTCGCGATCAGGCTGGCATCCTTGTACTTCTTGCTGCCGTGGCCTTCCATGCTGGCGCCTTCCTCACCCTACCTTATCGAAGTTCGCAACCGATAACCTGAGTTATTTCGCGTTCTGCTCTTCCACGACGTCACCCTTTGACTACTTGTGAACAAGTCGCGGGATCGGCCGATTGTGGCCACGGTTAACTTCAATAGGCGGGGAACGAGGACGCACCTATTATACGGGCGTATCATATGGAAAAACGAAACGGACCTGATACCAAAGACACAAAGGATGATGGCACACGCCCATGGAAAAGGTTTTCTCGCGCTGGCCAAGCCAGGTGCAGCCGTTCACGCTGATTGAGGCGGTCAGTCCTGCGGGTGGTTTTCCTCAGTCGATGCTGGCCTCACAAGGCGCGCGGTCCGAGCGGTTGCGGAATCTCTGGACAGCGGTCCTGCTGCCGGCAAGCGCGGCTGTCGCGACAGGCCTGTTGATCGCAAACAGCAGCGGAATCGAAAAGCCACTCGCCGTCTTGGCCGCGCTAGCTGTCATGGCTGCCGTCACCTACACGATGGGGCTCAGACGTGCGCTCGCCCGGAGCAATGCCCGGTACGACGCGATTTTTGAACGAGCGGGCATCTCGATGTGGCTGGAAGACTGGAGCGCCGCTGCGAGGGAAGTTTCATCGCTGCTCAAAAGCGGTGTGCACGACATGGAAAGCCATTTTGCGACTAGACCGGATGAACTGCGCGCGCTTTGTGCCAAGGTAATGATCAAGGACGTCAACGCTTTTACGGTGCAGGAGACCGGTGCTCCAGGCAAGGAAGCCTTCATAGGTTCGCTCGATCATTTGATTCCGCCCACTGACCAGACCTTCGTGCAATGGCTGGTGGCCTTCGCGCGGGGCGATCGCTTCTTTCGGTCGGAAGCCCACATCACAACGCCCGACGGGTCCGAGGTCGACGCGCTGTTCACCGCGGCGTTGCCAAGTGATCTCGACGGCTTCGAAAACATCCTCGTTACCTCTCTCGACATCACCGGCTACAAGAGCGAGCAGGCGAAGCTGCTGGCGGCGGACGCGGCGATCGCGCGGGCTTCCCGAATTTCCACCGTTGGGGCGTTGAGCGCGTCGATCGCCCATGAGGTGAACTCGCCGTTGGCGGCGGTCCTCGCCAATGCGCAAGCTGCACTTCGCTGGCTGCAACGCGGAACTCCCGACATCGACGAAGCGACCGAAGCCGTTTCGGCTATCGTCTCCGACGCCACGGGGGCAAAAGACATCGTCGCGCGCACACGTGCCTTCCTCACCAATGCCCCCATTGCGATGGCTCCATTTGACGTCGTAGCGGCGGCGCGCGAAGCCAACCTGCTGGTTGAGCGCGAACTCCGCAATTGCGGAGCGGTGGTCAACCTTCAGGCTGAGCTGGAACTTCCCGCGGTGAAGGGAGACGTCATCCAGATCCAACAAGTCTTCACAAATCTGCTCTTGAATGCCGCGCAGGCAATGGCCGGGCAGGCGGGGGCCAAGGTGATTACGTTGTCGTTCAAAGCCGACGGCCAAAGCATCCAGGTGGAAATCGCCGATACCGGGCCGGGCATCGATCGCAAGCAACTCGAGCGCGTATTTGATCCGTTCTACACGACCAGGCCGGACGGCATCGGCATGGGTTTGGCGATTTGCCGCAATTGTATCGATGCGCAGGCGGGGAATATCTGGGCAACCAGCGGTCCCAATCATGGCGCGACGATCCATTTTACGCTGCCGATGCACGATGATTGAAGCCGCGACCACACCGAACGCGCCTGTCGTTGTGATCGTCGACGACGACGAGGGGATCCGAGCCGCGCTCGCCCGCCTCGTCCGGACGATAGGCTATCTGCCCCGCACATTCGCGAGCGGAGAAGCTTTGCTTCTCGAGATCGACGACGTTCGGCCCGCCTGCGTTCTCACGGATATCCAGATGCCTGTCATGAACGGCCTTGATCTGGCCAAGGAACTACTCGTCCGGCGCCCGGATCTGCCTATCATGGTCATGACGGCGTATCCGAGCCTAGCGAATCGCGAGTTGGCGCTAGCAGCCGGCGCGCTGGAATTCCTTACAAAACCGCTCGATGACGACCGGCTGGAAACTTGGCTGGTGCGCGTGATCGGTAAGCCCCATTGAAATCGAGGCTCCTCCGATAGCGCCTGATTTGGCGGGACGGACAAGGCGCAAAGGCACCCTTTCCGCAAGAACGGATAAGACGCCGCCAGGCTTTCGGCGATATCCCGGGTTGCATGAATGTAGTGAATCGGCAACAGGACTGGTACGCCGTGACGGTAACTGCGGGCGTCGTCCACATCGTCGATGACGATGAAGGGCTTCGCGCCGCCCTCATCCGCCTCGTCCGGTCTGCCGGCCTGGAGGCGGTGGGCCATGCCAGCGCTTCTGAGCTCCGCGATGCTCTCAGCGCGGACGTGGCGTCTTGCATCATCCTGGACGTGAGGCTGGAAGGCGAGAATGGGCTTGCCGTTCAAAAAACGCTGCGGGACCACGGCAATACCGCGCCAGTGATCTTTCTGACGGGATTCGGAACTATCCCAATGACCGTGCAGGCAATGCGCGGCGGCGCGGCGGAGTTCCTGACCAAACCAGTCACTGACAGTGTTCTGTTGGCCGCGATCCACCGCGCGCTCGAGCTCGACACAACAACAGCCCTGAAACGCCGGTCGATGAATGATCTGACGCAGCGGCTCGCGACATTGACCGACCGTGAGCGCGAAGTAATGGCGCTGGCGATCGGCGGTCTGATGAACAAGCAGATTGCCGGGGAACTCGGAACCACCGAAATAACGGCGAAAGTGCATAAGGGGCGCGTCATGGAAAAGATGTGCGCGCGCTCGCTGCCCGATCTAGTCAGAATGGCCGAGACGCTCGGCATTGGCGCATTGCGAACTCGATAACGACCGTATCGCTTCGCCAGACCAACAACCCTCCACATGCTGAAGAATGGTCGCCGCAAATTGCGACGCGCGCAGCACATTAGCAAGTTCAGACAAGAGCAATCGCGCTGAGCAGCAAGCCAGGAAAATACGCGGGCAAACAAAAGGGCGAAGGTCGACATCCTAGCAAGAGAGGATCGTCATGCCAGCCCAAGCCTTCTGTCCTGCGCCGCTACGCCTCGAACCGTTGATCCTGGTGCAGGAGATCAGCCATCGCGTCGTGAACGAATATACCCAAGCGATCGCCGGCATTCGTTTGGCGGCAGCGGGCGTGGCCTCGCCGGAAGGTCGGCTGGCCCTGGTTGCCGCCGCGACGCAGCTACACGTCTATGCGGAGGCGCACCGGGCGCTGCAGGCTCCTGCGTTCGGCGGTGGCGCCGACTTGGGTCTGTACCTCCAGACGTTATGCAGCGCCATCACCGCGGCCAGCCTGCAGGAGCGCGGCATTCGTCTCACGCTCGCAGCCGACACGGTGAACCTGCCGGCCGATCGTTGCTGGCGTGTGGCGTTGATCGTCTCCGAACTGATCACCAATGCCGTTCGCCACGGTCTGAGCGGCGGGCCCGGGCACATATTCGTCAATCAAAAGACGACGGAATGGGTCGTCACTTGCAGCGTAAGCAACAGCGGCGAAGCCTCGCGAGCCGCGCGGCCGGGCTGCGGCATGGCGGTCGTGCAGGGACTAGCGACCGAGTTGGACGGGATCGTCTCCTGGAGATCCGAAAATGACTGGACGAGCGCAGAACTCGTTTTTCCGCTCGTCATTCCGGAGAAGCTGGCATGACCCGTATACGTTTTGCGGTCATCAGGCTGAGCCTGTCACTGCTGTTGAGCGCTGCGTCTCCGCCGGTGCTGGCGGAGCAGATCAAGCCGGTGTTCCAGCATTACTTGCCCAACGTTACCGGAAAGACCCTCACGATCGTTGAGGTAAATTTCGCGGCAGGGACGAAGGCCAATGCGCATCGCCACGGGCAAGCGTTCGTTTACGCATACGTGCTCTCCGGCACGATGCGCAGCCAGTTGGCTGGAGAGCCGGCGCGGACCTACCGCACGGGAGAGGGCTGGTCCGAACCGCCCGGCGCCCGCCACGTCCTGACCGAAAATCTCAGCCGAACGGCGCCCGCGCGGCTGCTCGTCACTTTTATCGCCAACATCGGCGACCCCCTGAAGACCCCCGACGCCGAAAAGGAATCAACCTCGATGCCCAGCACACTTGAACTCGCCCCGACGCAGCCCGCCGTCGGCACCGCACCGGCCCCGCAAGAGATGGTCGATGCGCTCTACAGCGCCTTCGGCGATCATCATTCCCGGGCGGTTCACGCCAAGGGGATCATGGCGGTTGGAACATTCGAGCCTACTCTCGAGGCAGCAAGTATCTCGAAGGCTTCGATCTTCGCGCGTGGCCCCCTGCCGATCCTGGTGCGCTTCTCCGATTTCACGGGAATTCCCGAGATCCCCGACACGGTGGGAGACGCCAATCCTCGCGGCTTTGCATTGAAGATCCTGCTGCCCGACGGTTCTGGCGCTGATGTTGTGTCCCATAGCTTCAACGGCTTCCCAACGGCGACGTCGGCCGAGTTTCGCGAGCTGCTGCTGGCCATCGGAGCCAGCGGGGCCGGGGCGACGAAGCCGACGGCGCTTGATCGCTTTCTCGGCAGCCATCCGATCGCCAAGACCTTCTTGACGACGCAAAAGCCGCCGCCGGAAAGCTACGCCACGCTCAGCTATTTCGGCGTGAACGCCTTTGAGTTCACGGACGCGAAGGGTCATCGGCAGTTCGTCCGCTACCGCTTCGTGCCCGTCGGCGGCGAGGCGGTACTCACACCAGCGCGCTTGTCGGCAATGGGTCCGAACTACCTTCAGACCGAATTGCCCGCACGCCTGGCAAAGTCGGCGGCAGAGTTTGCCTGGTACGCCCAGATCGCCGAGGCTTCAGACGTAATCGGCGATCCCTCCGTCGCGTGGCCCGACAGTCGGAAGCTGGTCAAGCTGGGAGTTATCCGGATCAACCGGATGGCGCCTGATGCGATTGCCACCGACAAGGCCACTCTGTTCATCCCGCTAAACGTGCCTGATGGCATAGCGCCGGCCGACCCAATGCTGGAGGTACGGCAGCAGGCCTATCCACTTTCATTCAAGCATCGTCAGTGATCGTGGCGGCACTTCAGCATCCCAGAAGCAACCGAAGGAATAAGATCAATGCGCTTGCCCTATGACACCCTCGCCGCAGACGGCATGAAAGCGCTGGGCGGAGTTTACGCCTATGTCGCGCGCTGCGGACTCGAGAAGCCGCTGGTCGATCTGGCCTACCTGCGCGCATCACAGATCAACGGATGTGCTTTTTGTGTCGATGCACACACCCGCGATCTGATCGGCCAAGGCGCCACCGTCGAGAAACTGATGCTGGTTTCTGCCTGGCGTGAGGCTGGATCCTTTTTCACGGCCCGCGAGCGGGCGGCCCTGGATTGGACGGAGGTGGTGACGTGGGTTGCCGGCAATCAGGTTCCGGACGAGGCTTTCCTCGCGGCACAGGAAGAATTCTCCAACAAGGAACTCGCCGACCTGACCCTCGCGGTCGGCCTCATCAATACCTACAATCGCATGGCGATCTCCTTTCGGCGCGCGCCCGCCTCCCTGGTTAACCTGGAGGCCAAGGCATGAACGTCGCCACATCCGTTATGACCACTGCCACCTTGTCCGTCGCCGATCGCGAAATGGCGGAGGTCGTACGCGCCAACGCCACGGACCGCCAGCCGGTCATCTTCATTCACGGTCTTTGGCTTCTATCCAGCAGTTGGAATCGTTGGTTGGAGGTTTTCGAAAAGGCCGGCTACATCGGGCTCACGCCCGGCTGGCCGGACGACCCGGAAACCGTAGCCGAGGCGAACGCCAATCCGGGCCCCATGGCCGGCAAGACAATCCGTCAAGTCGCCGATCATTTTGCGAAAATCGCCGGCAGCTTGAATCGTCGCCCCGCGATTATCGGCCATTCATTCGGAGGGCTTCTGGCCCAAATATTGGCCGGACGCGGGTTGTCGATCGCTACGGCCGCAATCGATCCTGCCGGATTCCGCGGTGTTCTCCCGTTGCCCTTCTCGGCACTGAAATCTGCCTTCCCGGTCTTGGGCAATCCCGCCAATCGAGGGCGGGCTGTATCGCTGACTTATGAGCAGTTCCGCTACGCCTTTGCCAACGCGGTCGACGAAGTTGAAGCGAAGTCGCTCTACGACACCTACGCCGTGCCGGCCCCTGGTGCGCCGCTGTTCCAGGCTGCCATGGCCAACTTCAATCCCTGGACGGAGGCCACGGTCGACACGAAAAATCCGCGGCGGGGCCCGCTGCTGATCGTCTCTGGAGAAAGGGATCACACCGTTCCGCCCGCCGTGGCAGGAGCTGCGTTCAAGAAACAGAAGTTCAATCCGGGCCACACGGAATTCCTCGAAATGAAGGACCGTGGACACGCGCTTACCATCGACCACGGCTGGCACGAGGTGGCCGATGCCACGCTCTCGTTCCTGCAACGTTTTACAGCATAGCCGCCCGCCAACTTTCCGCTTCGGGTCGCACAGCAGCTGCGTCGCGTCTGCTGTTTAAGGAGGATAAAATGGCCCCCCTATCTTACGTCGCTGATTTACATGCAAAAGGCGGCCTTCGCTTGTCCTGGCAGGCGGTCAAGCGCGCTGTCCTCGCGCTGACGTTAGCCCTGTGTGTTGCCGGCGCCTCGTACTTCGGCTACGACTACATCACGACGGGGCAGTACCTGGAATCGACCGACGACGCCTACGTCAAGGCCGACTCAACGATCGTCTCGCCGAAGGTCTCGGGCTATATCGTGCGGGTGCTGGTAGCCGACAACGAACTGGTTACGGCCGGGCAGTTGCTGGCCCGCATCGACGATCGCGATTTCAGGACCGCGCTCGATTCGGCGCATGCGGATGTCGCGTCGTCGGAAGCCGCTGTGCGCAACTTCGATGCGCAGATCGCCTTGCAGCAGCCGGTCATCGCGCAGGAAACCGCCGATATCGCCGGTGCCGAAGCCAATCTACAATTCGCGCAGGAAGAACAGGCCCGCTCCGAGGGGCTGATGAAGACCGGCGCCGGCACCATCCAGCGCGCGCAGCAGACCGATGCGGCGTTGCGCGAAAAAGTCGCCCTGCTGCAGCATGGCCGATCCGGCCTGCTCGCGGCAGAAAGAAAGGTCGAGGTTCTCAACACCGAACGCGCCAAGGCGGTGGCCCAACTTGATCGCAGCCGCGCGGCTGCGGCTCAGGCGGCACTGAATCTGTCCTATAGCGAGGTCAAGGCGCCGGTCGGCGGCACGGTCGGTGCGCGGTCTCTGCGGGTCGGCCAGTTCGTGCAGGCGGGAACGCAATTGATGGCTGTAGTGCCGCTGGATGCCGTCTATGTGGTGGCGAATTTCAAGGAAACCCAGCTCACCCATATGCGCAACGGTCAGCCGGTCGAAATCCGGATCGACAGTTTCCATGCCGTCAGACTTCGGGGTCACGTCGACAGCTTGGCTCCGGCCAGCGGCCTGGAGTTCGCGCTGCTACCCCCTGACAACGCGACCGGCAATTTCACCAAGATCGTGCAGCGGGTGCCCGTGAAGATCGTGCTCGATGATCACAGCCTGTCCGGGCTACTGCGGCCGGGCATGTCGGCGGAGCCGACCGTCGATACCAAGGCAACAGTGCTTGCTGAGCGCGACGCGAAGAGCCGGCTGGCGTCGGATGTTGCCCCCGCACGGCCGAACGGCGGCTGATCTGGGAGACCAACATGACCACGCTGCAGACCAGTCTCGACCCATCAGCTGCCGCCGCGGACGATAGCCCAGCGCCTGCGGCAGGCGCGCCCAGTCAAACTGTTCCGGCAGTCTCGTCAAAGACCTGGCTTGCGGTAGTCGGCGCCACGCTCGGCGCCTTCATGGCCGTGCTCAACATCCAGATCGTCAATGCTTCGCTCGCCGATATCCAGGGCGCGATCGGCGCCGGCATCGATGATGGCGGTTGGATCTCGACCTCCTACCTGATCGCCGAAATCGTCGTGATCCCACTCAGCGCCTGGCTCGCGCAGGTGTTTTCGGTTCGCATTTATCTGTTGACCAACGCGGTGCTATTCCTGGTGCTTTCGGTGGCGTGTGCCTTTGCGCAGGACCTGTCGCAGATGATCGTACTGCGCGCACTGCAGGGTTTCACTGGCGGCGTGCTGATTCCGATGGCCTTTACTTTGATCATCACGCTGCTGCCGAAGACAAAGCAGCCTGTCGGCCTGGCGTTGTTTGCGTTGTCCGCCACCTTCGCCCCGGCGATCGGCCCGACCATCGGCGGCTATCTCACCGAGAACTGGGGCTGGGAGTATATCTTCTACGTCAATCTGGCGCCAGGCGTGCTCATGATCGGCATGCTATGGTTCTCGCTCGACACCAAGCCGATGAAGCTCGAACTGCTGCGCCAGGGCGATTGGCCGGGCGTCATCACCCTGGCGATCGGACTCAGCGCGTTGCAGACCGTGCTCGAGGAGGGCAACAAGGACGACTGGTTTGGATCGGCATTTATCGTACGACTGTCGATCGTCGCAGCCGTGGCGCTGGCGCTGTTCCTGTGGATCGAACTGACCAGCGAGAGGCCGCTTTTGAACCTGCGACTATTGGCTCGCCGCAATTTCGGGTTCGGGATTCTCGCCAACTTCCTGCTGGGGACAGCACTTTATGGTTCGGTCTTCATCATGCCGGTCTATCTGTCGAGGGTTCAGGGCTATAACGCCGAGCAGATCGGCATGGTGCTGGCCTGGACCGGATTGCCGCAACTGGTTCTGATCCCGATGGTACCGTGGCTGATGAAGCGGTTTGACGCGCGCCTAGTGATAGGCGTCGGCTTCGCGCTGTTCGCGACCTCCAACTTCATGAATATCTATATGACGGCGGACTACGGCTCTGACCAGCTGTTCTGGCCGAACGTAGTTCGCGCGATCGGTCAGGCGCTGGTGTTCGCGCCGCTCTCGGCGGTGGCGACCGCCGGGATCGAGGCCGAAAATGCCGGCTCGGCGTCCGGCCTGTTCAACATGGTGCGGAACCTCGGTGGCGCCGTCGGCATCGCGGTGCTGCAGACATTTCTGACCAAGCGTGAGCAATATCATTCCAACGTGCTGAGCCAGTCGATTTCCCTGCTCGAACAGGCAACCCGCACGCGGCTCGAGGAGCTGACGCAGCATTTTGTCAATCATGGCGTCATCGACCGTGCCGACGCGTCGCGGCGCGCGGTCATCGCCGTCGGTCATATCGTGCAGAAGCAGGCCTTTATTCTCGCCTTCAGCGACACCTTCTATTTGCTCGGCGCGGCGCTGCTCGTCGCGCTCATGGCAACGCTTCTGCTCAGCAAGCCCGGCCGCCTTGAAGGCGGCGGCGCGCACTAGAGGTCAGCCCAGAATGCACAGGACTCGATAGTTGTCTCACAGGAGAGCACATCATGAAGACGCTTACTTTGTCGGCTTTGGTTCTTGTTTGCTGTTGGACATCGGCTCACGCTGCCACATCATCCGCCGCATTCGATGGATCCTGGGATCTGGTGTTCATTACCAAGTCGGGAGCGTGCGATTCGACCTACAACTTCACGGTAAACGTTTCGAATGGACGTGTGACCCATCCGAGCCTCGTGAGGTTCAGAGGCAACGTGCAAAGCTCGGGGTCCATTCGTGCCTCCGTCTCGGTACAGGACAAGTACGCATCCGGATTTGGTCGGTTGTTTGGTTCTTCCGGCATGGGGATATGGAGCGGCCGCTCGGGAAGCGCACGATGTGTGGGACACTGGACCGCCCAGAGGAGCTAAACGTGGACCAAAGGCTGATGAAGCACAGAAGCGGCCTGCTTTAGTCTGGAAAATAACCCAACTGTTCGCTTCAATTTATCCTCCCTTGCTGTCTTTGACCGATTTCTGCTCCAGACATCGCATGTTGTTTGCCCCCACAACCAATGGGGCGTAATGCATCGCCTGACACGTTCAAGCAGGTGGGCATGTTCCCTCAGCTTAAGGGCGAAACCGAGGAACCTTTTCGTCCGACCGCCATCTAAAGTGACTCCAAGAGCTCCAGCTTTAACCCGAGGGTCTCATGAAACAGAGAACATTTGTTATTGGCTCAATCGGGCTGGCCGGGTTGGCCTGGGCAATGATGGCGTCCGCTGCTCCGCGCCAGGAAAGCGACGGCGGTTTTGACGCTGTGGCTGCGCTGAACGCGCGGACCATGCTCGACGAGGGTAAGAAAACATTTCGTTACGACACATTCGGGAGCGAGGCTTTCTGGGGCGACGCGCTTCAGTTACACAAGGCCATCGCCGGCGAAAAGAATGGCGGTGTCGGACCGGGCGTCTCACCGAAAACCGCGCTCTCGGTCGGGTTGAAGGTCGACTCCGACGCTTTGCCGGACGCGCTGAAAAAGCAGATCGCGGCGGGCAAGGTCAATCTCGACGATCCCGCGATCACCATCGCGCTCCTCAAATTGAACGCGGTGGTCGGCGTCACGGCTTTCACCAATCCCGACGGCAGCGTCAAGTCGATGGGCATCCAGTGCGCGTTCTGTCACTCGACGGTCGACAATTCGTTCGCGCCCGGCATCGGCAAGCGGCTCGACGGTTGGGCCAATCGCGACCTCAACGTCGGCGCAATCGCGTCGCTGGCACCGAGCCTGAAGCCCTACACCGACCTGCTCGGTGTCGACGCCGCAACGGTGAGGAAGGTTCTCGCCAGTTGGGGACCAGGACGATACGACGCGTTCTTCAACAAGGATGGAAAGGTGTTTGCCCCCGATGGCAAGCAGGCCGGAGAATTGATTCCGCCGGCATTCGGCCTCGCCGGCGTCGATCTTGCCACCTCGACAGGATCCGGATCGGTCACCTACTGGAACGCTTTCGTCGCGGTGACCCAGATGCATGGTTTGGGAACCTACTTCGACGCTCGCTACGGCGACAAGGATCAGTATCCCGTCTCCGCGAAGACCGGCGCTTGGAACGTGCGGAACGCTCCGGACCGGGTGACGTCAAAACTTGCCGCGCTGCATTTCTATCAGCTCGCATTACCAGCTCCCAAGGCGCCTGCCGGTTCGTACGACAAGGCTGCATTTGAACGCGGCAAGGCCATCTTCAACGGTGCGGGCAAATGTGCGACCTGTCACGTGCCACCGCTTTACACCGAGCCCGGACACAACCTGCATACTCCGGCCGAGATCGGTATCGACTCGTTCCAGGCCGACCGCTCGCCGACGCACATGTATCGCACGGCGCCGCTTGCGGGGTTGTGGACGCATCAGAAGGGCGGCTTCTTCCACGACGGACGTTTCGCCACCCTGCCCGACGTCGTCAACCACTACGACACGCAGTTCAACCTGAACCTCAGCAGCGATAACAAGAAGGACCTGGTCGAGTATCTGAAGGGCATCTGAGCCGATGCCGGACGCCACAAACCGACAGGCCGGTGCGCGCGTGAGGCCTCAATGGTGGGGCAATCGATTCCATTGTCCGCCGAGTCTGGTTCTCAGAATTGCCGGCTCCCAACAAGAAGGTGCATAGTGAGCAAAGCCAACTCCGACAAAATCTCTCCTGCTCTCGATACCCCCACCGATCTGCCACGGGCCGCGGTCGAAAAGATCTCGGCTTCGCTTAACACACTGCTGGCGGATGCCTTCGCGTTGTATGTGAAAACCAAGAATTTTCACTGGCACGTCAGCGGCCGGCATTTCCGCGGCTATCATCTGATGTTCGACCAACAATCCGACGCGATTTTCGCCACCACCGATCAACTGGCCGAGCGGGTTCGCAAGCTCGGCGGCACCACGCTGCGCTCGATCAGTCAGATCGGAAACTTACAGACTATCAAGGACAACAACGAGAGCTATGTCCCGCCGCGCGAGATGCTTCGCGAATTGATGGAAGACAACAAGTACATGGCGGCCGCGATGCGGAAAGCTCACAAGCTCGCCGACGATCATGAGGATTCTGGCACCGCGGGATTGCTCGAAACCTTCATCGACCAAACCGAGCGGCGCACCTGGTTCCTGTTCGAAGCCAGCCGTCAGGAAGGCGACAACGAGGCGTAGTGCCTGACCCAGAAAATCAAACATTTCTGAGGTTCGACCGCAGCTGCGAACAGGCGATGAATTTTCAGATTTCGCTGTTCTCCGATACGCGTCACCGGCCACAGCCGCTTCGACTTCGGCAGGCGGTGCACGAGGCGGCCGGCACTAGCGCTAACTTTTCGGACCGACGGGAGAACACGTTGAGCAAGGACGAGGCCGATGTTGGTGACGGAGCAAGATCTGACCGACTGGCTTCGATGCGTCTGCGCGCGGAGCGACCGCGTGTCACGCGACTTTCCAGGAAGGCGCTGGCTGGCGCTGCAGCTCTAGGATCGGCCGCGATCTTTGGCGCGACATCCTGGGCGCTGCAGAACAACCAGCCACGCTCAGCGGCTCCGTCGGAGCTCTTCACTACTGATCATCACAAACTTGCCGACGGCTTGGCAGGCTTACCACGCGATTACGCCGCTTTTCCGCGCAAGGTATCGTTACTTGGGCCCGCATTTCCGGGCGACCTCGGACGTCCGATCTTGCATGTTAAAGATGCTTCCTCAACGGAATCGCGCATTTTATTGGTCTGGACCCGTCTGATCATGCCGAACGGCCGTTCCCTTGTTCTTGAGCGTCAGCCAGCCACCGATGCCGCTGGTTATGCCGGTCTTGAAGACAAGGTTGACAGTCACTGGGCCGATTTATTTAGAGCCGCACTCCTGCCAACATTGCTAGGCGTTGGCAGCGAACTTGGGTCCACCACCGGGGCAGGCAGCAACAGCGACATCATCACCGCGCTTCGCCGCGGATCGAGCGATAGTCTGAACCAAACCGGGCAGAAGGTCGTTCAGCAGAACCTCAATATTCAGCCGACACTGACGATTCGACCGGGGTTCTCGGTACGTGTCATGGTCAATCGCGACCTGTTACTTGAGCCATACAAAAACTAAAGATACAAACGCGCTGAAATCCAAAAGGACATGCCGTAGAAGAAAGTAAAGTCAAGTGCGCACGGTTGTTCGCAGATGAATGTGCTGCTGCGCGTGACTGGGGTCCGACGTGGACGCCGATCGAGTGTCAGACCCCACGCCGAATAACAATCACTCACGCAGCCATGGGTCAACGTCCGACCACCAGCGACCACTTCCAATGACCGGAACTGAGAGTCGCGAGGCAAGCAAGATCAATTCCGATTGACGGCCGACGCTGGCCTTTCGAAAAATAGCAGCTAGCTGAGTTCTCGTGGTCGTGGCGGCTATCCGCAACTCCTTTGAAGCCTCTGACACATTGCGTCCGGCGAGGAGACAAGAAAGTAATCGGGTTTCGGCCGGCGTCAACTCAAAGGTAGCGCCGAGCAGTTCGGCGTTTTCGCGGGCATCCTCCCGGTCACGGATAAAGATTGCTGCAACGGCGAACGGCTTGGACTGATTTTGGAAGCCGGTTCTGGCAAGCGGCAGCACGTGAGCTATCACGGGTAAGGTATGATCCTCAGACAACTTGATCGTCCAACCTGTCCGGCCGAACCGACTGTCAGCGCGCGCTGCGATTTTCAGTGCCGCGTTAAGCTCTTGGCGTGCTGACAGCCGCATGGCTCTGATCATGTTATGACGGCTTCGAACCGATGACCCCTCGTTTAACATTTTTTCGGCGGAGCTATTCATATAGACGATAGAACCATTCTCATCGGTCAATATCACCGCGCAGCGCAGCAAGTCGAGTGCGGCAGCGAACCGCGCACGTTCGATCGCTTGAACATCCACTTGATCGGTAAGGTCGGTATGAACGCCGACGAGTCTCTTTGCCCTGCCGTCTCTATCCCGTTCGATCTCGGTCTTTGCCGAAATCCATCTGACCTTGTGGTCGGAAGGGCGGATAATGCGGTACTGGATAGAATATCCTTTGCAGTCGCCCCTGATGGCCTCAACAAACGTATGTTCCGTCCGGGAACGATCCTCCGGATGGATTCGGTGCACCCAGTTTTCGTGCGTCTCGTTCTCTGCCCCGGGCGGTAGTCCATGTATTGCGAGATATTCAGGAGACCGCTGATTACGAAATCCCGAACTCAAATCGACCTCTAATCCTCCAAACTTACCAATATGCTGGATTCGTGCGAGCTGGACCTCTCGCGACTTTAGTGCCAGCGCCGCTTGATGTTCCTTTGTCTCGTCTCGGCAGACAAAGAGCACGCCGCCAACTTTGTCGCCGTCATTGATCGGACTTAAGCTATAGGTCCAATAGCAATCTATTGAGGTGTCACCGACTATAACTGGGAACAGCAGGCGCTCCCGTGAAACGCTACCGTTACCGGCCATGACATGTTCGATATCTGCAGCGAGGACGTTTGAGATTTCGGACCAATATCTCTTACCAGAAGCCCCCATCCCGGCGGCTTGAAGAAAGGGCCGAGCGATCTCGCTGAATCCGTCATTGTAAAACTGTATTAGCTCTTCGCCCCACCAAATTAGCATCGGTTGGGTAGTGTTTAGAATAATGTTGAGTGAGACACGGAGGGTCTCGGGCCAGCCGTCTGGATGACCAACTAGCGTGGCCGACCAATCCAACTCGCGCAGTATTGCGCTTATGCTGCCATCGCCGCCAAGATTTGTTTGCCCATCGACCATAGCCCGCCCCGGCGAGGTAACACGCACGAGTAACAAAAAATTCGGCTTAAGTTCATTTCAAAAAAAAGGCACGATTTCGGCAGCGCTATCACCAGCTCCGTGAAATCCAGCGGAGGGTAGCAGAGGTCGCACCCAGTAGATGTGAATTGGCTCACTGTTGAGTCATTCTTTTCGAAAATAGCCTAGACCGTAATCCGGACAAACAACTTTCGGCTTCAGTCCGCTGTCGGCGCCCAACCACGCGCACAGACTACACGTGCCAAATTCGCCATTTTGCGTTCTGAAATGGGCTTTTGCTTATTGTTTAGACCTTGCCGCGCCCGATTTCGAGACAAACGAACGTCACTTTAACCCGCGCGGCACGGTGGCTCGACGCAATGGCTTCAATCAATGTCGAGGTGGTCGCGTGTCAGGATCGGATAAAACGGACGAAATTAAAAATTCCCTTTGGACATGCATTCGATAGGCGTGAGGTATCGTCGTCCAAAAGCGCTGCGCCCGTCGAAGGCCCATCGGTATTCGATCAGCCGTCGAGGAGTGCTCATCGCGTCGCAACGCTTCGAAACGCCATGCGCCAATCGCGATCCGTATCCCAGGCCGGACAGCTCTTGCGGCACCCCCGCGTGGAGAAGGGCGACCCGGCCGTCCTCGACCTTGTAGACTGCGAGCGCACCATCGCCCAGGGGCATTTCAAACGAGCTCATGGCCGGATTGTCCCGGATGTCACACACCGCGAACCGGATCGATGTTGAACTGGGCGCACGGCTCTTCAGCCGCCCTGTGGCGCTTCCAATTGCTTATTTCGAGAGCGGTCGGGCTGGCGATTCCTCCTGAGCTGCTTGAAATTGTGCCAAAGTGTCGCGAAAATTAAGAGATGATCTCTCTGGTCGCTTGCTGTTGAATCTCCGATAATGGAGCTGTTTCATGGCACGAGGTCAATCGCTTTCGGTGGGCGAACGTGTGCGCAAATACTTTCATCGGGCAATATATTTTCTAACCGGCGTTGTGTTGTTCCAGTTTGCGCGGTTCGTCGTTATATCTTCTTTGCTTGGTTTATTGCTGTTCTCCGCTATCATGCTTGCTTGGGGACCGGTCGCGACGATCATGCTGCCCTTCGGCATCGTGACCCCACCGTACTCGCAATTTCCACACCACTGGGTGCAAGGGCATGAAGATCTGATCGGCGCTTTGGTTACGGCGATTTTCAGCGAGGCCATCCTCGCGCCCATTATTGCGCTCGGCGTCATCCTCTTCGAGACGAGTTTTTATAAGAAGTCTTTGAACAATACCTCGTTGTTTGTCGCCGAATCGTCGGAGGAACGATTATTTGAGGCGTGCAGGTTCTACAGTCAGACGTATAGATTGTCGGACGTTCACCCTGCCAATCTGGTTCTGAAGGACAAACGAACGACGAGCGAAGGCGAGTATCATCAATTCGATGTCACTGCTTATTTGAAGGAGATTCTAGAGCCAGATGAAAATATTGATCACTGGGCCAGCAAGCATTTGCGGGTCAGCTTGTGGGATATTGCCTTTGGCGCCGTTAGCGGGCTTGTCGCACTTTATTGCGTCGCGACGGCTACCCTCGTTCTTGCTTCCGGTCATTCACTATCCCCTCCGATAGAGCCGCAGAGCGCCGCGTTGCTCTCACTCGATAACGTTCTAAGGGGGGGGCTCACGAGTCTTGAGCACTTCTTCGGTGTGAAGGAAATTGCCAGCGGCCCGCAGGGCATATTCATCAAAGCGTTCGTCATGGTCGTTCGCTTTTTGTCCGCGACAATCATATTCGGATTTCTTTTCGCGGCCGGGCAGCGCTTTCTGTCCAAAAGGAGTTTGCTTGCGAAATTCCAGCGCGGACAACTTTCCCTCGACAAGGCACTTGCGTGCTACGCGGTCAAGCTGCTCGCGCTGCAGCGGATCGATGGTCTTAAGCGCGGAGATTTCGGAAGGGTAGTCAACATCTCCGAGTTTGATTTACCGGAAATTCGGAGGCGCGTGGAAGACATCATTATTCAGGAGAGCTAGCGCGGCAATCTAGACGGCGGGTCCGGACGACCAGATTGGATTTCGGATCCATAGCGTGCGTGCACAACATGAAGCGACCCGGACCGTGATCGCTTTGGCGCAGCTCTGATATCTAGAGGGGCGGTTTAAGCTTAGCTTCGTCGGCGGCCTGTTTAACACCTTTGGTAATAGCTTCCACCGTGGGCAGGGAAGGCGGGATGTAAGCAAGCTGGGAGTCGGAGCACGCCGCAAGCGCAAGGCAACCCAACGCCATCAGTGCTGCGCGCATATCATGTTCGGCCAACATCGGCGCGCTTAGGCCGGAACACTACGGCCAAATACCAGAAGATTGTTTCTGCGGTTTGCTACCTTCGTGAGACAAAATGAAAGAGGCCGCCAACTGGGGCGACCTCATCAGACAATGAGATTTTCCAAGGTGACCCTAAAATTGACGATGAACTGTCCCGCCCTGAAAGTGCCAAGAGACGGAGGATTTCTCCAGCGAATATTGAGTGGGATGTACGTCGTGCGACGCCGGACGCCGGTTGTAGCGAGAGACCCCATACACAAGCGCCACCATAAAAATGATGGCGACAAATGGCATCGTGAAAGCAACGGCCTGTAGTGTCATGGTCCTTCTAAGCCTCCTAGAGCGGCTTGGCCCACCAAATGTATGCTTCCGCTGACTAATACGCAAATAAGAGCGCCAGTCAGAATTAGGGCTGGATCGGTGCCTTCAAAAAGCTTGCTATAGAGATAGGTTACTAGCGGGCCGATAGTTCCTGTCGTGAAGATCGCCGAAGCAACAATATTACAAAAATTGGCTATTAGCTTCTTACGCTCGTTCCGTATGGTTTGGGTCACTTCGGCAACCTTAATTAGCAGCTTGTTTTGAAGACGAAAGTAACGGCCAATTCTGTGTTGCAGAAGTTAAAAGGGAGCCACTCTCAAAATCAAAAACGAACCGCCTGCCTCTTTGGGGCGTTCTCTTTTTGTTCTTAATTCAGATTTTTGGCGATACGGAGACGCCGCATGACGAGTTAGGCTGCCCTCCTGTAAGAAAACAGCGCTCCCGAAATTGTGGGTTTCGCGGTGTAGCGGACTCCTGACTCGAACCCCCGACCATTCGCAGGCCAGCTCCTTAAACTGGGAGTGGACCCCGACAGTCCAGGCGCGACATCAGGATGAGAGAGGCCGGCGCCCGCTAACGCGATGTCACCCTGTCCGCTGAATCAAGCTCTCGCCGGGTGGTCGCGATCGTTGCTTGCATCGGCAAGTCCAGTACGGTTGGTCCCACTCGAAGACGAAAGGCCTTGGGCTTTTGGACTGGTAGGGCCCTATCCTAGCCGTTGAGCTTGTCTTCCTCCCACTTCGATCGCGAGAGTGGCTGGCGGTCGGAACTGGATGACAAGGTTCCCCCAGAACAAATGTTCAGCCATTGGGATAACAGCGGTGCAACGAAGGACTATCATCGTGCGACGGATCACCATTTAGGGCCGGTTAAGCCCAGCGGTACGACCGGTAAGTCGTTGATTGTGCTTAACCCGAGGCTGTCTCTTAATCAGCGGGTCCCAGGTTCGAGCCCTGGTGCGCCCACCAAGCAGTCTTCGCAAAACCGCGCTTTTTCCAGGATCCCCCTCATTCGGGCGCTTTCGGCGGGGGTTTGCGGCCTCCCGTTTCTTGGATAATGGTCTGTGGCAAGTGTCCGGACGTCTGAGCCATGTTCTTTGGCCTCATTCTGGACCCCGAAATTCCTTTCCGGCAGGTGGGTCTTGGGCCGGCCGCACTGGGGCAGTTGAGGCCGAAATTTGCGGGTTTTTCCCCCGCCGTCATTCGTTTCGTAGTATAAAGATCCAAAAAAGGGACGCAGAATGTCACACGCCTACCAGCTAAACGACGAAGTCCTCCACCGCGGTCAGGGGCCGCAGGGACGGGTGCACGTCGATGTGCCGAAGATTTACACCATCGTTCAATGCATGCCGGTCGAGGCGGATGGGCGTCTTAGGTACCGCATCAAGTCTGACAAGATCGAGCGCGTCGTGACGGAAGACGAGCTGTCTTACGGCCAATAAGGCGCGGTGATCGGGCGGGACGCTACTTTCGGATTGAGCTGAAGTGCCGCGAAATGCCGACTCCGTTCGGGTGGCAGATCGCAAGCCCTCGCCCCACGTCAGGCGTTTGCCCTCTTTCGCGTGCTGGCGATCAGCACCAGCATGAAGGAGGTCGCCGTCATCAGCGTGCTTATCGCCGCAATCGTCGGATCGATTTCATCGCGCAGCGCGGTGAACATCCGCTTGGTGAGCGGCTGATACTGGCCACCGGAAATGAAAATCGCGACGATGGTCTCGTCCATCGCCGAGATGAAGGCGAAGATTCCTCCTGCAATCACGCTGGCCTTGATCTGTGGCAGCGTCACCGCGAAAAAGCTCCTCAGGCGATTCATGCCGAGGCTGCGCGCGACCATTTCCTGTGTCATGTCGAAGCTTTGCAAGCCGGCGACGACCGAAATGATGACGTAAGGCAGCGCCAGCATGACATTGGCGAGCACGAGGCCGGACATCGTGGCGATCAGGCCAACCTTCGCATAGACAAAGAAGATGCCGACCGCCGTAATGATGATCGGTACCATCAGCGGCAGCAGCAGCGCGGCGTGAATGATGCGCATGATGCGCAGCTTTGACTGGCTGATGGCGTAGGCGGCGGAGACGCCCAGTGGCGTCGCGATCAGAACGGTGCACACCGCTACCGTCAACGTAACCAGCGTCGCCTGCATCCAGGCCGGGTTGCCGATGTATTCCCGGTACCAGCGCAGCGAAAGCGAGGGCGGCGGAAAGGTCAGGAATCGCGCACTCGAAAACGACATCGGGACGACAATCAAAATCGGCAGCACCAGGTAGAGCAAAATCGCCGCGCAAAGCAGAACGAAGATGATCCGGCGCGGCGAGAAGCGTTTCATCTCGTCTCCAGCACGCGATCGAGCGGAATGAACCGGCTGACGACGAAGAAGATGACCGATACGCTGACGAGCAGGACGACACCGACGGCGCTCGCGGCACCCCACTGGTCGTAGAGTTCGACATTACGGCTAACCAGCATCGACACCATCAGCGTGCGGCCGCCGCCGAGCAGTTCGGGCGTGATGTAAAATCCGAGGCACAGCACGAACACCAGGGTCGAGCCTGCGAGAACGCCGGGCAGCGACAGCGGCAGGAAGATTCGCCGGAAGGCGTGCGCCGGACTGGCGCCCAGGCTTGCTCCGGCCTGCATCAGGTCTGCCGGAATTTTCTGCATCGCGGCGTAGAGTGGCAAAACCATGAAGGGCAACAGAATATGCAACGTCGCGACGACGGTCCCGAAAGTATTATGGACGAGCGCCAGCGGCTCCTCGACGATCCCTAGATATTGCAGGAGCTGGTTGACGACTCCGGTCC
>Ga0210397_10000765_pt1 | contig 21175 bp, 22 predicted proteins | sample IncBWH2OmetaG_FD_160126 | JGI IMG/M metagenome (GOLD analysis project Ga0210397, IMG submission 160126) | Forest soil microbial communities from Barre Woods Harvard Forest LTER site, Petersham, Massachusetts, United States - Inc-BW-H-2-O ...
ATTCACAGCAAAAACATCATCGACAGCGCGAAGATCGCGACGTACTTTCGCGGAGCGGAACGCGGCGGAATCGCCAAGCCGGGTTCGGCGATTGACATGCCGGCGGTGCTGGCGCGCAAACGGAGAATGGTGTGGGGCTTGAACGAGATGTACTTGGAGAATTTCAAGAACAGCGGCGCGGAGCTGATCTTCGGCGTCGGACGCTTCATTGGTCCTGGGACTTTGGAAGTGACGCTTCCGGATGGGGCGCGGCGACAACTTCGCGGAGCCAACGTCATCATCAGCACTGGCACGCATGCCGTCGTCGAGCCGGTCCCGGGAATTGCCGACGCGCAGCCGTTGACGCATGTGGAAGCACTCGAACTCGATGAAGTGCCCGAGCATCTCGTGGTGATTGGCGGCGGCTACGTTGGGTTAGAGCTCGCCCAGGCGATACGCCGATTCGGCAGCAAGGTAACTGTGATCGAGAGAATGGACCGGTTGTTGCCGCGAGAAGATGACGACGTCGCAGAAGCGGTTGCCAGTCTATTCCACGATGAGAGGATCGAAGTCCTGTTGAACGCCACGGTGAAAAGGATCTCGGGAAAATCGGGGCAATCCGTCAAAGCAGTTCTCGAGCAAAATGGCGCGGAGAAAGCGTTGGAAGGAAGTCATCTTCTAGTTGCCACGGGCCGAACTCCGAACACGCAGGGCATCGGGCTGGAGTTGGCCGGCGTCGAGGTAACGGATCGTGGGTACATCAAGGTGAACGAGCGGCTGCAGACCACCGCGCCCGGCGTTTGGGCCATCGGAGAGGTGGCGGGCAGCCCGCAGTTCACGCACATCAGCATCGACGATTTTCGCGTCGTTCGCGACAACCTGACTGGCGGTAACCACATAACCACGGGGAGGCAAGTTCCGTTTTGCCTTTTCACCGATCCAGAATTCGCGCGCGTCGGATTGAGCGAGCAGGATGCGAAAGCACAAGGAATTGCCTATCGCCGGTTCAAAATCCCGATGAAGTCGGTGCTGCGCGCGCATGCGCTCACCGAAACGCGAGGATTTTTGAAGGCGATAGTGGAAATCGAGCGGGATCGCATCCTCGGCTTCACGGCCTTCGCTACGGGCGCAGGAGAGGTCATGTCCGCCGTTCAGATTGCTATGATTGCCGAGCTGCCCTATACGGCACTGCGCGATGCGGTGATGACTCACCCAACATTAGTTGAAGGTCTTATACCTCTGTTCTCATCCGCGGCGTCAACGCACAAAGTTGTCGAGACGAGACGAGCCCAGATCTCCGCCGCATGAAGTGAACTGCAATAGCAATTAGAAACATAGGAGCTCGTGATCCGGTCGTTCCGCAAGATGTTTCGCTACTTGCGCGGGCATTGTTAGTTCCGAAAAAAGCATGTCGGAAGCCATCGTTACAAGTAGAACATCCCTTCGACACCTCCCCGATTACGGGCAAACCGGAAGTTGTTCCAGGCCAGAAGATCGCTTGTGGGAAGTTCACCGTTTCACCGGATTGGTAACGACAAACGCCTTTGTGTCCATCAAATGGAATCGTTCCCGGGTTGTCAGCAACCCGAAAACAATCCTGAAACTCGCAAATTAAGCGGGTCAAGTCCTGGTTACAGCGGTTATCGGAAACTTGACTCTCATTGTCCGGCACCCGCCTTCCGAGGAGTCACAGCCTCCGATTCATGAAATTCCGCAAACTGTATAGAAGTGAGCAGTAAGCGGCCTCGACGGCCTCTACGCTGCAAGGCCAGAGGTCCGAACTTGAAATTCCGGCTTAATTGCCAACCCCGGGCTAATACTCGACAACGTTCTGAAGACAAACGACGGAGGAAAAAGTATGTTTCACTTAATCTGGTATGTTCTTATTGGGCTAATCTCGGGGTTTATCGCTAAAGACGTCATGCACGTGCACATAACGATTTTCTGGACGGTCATGCTCGGCATTATTGGAGGCATCATCGGCGGCGGCGTTACTCACATGTTTTCGCGCCCGACAAACGAACGATATCATCCCGCCGGCCTCGTTTTTTCCACGCTTGGCGCGATTCTCGTTTTGTTCGTTTGCTATAAGTTGAATATCCATTTTCCTGCGGTCTAACTTAACAGCAGCGAACCTATCCAGCGTATTTCCTGGTAAACGCCTTAACCCTACAAGTGAAATCTCGCTGACTCCCGTTAAGACCCGAGGATTGCGGCTTGAGGCCCACCGGATTGTTGATGTTTATAACGAGAACGAACGCCCGCTCGGAAAGGGAGCCCCTCTCCCCAGTCACGATTCCATTTGAGGAGCGAGGCTTGAATCTCCTATAATGGTTTGTTTGCTTAGGACTCGGGGGATTCAGCAGATGGCTGGCAGCTCGGATAACACGCAAAAGCTTTTTTCGCGCATCTTTCTTGGAGTGGTCGTGCTGGCTTTGTCCGGCGGCATGCTGCTCTATCTCGTGCCGAGCGGTCCGGGTGACACCCGGACGTCCACGGATGCTGTGGCCAAAGTGGGCGACCAGACCATCACCATCGCCGAAATTCGCCAGCAGCTCAACCAGATCAAGCAGACCAATCAAGTGCCCCCGATGCTTGAGCCTTACTATGCCCAGCGAATTTTGCAGCAGCTCCTCCTGCAGAAAGAAATGGAGTACGAGGCAGGCCAGCTTGGCATCCGCGTTTCCAACGATGAGATTGCCGACCGCATCAAGCTCATTTTGCCGGCGGCCTTCAACGGAGATTCGCCCATCGCGCCTGATCAGTACGCCTCCCTAGTTCAATCACGCACCCAAATGACTGTTCCGCAGTTTGAAGAGATGGTGCGGCAGGGCATGCTGCAGGAAAAGTTCCAGAAGCTGGTGACCGACGGGATCAGCGCGGGCCCCGCGGAGCTGCAGGAAGAATTCGTCTACCGCAACCAGAAGGTAAAACTGGATTACGCGTACATCAAGCCGGAAGATCTGCTGGCCAAGATCACCGTGGATGACGCCGCGGTGAATGCCGCCTACGAAAAGAACAAGGCGAAGTATCAAGTCCCAGAAAAGCGCGTAGTGCGCTATGCCATCGTCGACGTGAACCAGATTCGCCAGAGCATGCAAGTCTCCGACGATCAGTTGAAGGCCCAATACCAGAAGAATATCCAGGACTACCAGGTGCCGAACCGGGTGCACGTCGAGCACATCCTGCTGATGACTGTTGGCAAGCCAGACGCCGAAGTCGAGGAGATTAAAAAGAAAGCTCAGGACATTCTGAATCAGGCCAAAAAGGGCGCCAATTTCGAGGATCTCGCCAAGAAATACTCCGAGGACGGCGGTACCCCTGGGAATCCGGGTTCGAGAGACAAGGGCGGGGACCTGGGTTGGATCGTCCAGGGCCAGACGGTGCCAGAGTTCGAGAAGGCGGCGTTTTCACTGCCGAAGGGCAGCATTTCGGACCTGATCAAGACGCAGTATGGCTTCCACATCATCAAAATCATCGACAAGGAAGCGGCCCACACCAAGCCCTTCGATGAGGTAAAGGATTCCATCCGCACACCGCTGCTTCTGTCGGAGGCCGATAAGCAGGCGGGTAATGTTGCCGACCAACTCTCCCAGGCCATCCGTCAGTCAAATAAGGTTTCGATCGACGACCTGGCCAAGCAGTACCACCTCACCGTGGGAGAAACGCGCCCCGTCGCGGCCACCGATCCCCTGGTCGAATTGGGAAACTCGCCGCAGACCAAGGTCAGCGATTCCATCTTCCGGTTGCGGCAGGGCGAGTTGAGCCTTCCGGTTCAGACCGATCGCGGTTACCTAGTGCTCTCCGTCAAGCAGATCCTCCCCGCACACCAGGGATCTCTTGAAGAGGTACGGGAGAAAGTGGTGGCCGAACTGAAGCAGGAAAAGGCATCGGCCGAAGCCCGCACTAAGGCGGATGAGCTGGCCAAGAGAGTAAAAGCGGGAGAAAAGTTCGACGCCGCTGCCAGAGCTCTAGGCCTGGAGGCTAAGACGAGCGAGGAATTTGCTCGCGCCGGGTCCATTCCTAATGTTGCCAGCGGCAAACAGCTCGCGGCCGCGTTTCAGTTGAAGACCGGCAACGTCGGCCCGCCGCTGAACCTCGGCGCTAATTGGCTCGTCTACGAAGTTGTCGACAAACAAGAGCCTAACCCCGCAGATTTTGAGAAACAAAAGAAGGAAATCACAGATGCTGTGTTGCAAAATAAGCGCTCGATCGCCTTTGAGGCCTTCCGGACAGCCCTGGAAGACCGCCTGAAAAAAGAAGGCAAGCTACAAGTGATGCCAGAGAAACTTAAGGGTTTCGGCGACCTTGGCTAGTCTAAGTAGTTGAAAATACATATCTTACAAACTATTTGCAGCAAGCTTGTCTTTCTCTTCGCACCTCGGTAGCCTATTGGTGTCTCCCAAGTAGCCGAGTTCAGGCCTGCGTCTGCGCCCGTTTGAATACATGAGAGGGCCGGAAGCCAGCCGAAATCGGAGCTGAATCTCCCATGGCCCCCCAGCGCCTAGACCTCAGGACTTTATGAATACGAAGAAGGCGACCTCTCGCGCATCATCGACTGTCCGCAATGACTACCGCTGCAGTATGGAAAAAAATCAGTCCGGCAAGTATTGTGTTCGAATCCAGGTCTTCTACCCTCGCCACGCGTGGAATCTTGGAGTTTTCTTTCTGGCGTCGTCCTTTGACCGCGCCATGAAGAAGCTCGAAGAGTCTCTGGATTTCCTGCAGCGGCATGAGGAGAAGCTCTGGTTCTGGGGTGTCGACCGCGCCGAAGATATGGGCTTTTCCGCCGAGTTCCTCCGTGAGGCCGGAATGAAGCTGGATCATCGCACTGAGTTTCCGCGCCGGGCCACCAATCTTTCGCTGGCTCCGGAACGCGAAGTACCGGCATTCGTGCTCGGGCCGGTCCGTCGCGGGCTGGCCGAATCGGTGGAAACCGCTCGAAGCGCGGTGGCCGGCGACTGATTGCGGAAGCTTGCTCGCGCGAGACTGGCGTTAGCGGGCAATTCCTTGAACCGAAGTCTCACAGTCCGGTTGGCCAGCGAATCTGGCCCTCTTCCATATTGACTTCACCCGTTTTCTTCGCCATCATGCCGAAATTCGAGCGAGCCCGCATTCCAGTGGGCCCGCAATTCAGCGAGAAGCAAAACGATGAAACGCGACGCGAAGAAGCTGGCTCTTGCCCTGCTCATGGCGTGCGCGTTTGTTGTGAGCGGCGCGGAATTGATCGCACAAGGGCCGCAGTCGAGCGGTTCGGGCAAACCGCAATCGTCTGCGTCTGCCTCGAGTGCGCCCGCTGCCGCAAAGCCAACTCCTGCGGCTTCTGCTTCTCCTTCCGCAGCTTCGGCTTCTCCAGCGCAGGCCTCTGCTACTCCTGCAAAGACGCAGGCGCCTCCGGCGAACGCGGCAGGCGTCGTATGGATCAACACGGATACTGGCGTTTACCACAAGCAGGGAACGCGCTGGTATGGAAAGACAAAACACGGCAAGTACATGTTAGAGGCGGATGCCATAAAGGCAGGGTACAAAGCGGCGAAGTGAGAGACTCGCGCCGGAAAGCCTTAGTGTGAAGAGCGGTTCGGTTTTGTTGGTACAAAAAGGAGAGGACGAAATGACAAAAAGACTGAGCAGGATGATTTTGGCGGCACTGCTTTTGATTTTGGGAGTGAGCGGCGCGTATTCGCATGCGCAGACTGCGGCCGCGCAACCCAAGGCTGCCGCTCCGCAAGCTGCGCCCAAAGCAAGCGATCTGATCGATATCAACACGGCGACGAAGGATCAGTTAAAAGCGCTGCCTGGGATCGGCGATGCGTATTCGCAGAAAATCATCGACGGCCGGCCGTACAAAACGAAGACCGATCTGCTGAATAAGAAGATCGTTCCAGCGGCGACATACGAAAAGATCAAGGCACTGATCATCGCCAAACAGCCTAAATAGGCTGGGCTAAACAACCTAAATGGGCTCGGCCAAACAGCCCAAGTCTTAGAGCTTCACGCTTGACAAAAGCCGGGCTGCGAGTTCCGCACAGTTTCGTTCGCCCGAGATTTCAGCACGCTCTAAAAATCCATGTTCCTTTCTAAAGGCTCGGCGAGTTGCTGCCGGGCTTTTTCATTCTGTCCGCTATTTTTCGCGGAGGATGACTTCGCCTTGGCCGACGAGCTGGTCGTTGAGCCAGAGGCGGTACTTGTATGTGGAGCTTTTCAGGCCGACACGGGGCGGGCCGCTCAGCAGGCGCATGCCTGCTGGGGCTTGAAAAATGTTGGAAGAAAAGGGGCAGCGGTTGACGTCGAATTCGACGCGAAGATTGCCGGCGTCGGAGATCCAGGAGATTTGGTCTCCGGGGTCGAGAACGACGACTTGGGGTACGAGTCCAACAAGTACGGGACGTTCTGCCATTTTTCCTCTGCTCCCTGCTGAATCTCCGGATGCGAGTCGATGTGCGAAATCACGAAATTCTCTTGCAAACGGACGATAGCACATCTGCGAGAAGAGTTCTTCTCGGGGAATGAGCGTTGCTGGTTAGCAGCACGTGAAGCGAGTTTGTGTGCAGTTTTGCACATCTCTTATACCTGTCCTTTGGTACGACTTGACCGGTACACTACGCGGGCCCAGACTGAAGGTGGTGAGCCATGCTGCCTTCCTTTTTGACCCCGGCAGGGTTTCGCGCTCTCAGGAAAAAATGCAGGAGCGTCCGCCGGACGCAGAGGAAGTCCCCGAATGGCTTCACGCGCTTTGTCGATACCCTTGCCCAATGGCTCCCGCATTTCCCTTATTTTGGCTTTCCCGTTTGCAGTGATTCATCTCCTGGCTCTCGGCGTATTTTTCGTGCATTTTCGCTGGTCGTATCTTGCGGCGTGCCTGGCGCTGGTCGCGGTGAGAATGTTTTTCGTTACCGCCGGTTATCACCGCTATTTTGCGCACCGTTCGTATAAGACCAGCCGGGTGTTTCAATTCGTGATGGCGTTTCTGGCGATGACTTCCGCGCAGAAAGGAGTGCTGTGGTGGGCGGGACATCACCGGCACCATCACCGGCATTCGGATCAGGATCTGGATATGCATTCGCCGACGCTCTTCGGATTCCTTTGGGCGCACGTGGGCTGGTTTATTACGGATAAATATGATGTTACGCCGCTGGAATACATCGGCGACTTTGCGAAGTATCCCGAATTGCGCTGGCTGAACAAGTATCACCTCGTGCCGCCCATCGTCCTGGCGGCGTTTATTCTTTTGATTGGCGGATGGCCTCTGTTTGTTTGGGGATTCTGCCTGAGCACGGTGCTGTTGTGGCACGACACGTCCACGATCAACTCGCTCTCGCACCTCTTCGGAACGCGGCGCTACGAGACGACCGACACGAGCCGCAACAACTGGCTGCTGGCGTTGCTGACGCTGGGCGAAGGGTGGCATAACAACCACCATCACTTTATGGCTTCGGCGCGACAGGGTTTTTACTGGTGGGAGATCGACATTACGTATTACATGCTGAAAATGCTTTCGTGGTGCGGGCTGGTTTGGGACTTGCGCAAAGTGCCCGCGCATTTGCTTGCGGAACATAGACTCGCCGCGTAGTTTCTCCTCCATCCTCATTGATTGTTCCTCGATCTTCTTAAGCTTATCGGCCGGAATGGTGTACCCCTACCCCGGGTATTTTTCGCAAGAGCGGCAAACAGAGGACTTAGGGGTGACGGTGTCTGTAAGAGTGGCAGATGCGGGACTTAAAGTTGTTTTGTTTTCAGCAAGTTGCAGATGGGATCTAAGAGCGGCAGGAAAATGAGTTGGCTGAGGAAGATCGACCCATCGCTTGCTCTGATGTAGCAGCGTGATGAGGTAAGGATGTAAAGAGCCAGAGGAGAAGGGAAAAAGCAGATTCCTCGCTTCGCTCGGAATGACAAATCGTGATGGAGTGACAAGTTGCAAAACTTTGGGGAGACGAAGTGGGATCCCCTCCCCCAGTTTTTTGTAAACGTTGCAGATACGGAAGTTAAAGTGGAGTGGAATCAACATTTGTGGAAGTGTTGATTCTGAATGGGTTAAGAAAAGGCGGTTTTTATAAAGTGGTAACTCGTGTGGGACTGAAGATTTTGGTGGGATTTGAGGAACCGCGCGGCGGAGGCGCATGACTTGCGTGAGCACGGACAGATCCCGTGCCCAAAAGACCCACAAAGTATAACATATTGGTACTGGTTGTCAAGTATAAACTGTAAGTCGTTTGTTGGGTGCGAGTTGAGGGGCCCAGTCCTCGGCCCCATCCGCCGAGGTCAAAGAAAGTCAGCCCCAAGACCCAAGTTCAGAGGACGAACCTGGGGCACCCTCCGCCTCTCTATACTTTCCCTGGTAGTGCCGCGCTGATAGTGTCTCTACGATTTCCATGTCCACAAATATTTATTTTCTCAGCTCCGGGCCGCCCGCCTGCGCGACATCATCAGGAATGTGAAGAGTCACTTCCATAACTGCAGTTTAACATGAGAAGTCCAGTGAGACGGCTGTGCCCCCATCGCTTTATGCGAATCGGGGAATCCCTAATAGTTTCTGCAAAAACGCCGTGGTATAGTCCGCGGAATCTGGCCTGGTGGTTTCCCTGAACTTGTGGTCGCTGATTCTGGGGGAAACGGTCGGGAGTTGGCCTTGCCCAGAGTTCCGTCTTCGCAACCGATCCACAGTCCCCGGTGCGACGTCCGTCTGCCGGAGGCGGCTCTAAATTTCCGGATGGTGAACAATCCGCGTTTGACGTCTTCGAAATATCTGGGCGCGATCAATGTCACGGCGTGGTTGTATCGAGACAAAGAGGGCCTCGAGAAGATTCAGGTAAACCCGAATACTACAATCGCTGAATTGCTGAGACAGTTCGGTCCCGCTGAAACTCCCGACGCAGAAGTCGGCATTCATTCGGAAGGCAGAGCTGCGGAATGGTTCCGGACAAAGGCCGCCTTCCGGGTTCTGCAGATATTCTCGGAACGAATCCCGTGCCCCATGATGTGTGCTCCCATGCTCCGACATTACTTTTCCGGCGTGCCCTGGTATTACTACTACGATCGAAGATCCTGGTTTGGACCAGGGGGTAAGCTTTTGAAGACGGCGGCTGAGGTTTTGAAGACCGCCTATGAACTGTAGCAAAACTTCTCGACAGTTGATCCGGAAAACTCAGAGGTTCTCTCTCCGCAGGCCGACCACTTTGCAGGAGCAAAGTGGATAGAAAAAGCGTCGGCCTGCTGCGTTCGAAATGAAGGCAGGTCAGGTTCGCTTGGGAGTAGAGTCATCCCTAGGCTGCGCCAATAGCACTTTTGAAGGCGGTTCTTGCGGAGGGATGCGATAATCGGGATGCGCTCGGGAGGACGGCGATGGCTAATAGTTCTGAAAGCGTAATTATCCAAGATCCGGACATCCAAAGCGGAGAACCTGTCTTCCGGGGTACGCGTGTTCCTTTTCAGACGCTGCTTGATTACCTGGAAGGCGGCGAAACGCTGGACGAATTCCTGGAGCAATTTCCTGGGGTCAGCCGCGAGCAAGCCATTGCCGCGCTGGAAGAAGCGAAGGCGCTTGTTCTGGCACGTTTCGGCAAATGAGAATCCTGATCGATGAGTGCCTTCCAGCTGGACTGAGAGGAACTCTCGCGGCGCTGGGCCGCGAGTGCCAAACGGTGCGAAAGGCAGGATTTGGTTCGAAGAAGAACGGCGAGCTCCTGACGCTTGCCGATGGCCGCTGGGATGTGCTGCTCACTGACGATCAGAATATCAAATACCAACAGAACATGAAGCTTCGGAGTGTTTCCATTTTGATTCTCCGCGCGAAATCGAATCGCATGTTGGATTTGTTGCCTTTGATGCCGGCTTGTTCTGAGGCCCTTCTTTCTATTAAGCCCGGGCAGGTGGTTGAGGTGGGACCGCTTTGGTCAAGTGGCTGATAGCCTGAAGAGTTTGCAGGTCTAAAAGTGACGATCATAGGCACATACGACGCCGAAACAAAAACGATCCACATCCAAAGCATTCAGTCCGTTCCCTGAGTTTGGGAACCGGCAGTCCTAGCTTCTCTTCCAAAACAAAAAAAAGGGCTAACTCGGGTTAACGTCGAAGGCCTGACGTCCGGTTGCAGTGCTAGAACACTGGTACTTCGGGGCTATTCTCTTTGTTCGTTCCGGGACAATACTGTTTAGCTGAGGCTGCCAGGCGAGCGGGGCGGTGTGCCCCTGGCGGCGACACCACGGCAAACAAGGACTAACTTGAGACTTCGTACAAAATTCATGGTGTCGCTGGCCGTGGTGATTGCGGGCCTGACCTGGGCCACTTTGTTTATCGTGCGGCGGACGGCCGAAGAGAGGGTGCAGCGGGAAATCCAGGAAGAATCGCAGAATGCCATGAAGACGTTTCAGGTGCTGCAGCAGGGGCATGTGATTGCGCTGATGCATAAAGCGGATTTGTTGGCCTCGCTGGTGACCTTGAGAAACGGGGACCCCGCGGCGATCGAGGACGTAGGAAGAGACCCCTGGCAATCGGAGGAATGCGATTTGCTTGTGCTCGCAGATGCGAGTGGGAGAATTGTCGCGCTGCACACGACAATGGATGAATTTCCGATGGCGAGGGCGCAGGAAGTGCTTAGCCACGCGCTGAAAGAGCGAAATACGACGGGATGGTGGTACAGCGGGACACGTCTTTATCAGGTGGTTTTGAAACCTTTCTATACCGGTACGCCCGCGAGGAACAATCTACTGGGCACAGTGATTGTGGGTCGCGGGATCGATCCGGAGGCAACGGAGCTTCGGCGGGTTTCGTCGAGCCATGTGGTATTTCGGTATGGCAACGATATTGTGGCCAGCACGCTGTCTTTGTTCAAGCAGCAGGAATTCGCTACAGAGTTGCGGTCGGGGAATTGGAAGGAGCAAGTCACGCTGGACGGCGAGCGATTTTTTGCGAGCTCCGTGGAGCTGACGAGCGGCGCGAAGCCCGTAAGCATTATCGTTCTGAAGTCTTACAACGAGGCGTTGGCGTACCTGGAGAAACAGAACCAACTACTCGGTGGGCTGGGGATATTAGCCGTGCTTGCAGGAGGCGTGTTCGTTTTTGTGATTTCGGATAGATTCACGCGGCCACTGGCGCGTTTGGTCGAGGGCGTTCAGGCGCTGGAGAAGGGAGATTTCTCGTATCCCGTGGAGGCTAAGGGTTCGGATGAGGTTGCTCACGTTTCGCGGGCGTTTGACAGGATGCGGAATACGTTGAAGAGCGATGAGTCGCAGAAACATCAGCTGGAAGAGCAATTGCGGCAGGCGCAAAAGATGGAAGCGGTAGGGCGGCTAGCGGGTGGAGTAGCGCACGATTTTAACAACCTCTTGACGATCATCAAGGGACACGGAGATTTGATGCTGGATAAACTGCAGGCCAGCGATCCCTTGCAGCGAAATGCGAACCAGATCGAGAAAGCGGCCAACCGAGCGGCGTCGCTGACGCGGCAGTTGCTGGCGTTCAGCCGGATGCAGGTGCTGGAGCCGAAAGTTCTGGATTTGAATGCGTTGGTGGCGGAGATGTGCAGCCTGTTGAAGAGGCTGGTGCGGGAAGACATTTCGTTTACGTTTAAGGCGGGGGAATCGCTGGGGCGAGTGAAAGCAGATCCGGGGCAGATCGAACAGGTGATCATGAATTTGACGGTGAACGCCTGCGACGCGATGCCAACGGGCGGCAAGTTGGTTGTGGAAACACGGAACGTCTGCGTGGATGAAGCGCTGGCCAAGACGCGGCCGCCGTTGCTGCCGGGGGACTACATGCGACTTACCGTGGAAGATAGCGGACACGGAATGGATGCGGCGACGAAAGAGCGAATTTTCGAGCCATTTTTCACGACAAAAGAGTTGGGCAAGGGAACCGGTTTAGGGCTGGCAACGGTATACGGCGTGGTGAAGCAGAGCGGCGGATGCATCTGGGTGGAGTCGGAGCCTGGAAAAGGCACACGATTTGAAGTGTATTTGCCGGTGGTGCAGGAGGCGGAAGAGAGTGCTTCGCCGGAAGCGGCGCGGAAAAACGGTACACACCATTCCGGGGCGGTGTTGATCGTCGAGGATGAAGAGGCGGTCCGGGAATTGGCAGCTGAATTTATGAAGTCGGCCGGTTATAAGGTGCTGACGGCTAGCGACGGCAAGGAAGCGCTGGCGGTCGCCAAACGTTCTGGGCCTATTCGGGTGCTGGTGACGGATATAGTGATGCCCAATATGCGGGGGCCGGAACTCGCCAAACTTTTGAAAGCGAGCCGTAAGGACCTGAAGATCATTTACATGTCCGGGTACTTGGAATTCAACAAAGGCGATGGTGAGTTCCTGGAGGGAAGTTACTTTCTGCAGAAGCCGTTTTCGCGAGATAGCCTGGTTAGCAAGGTGGACGAGGCTTTGAAGCAAAAACGCGTGCCAGGCGGCGCGGTTCAACAATTGGTTTGAGGCTGGTTGAGCGATTCCTTGCGCGTTTCCCGGGCAACTGAGAAAAGCTAGCTCAACGTCGGAAGTAGAGATCAGCTCGCGAGCGAGGATCTCAATGTAGGCTGCCCAAGGATGCGGTGCTGGGTTCTGTTGATTCCTCCGCCGGCACAGTCCACACACTGTCGAGTCCAAGGGATGGCCTGGAGGCGGTTCCTCGGGATTGCTTTCTCGCAAGTGACGCAGACTCCGTATTCGTTGCGGGCGATACGCTTCAACGCTTGCTCGATTTCGGAAATATTGCGAATCTCGCGGTCCATCGTAAGAATGACAAGGTCGCGATTGCCGTTCCGAGTTGCTTGCGTGGCTTCATCATCGATTTCGTCTTCGACGATCAAGTCCCTGCGCAGTTGGTCCAAATGGCTTTTCAGCTCCGCCAATCTGGAATGCAGAAGATTCTCGAAATGGTTCATCGACTTCGACTGTTTACCGTTCTTGTTGGTCCGCATCGCTTCTTCTCCCTGAGTTAGCCGTTCCGATTGCCAATCTGCGCAGACATGCGGATGGACAAGCGTTCCTAGCTTCGTGAGTCTTGAGCTGCCGGTGTTGTTGCGCCATACCGGAGTTCATTTAGTACGCGGAGCGCACTACCGGAGATGGTTGATCGGAGGTCTTGCTGCGCAGTGTCCACAGGCCACAGGGGCTCTGATCCGAGGGGTCTCGGAAACGGGCCTGCGCTGCTACAGGAATTGCTGTATAGCGAAACGGAGAATTGTGAGTGATTATCGAGGCCGGGCAGTACCCTTAGAACTGATGCAGTCACACGGAGCCGAAACTGGAGCACCTAGGAGTTCGCGGCACGAGCATTTCCGCCAGCTGAAGTCCTGACAACGGAATGGAGCGCATCCCATGAGCGTAAAAGCCAAAGACGTGGAAAACCCAACTGAGAAAGCAACCGTGACTCTTCCCGGAACTGTTGAAAAGATCATCCCTTCTATTGATCCCAATGAACCGGAAAAGGCGCAGATTGCTGTGGAAGGCGCGGAAGAGCTGTACCGGGAGATTCGAATCGAGAATACGCTGCAAGATGAAACAGGTAATGCGGTAAGTCTGAAAAAGGGCGCTGAGGTGGAAGTGACAATCGCCGCAGAATCGGAAGCAACGACTCCAAAGAAAGAAGCCGAACCAGAAGACCTTGTACCTGGAACCGAACAAGGGAAGGAAAAGAAAAAGAACTCATTGAGTTAATCGCAGTATAGTCCGCCGGATACATCAATCAGTGTATTGCCCGGTCAAGTTCCATCGGTAGTCTTAAGATTGGTGGTTAGGCCGATGGCTAAATGGGCTCTGAAGTGCAAAAACTGCGAACAGCTTTTCACGCAGTCCGAAATAGGAAACACGCTGGCTGACTATTTCATTCCCAAGAAACCGAAGCTGCCGCCAGAAGGTCTCGAGATTGAGTGCCCGCATTGCAAATCCAAGGCTGCCTACCAACCAAACGAACTAAGGTACCGGGAAAGTTAAGAGTTCGGCGGGACGGCGGGAGTTGCCGCCGCTGCCGCAGCGAGGAATTGCTGACGTGTCCAATCATTGCGCTGGGGACTGGGGCCGTTGCGAAGGCACTGGGTAGCGGCGCCCGCCCAATTCTGATTTTGAACATAACTCATAAAGGTGGGAAAGCCATTGAAGAGGCCAGTCACCCCAAGGTTGTAGATCATGTCGAGCAGGCCAAGCTTTGCGGCATCCGGAAAGACAGAATAGCTGGGGAGACGCTGGTTAAGCTGGGTGTCAAAAAACGTGAGATGGCGTGCGAGAAGCGCATCTACGGCTGGGTGCGGCAAAGTCGGCGAGAGTGAGGAGCGGTAAAAAGCAGCGGGGAATTTGCCGGGGGACAGAGCGGAGACCCGAGTATATTCGGCTTGAATCGCCGCAGGGGTGGAAGGTTGGTTGTTGGCATCCACGAAGGCGAGAGCAAGAGCGTGCGCAGGAGTTGCTAGAAGTTCGCCGACGGCCACAGTAACAAAACCCTTGGTGTCCAGGTACATCCAAGGGACGACTCCTTCGAAGATTTCCAGATGGGCGAGTGAATCCTGCAGGTAAGGCATACATTTCCCCTGAGGTGAGCTGGGGCTCCTTTGGCATTGATATACACGTTTCGCGGGCGGCCCTCAATGTCGAAAATGGGGGAGTGGGTGGTGCGGCGTGCGGCGCGTGGAATCAAGACTAGGATGGTTGAGGCGGCGGTTGGGGAGGCGCATCGGTTGAGGGGATGCCGAGGGCGTCGTTGATGGCTTTGAGAAGGACGGGAACGTCGACGGGCTTGTGAATATAGGCGATGGCTCCTGCTTTGAGGGCGGCATCGCGGTTGCCGATGGGGGTGCGTGAGGAGAGGACTATGACGGGGATGGTGCCTGTGTTGATCAGCATCGCTAGGCGCTGCAGGACGACGAAGCCGTCACCGGCGGGGATGCCGAGATCGAGGACGATGAGATCGGGCTGCTCTTTGCGGGCGGTGCTGATAGCAGTCAAGCCATCGCGAGCGGCGACGACTTCAAAACCGGCAGACTTGAGGCGGCGGGCAAGAGCGGTGAGCTGGACGACCTCATCCTCGACGATTAGAATTTTCTTTCCTGCCATTGCAACGCGCAGCCTCTGCCTTCGTTGAGATAAGAAATGTTGCGTGCCACGGAAGCGGAGCAGTGGTCCGTTCTGTCCTGAGTATGCGTTTGTCGGGCGGAGATTACCAGACAGATAGCCGGGACAGGAAAGGTGACAGAGCAGGAGAGTAACGGTGCCAAAGTGAAACGTCGGGTTGGGGGTGATGGGGGAGGCGGAGAATACCAATACGGGATTGGGCATTGTACAATCCGGCGCGACGGAGTTTGACATGTGGAACACAAGGGAAAGGATGACGGATGAAAACGGGGCGGTGGTTGACGGGGATTGGGAGTGTAATTCTGTTTTTGACGGGGATCGGGCATGGGACGCGAATCACGCAATTGCAGAAGATGATTGTGGACAGCGGAATGAAGGCGCCACTGGACGGGATCTTGAAAGGCTGCTGGCTGGTGTTTTCGGGTGAGATGGTGGCGCTGGCGGTGATAGCAGTGGTGGCGAGCGCCATGTCGAGCGGAGGGCGGTTTGTTTTGATTTGCGCGGCGACGATGATTTTCAATGCAGGGCTGCTGCTGCACTTCGTGGGGCTATTCTTTGGCGTTTACGTGTCCGCTGTCGTGGCGCTGTTATATCTCGCGGGTGGATTGATGCAGGTGAAACAGTCGGCGTGAGTTTGGTGCTGCTGACGGCTCACGGACAATGGCTGCCGCCAATTTGTCGGTTGCGATGACCGGGGCGTTACGAGAAAATTGAGATTCGCGCTGCGCAACCGAGGGTCCGCTTAGGAATGTGACTGCGGGCGGCTCTGGCAGCGTTTCGGCAATCCGGTGAAAGAAAAAGAAGGACAAAGACAATGACGCAACACATTGGCGAACTCAATCCTCCCTATCGATTGATGCTGACGCCGGGGCCGTCGTCGGTGGACCCGCGAGTGTACCGCGCGCTGGCGACTCCGCTGGTGGGGCACCTCGATCCGTGGTTCAAGACATGCATGGACGAAACGCAGATTTTGTTGCGACAGATATTTCAGACGGAGAATCGTTTGACGATGCCGCTTTCGGCGTCAGGCTCGGGCGGGATTGAGGCGTCGGTGCTCAACGCGCTGGAAGAGGGCGATGAGGCGGTTGTGGCGGTGAACGGCGTTTTCTCCGAGCGCATGTTTGAGATTGCGTCGCGGGGCAGCTCGAAGGTGATTAAGGTTGAGGCGCCTTACGGTTTGCCGGTGGATGCGGAGGATGTGCGGCGGGCTGGTAAGGGCAAGAAGATCAAGATGATTGGGTTGGCGCAGGGCGAGACTTCGTCGGGGGTTTTGACGAAGATTGACGCGTATCGGAAGGTTGCGGACGAATTCGGAGCGCTTTTGGTGGTGGACACGGTGGCGTCGTTGGCGGCCGTGCCGCTGCACGTGGATCGCGAACGGATCGATATTTGTTTTAGCGGGTCGCAGAAGGCGATTAGCGCGCCGCCGGGAATGTCGCCGATAACGGTGAGTCCCGCGGCGGAGGAAGTTTTCCGGAAGCGAAAGACCAAGGTACAGAGCTGGTATTTTGATCTGACGACGGCGATGAATTATTGGGGTAAAGAACGGTTGTATCATCACACACCGCCAATTTCCTTGATCTATGGTTTGCGGGAGGCCATGCGGATTGTAGTTGAAGAAGGCTTGGAGAATCGCTGGGAGCGGCATCGCGTGAACCAGTTGGCGCTGATTGCGGGCGTCGAGGCGATGGGCATGGGGTTACTGGTGAAGAATCCGGCGGACCGGCTACCCACGGTTACGGCGGTGATGATTCCGAACGGAATTGATGATGTGAAGGTGAGGAATCAGCTTTTGGATGAATTTAATATTGAGATTGCGGGCGGATTTGGGCCAGTGAAAGGGAAAATCTGGCGCGTAGGATTGATGGGTTATTGCAGCCAGAAGCCGTTCGTGCTGTTGTTTCTTTCGGCGCTGGAGAAGGTGTTGCAAGATCAGGGCTACCGTGCGCCGGCGGGGGCTGGAGTGGCAGCGGCGATACAGAGTTACTCGCATGCAGAGACGGCGGCGGCTGTGAGTCGATAAGAAGGGCGAAGTAAGGAAGTAGAGACGCAAAGAGGAAGAGGGGAATTGTGACGACACGGCCGGTACTTGCGAATGCTGGGGCGATGAGCCAGTTTGTCGGGGCGTTTGAAGTGACATCAAAATTGAGCGGGAAGGTATATCACTGCCGGTTTTCGCATATGTGGAATGGGGTGGCGACGCGGCATAGCGACACAATCGACACTAAGTTTTTTGTGGAGGGCGGGGCTTACGTGGTGGGGTTGGCGCACACGGCGTTTGTGAAATTCCGCGAGAAGACGGGGCGTGACTTGACGGACCGGGAAGCGAGCTTTGTTGCGGCGGAGTATTTGCGGGAGAGGCTCGAGGAAGAGGATGAGCGACCTTTGTATGATGTGCCTGAAGCGGACGTACTGAGATTGATCGAGGAGATTGGAATCAAGTAGTTGGCGGGCACCGCCGATGCAGCTAGTCGCAGGGTTCGACGTGGAAGGCGGCCAGGCGGGGATGATGCAAGCCATCGCGACGGACGAAATAGATCACGAGGAACATCAACAGCGAGCCGCAAACCATGACGGCGACGGCCACCTGCAGGCCAAGCTGAAGGTCGCTGGCGTCAGAGATTTTCCCCACGAGCTGTGGCCCTAAAGCGCCTAGAAGCTGAGTGACGAACATGTAGACGCCGATGGCCGTGGCATGGGCGCGCTGCGGTGTCAAATCGCATAAGACCGCGGTCACTGGGCCGTGATACCAGGACATAAAAAAGCCGCCGATGAAGAGAGCGATGAGGAAGACCCACTTTTCGTCGGACTGAATGGCGAGAAGGACAAAGGGTGCGGCAAACAAAAAGGCCGCGGCGATGACGAGAATGCGCCCATAAGGATATTTCTTCTGAATGCGATCGGCGAGATAGCCGCCCGTAAGCACACCAAGCAAAAGAGAGAGCAGTGCGACGACAGCGAGAGAGAGAGCGGCCTCGCGAAGACTGAATTCCTTGTAATTGACTGCAAAATCGGTGCCCCAAGTGAGGAGCGATACGCTGGCGAAGGTGATCATCGTGCCGGCGACAATCATGGCAAGATAGGCTGGGACGCTTAGCAGACTGGATAATGGAACGACTTCCGAGCGGGGCCTGCGCGGAGGCTCAGGCAATCTGAGGACGAGGAGCCCCGGTATAAAGCAAACTACACCAACGATAACAAATGTAAATTTCCATCCGTGTAGTTCGCCCATGATGCCGCCAAAGGCGAGGCCTGCCGCGCCGCCAAGGAGCATGCCGGCGGCGAAAATAGACTGAGACATAGCGCGGCGTTGATAGGGAAACGAATCGGAGATCATGGACTGAGCGGCGGGAGCGTAAGCGGCTTCACCAACACCGATCAAGGCACGGGCGATAAGCAAAAGCATAAAAGAGGAGGCGAAGCCGCAGGCGATAGTTGCGAGACTCCAGACAGCGACGCCCGCTGCGATGATTTGGGTACGGCTTGCACGGTCGGCAAGGAGGCCGCATGGAATACTAGCGACAGCGAGGACCACGAGAAGCCAGGTTTGCAGAGAACCCAGTTGCGCGTCAGACAAGTTCATTTGCTGGCGGAGAAGAGGCAGAAGAGGCACAACGACCTGGCGGTCGGCGAAGTTGACAAAATTGATCAAAGCAAGTACAGCAAGAAGACGAATTTGGTAGGAAGATAGCGGAGTGGGATTCGACGCCATAGTTGGTTTGCTCAACTGGCCAAGAGAGACCTGGTTCGAAAGGGTCTGAGAGATTATATACCGCGCATGAAAGCCGTCACGCCTACGAACACTACAACAAGTAGCCAGTTAACCACCGTGCTTTCTTACGGAGCGATTCTGCTTTTAGGGTACTTCGTGTTCCTGATTGTGGAGCCGTTTCTGGTGCCGCTGGCGTGGTCGGCGGTGCTGGCGATTTTCTTTTACCCGCTGCACGAAAAAGTTCTCCAAAAGATGAAGCCCACCGCGGCGGCGATGACAAGCACGCTGGGAGTCACATTGCTGCTGATCGTGCCGGCGCTGCTCGTGCTGGTGCTTACGGCGCGGGAAGCGCTTGTTGCCACGGCGCAGCTACAGAACCAAATGGCGGTGCATGGCCAGGGCCCGAACGAAGGGCTCGTGATGCACGTCGAGGAATGGATTCGCATGCGGCTGCCCCAATCGTTGCAGGGGATCGATATGTCGGATCCGGTGGAGCAAGCCGCGGAAAAAACCGCGTCGTTTCTGGGGACGAGATTTACGGGGTTGCTGAAGAATCTGGTCAGCTTCTTTGTGGATTTGTTCATCATGATTTTTGCGTTGTTCTTCATGTTCAGAGATGGCGAAGAGATTGTGCATGGAGCGAAACACCTGCTGCCGTTTGACGAAGATATTCAGACGGACATGCTGGAGGAATCTAAGGAACTAATTTTTGCGAGCGTAGCGGTGGGATTGCTCGTGGCGGTGATTCAGGGAGTTCTGGGAGGCATATCGTTTGCGCTGACAGGAATTTCTTCGCCGATTTTCTGGGGCGCGTTGATCGGTTTTTTTTCGCTTGTGCCAGTGGTGGGTTCGGCGCTGCTTTGGGTGCCGGCGGCGCTTTGGCTCGGATTCAACGGTCATTGGGGAAGGGCTTTGCTGGTGGTGGTGATTTGCGGTGGGGTGTCCACGATCGCGGACAATATCGTGCGGCCGATGTTGTTGCGCAACCGGACGCGGCTCAATGAATTGCTCTTGTTTATCGGCGTGCTTGGCGGGCTGGAGGCGTTCGGGCTGCTGGGGTTGGTGGCCGGACCGACAATCGTGGCGGCGGCGATGGGGGTGTTCCGAGTGTATATGCAGCATCGGGAAGAATTGACTGCGAACGGCGCATGAAAGTAGTAGCGAAGGCACAGAACAGCAGAGAATTGCGCGCAGGCACCGGCGAATAGACCCTTACGGGAGCAAGGCTTTCACGTTGAGAAACGCTGACGGGGAAACTGCGGTCGGCGCGGCATGGGTGTGCTAGAGTACCCGGCTCGGATGACTTTCAAGACGCTAAAACCCGCTGCGACTGCTACAGAGCTGGCGCCGACGAAATTGCGATGGCGGTGTGAGCTTCCGCGCATACCGTTTGAGACTACGGCGCAGGCAGAATTGCGCGAAGGGTTCATCGGACAAGAGCGTGCGCTGCGTGCGCTGAAGATGGGCGTCGAATTGTCGGCGCCGGGTTACAACGTTTTCGTATGCGGATTGGCGGGAACCAGCCGTGGCGGGACCATCGCCAAAATGATCGAGGACTTGCACCCGCGAACGAAGCCTTCCCTGGACCGATGCTACGTCAACAATTTCAAGATTACGGACCGGCCGAGACTGCTTTCGCTGCCTCGCGGGCAGGCGAACGCTTTCAAAAAGGATATGCAGGCGGGGATTGATTTTCTGCGGCGGCGGATTCCGCAAGTGTTTGAGGGCGAGCCCTTCCAGCGGCAAAAGGGAAGGATTGTCGAACGCTTTACGGTGCGCGAAAAAGAGCTGATGGACGACTTCACGCGGCGAATTGCGCGGGAGCAATTTGCGCTGGGGCACATGCAAGTGGGAGCGGTGGCGCTGCCGGAGATTTTTCCGGTTCTCGAAGGCCAGATGGTACCGATCGAAGATATTTCCAAGATGGTGCATGAAGGGAAGCTCGAATCGCCAGTGGCGGAAGACATTGAGAGAAAGTACGAACAGTTCCGGCAGGAGTTCACCGTTGTTTACCGGAAGACGCTCACGCTATCGCGGGAGTTGGCGAGCGAACTGAGTTATTTGGAGCAGGAGGCGGCGTCGGTATTGGTCGACGGTGTGATTGAAGAGTTGAAGGAAAAATATCCCGGGTCGAACGTCGCGGAGTATCTCGAAGAGGTGCGGCACCACCTGCTAGATAATCTTGATCCTTTTAAAGAGCGGGAAGGCGAAGGCGAGTCGGAGGGCGATGCGCCCGATGGGTTGCCGAAAATGCCAGGATCGGGCGGGCCGGAGCGCGATCCGTTCCGCGTGTATGGCGTCAACGTGATTCTGGCGCACGGTGATGATGAAGAATCGCCGGTGATTTTCGAGACGACGCCAACGTACGCGAACTTGTTTGGGACGATTCAGCGGGCGTATGACACGCGGGGCGGATGGACGAGCGACTTCATGGATT
>Ga0210397_10000766_pt1 | contig 21174 bp, 17 predicted proteins | sample IncBWH2OmetaG_FD_160126 | JGI IMG/M metagenome (GOLD analysis project Ga0210397, IMG submission 160126) | Forest soil microbial communities from Barre Woods Harvard Forest LTER site, Petersham, Massachusetts, United States - Inc-BW-H-2-O ...
ATCGTCAGTTCCCAAGTCATAATAGATGTCGCCCTTTGAATGATGCGGGTTTTTCCTGTTGGCGACTCGCTGAGAAAGTTCAGCCAACGCAGAAAGCTGAAATAGAGAGTTGTTAGCCAATGTGTGCTGAACCTCATGCGGCAGGCGATTGAAATTATGAGTGAAGATGCCATGATCACAACTAATGACTTGCTCTCGAGCTGCCGGCATAACCATTTCCTTCAGAGGATTTTGACTCTATTGGCGCATCTGAACACTTAAAATTCTGCGCATTGTTTTACGACAAGAAGCCAAGTCACCGGCTTCCTATCTGATGATCAACCCTGTTGTTGCGACTTGTCAGCGCTTTAGGGGCGACCTCAACAAGATTTGACAATTTCATGACAAAATCACGATAACCCCGCCACAACGGAGTAAGAGACTCAAAGAAGTTACAAGAATTTTGACGGGAACACGAGACTGCTTCCAGAAATGACAACCGCCGAAACCGCTCGAGCGCGCCATTTTCCTCCAAGCAAGAAGGCTGCGCGCGAGATATGGAAACTAGTAAAACCTCGTCGCTGGTTTCTTGTTGGCTGTTGTTTGTTGATCGTCATTAATCGTGTTTGCAGTTTTGCCGTACCAATATCGTCGCGATATCTGGTGAACGATGTGATGTATCTGCATCGGATAGAAACGCTACCTCTCATTATTGGCAGTGTGGCCGGAGCAACTCTTATCCAGGCCATTACGACCTACATTCTCGATCGGTATCTTGCTGTTACAGGTCAACAACTTATCGCCAAGCTGCGCATGAAAGTCCAGAAGCACATTGGACGTTTGCATATCTCTTTTTACGATCAAAATCGTACAGGGACTCTGGTGAGCCGCATTATGTCCGACGTTGAAGGAGTTCGAAATTTAGTGGGTGCCGGCTTCCTGGATTTGCTCGGAGGCATCTTGACCGCAATTTTTGCGCTTGCGATCCTCGTCCGAATCAGTGCAGTAATGACCCTTCTAACCCTCGGAATATTGATAGCTTTCGCCCTGTTCTTGAAAAAAGCATTTGGAGTTACAAGGCCGATTGTTCGTGAGCGTTCCAGAATTTACGCCGAGGTTGTAGGGCGTCTTACAGAATCGCTGGGAGCTATACGCGTCGTCAAAAGTTATCGCGCTGAAGAACGAGAGGCTATAGTCTTCGCCGAGGGAGCAAATCGTCTTCTGCAAAACATCACGCGCTCTGTTACTGCTCAAGCGGTGATGTCTCTATGCTCAACAACTGTACTTGGAATCCTTGGTGCGCTAATTATGTATCTCGGCGCCACACAGGTTTTAGCGCGTCGTCTCGACGTCGGAGGCTACGTCGAATACATCCTGCTTCTCGCCTTCATGGTGGCGCCCGTTGCCTTGATGGTTTCGGTGGGGACTCAACTCACGGAGGCATTCGCGGGTCTCGACCGTATCTCGGAGATTCTCGATGAGCCGGAAGAAGACAGTGAAGAGCGTGTCAAGGACATCGGTCCAATCGTGGGCGACGTTGTCTTTAAAGACGTCAGCTTCACCTATGAGTCTGAAAAGCCCGTTCTACACAAAATTAATTTTGAATCGAAACCCGGGACTGTCACGGCCTTGGTTGGATCTTCAGGTGCTGGCAAATCAACCATTATCTCGTTGATCTGTGGATTTCATACTGCTAATGAGGGAAGTATTTTAATCGATGGGTTGGACCTAAGCACGGTTCGCCTTCGCGGCTTCCGGCAACAACTTGGTGTTGTTCTTCAGGAGACCTTCCTGTTTGATGGGACTATTCAGGAGAACGTTCTTTTCAGCCGTCCCGATGCAACCGAAGAAGAAGTCATTACGGCCTGCAGGATCGCTCGTGTGGACGAATTCGCCGAGCGCTTTCCCGAAAAATACGATACTGTCGTTGGCGAGCGCGGAGTCAAACTCTCGGGTGGTCAGCGACAGCGCGTTTCAATCGCACGTGCCATTCTAGCGAATCCTCGAATCCTCATTCTCGACGAGGCTACCAGTTCTCTCGATTCCGAATCCGAGGCCATGATCCAGGCCGGATTAAATTTTTTGCTGACCGGCCGAACGACCTTCGTCATCGCCCACCGCCTTTCAACGATTCGCAGCGCCGATCAGATCCTTGTTGTTGAGAGCGGAAAGATCATTGAACGCGGAACACACGATGAACTCTACCAACTTCGTAGCCGATACTACGATCTTTACAACCGCCAATATGGCCTTGACACTAACCTCTTCCTTGCTCCTGGCGAAGGAGACAAAGTTCGCTAATGCATCGCCAATTTTGTGCCAGAAAATATCGAGGCACGCATGTCTTTAGTCAAACAATACGGTAAGGCGATAAAAAAACTAGTCTTCGGAAATACGCTGTTTCCTCAGGAATTTTTTATCGGCTTAAATGAACCACAGGAAGAGATAACGGTGTGGCTGCATGGAATGGGTCAACCGATTGACGTAACTTCCCATCATTCGATGGCGTGTGCTGCGCCGCTTACTCTATGTATTGCATTCGAGCGGAAATATGGAGTCAACAAGCATAAACATGCAAGTCTTTCGCTAAAGTTTTGTATGCGCGATGAACCGAAGCGAGTGTTGGGGGAGATCAGCCTCAAGTGGATGGAGCAGATTTTAGTAAACGGAATGGAACTCAGCCTATTTCAAATCCGAAGTTCCTCAAACCATTGCTTGTCGAAAATTCGTCTCGGGTTTCATTACTTGCTTCATTCTTATATGCAGCTCGGACGACACAATACCCCAGATATGAAGATGTCATTTCTGGAACGTCGGGCCGCAATGGTATGGTTCATCTGTCCTCGCCCAGTAGTACTCGTCAGTCTTTGCGACGGTTTCCTTGGAAATATTTTTCCGATGAATATTATGGGTGATTTGGGCAACGGGTATTTCGCTTTTGCACTGAAGGATTCAAGACGAGCAGCACACCTGGTAGAGCGGATTGGACGCATCGCAGTCAGTAGCTTACCCATGTCACAGGCATCGTTGGCTTACAAACTAGCCGTCAATCATACGAAGGACTTTATTGACTGGGAGGAACTTCCTTTTGCGACGAAGATGTCGCCCATACTTAATGTTCCTGTCCCGATATTTGCTCAAAGAGTAAGAGAAATGGAAGTCGTGAGAGTGTCCGGCATTGGAAGCCACAATTTTTTTGTTGCTCGAATTCTGAGTGACGAGACTATTGCCAGCGAGCCAGTCCTCTCTGTCATACACGGATTTTATCAAGCATTGCGGCTCAAAATTCGGACTGCTGAAATGCCAGCTTCGCTAGAAGAAGACTATTTTGCCAAACGAGGCTTCTAGTGATCTCGAGGCCAATTACTCTAAGCTAGCTCTCGGCAGATTGTGTGCTCGAAAAATGCCTTTCATTGTGCTTCAGGCGTAGAATCTCATCCGGAATCCGCCGGAGGGTTCGAATGCAGAGGGTCATTTCCACGTTGACCGTAGCGAGTTTGTTACTAACAGGTCCAGTGTTAGCAAAAAATAAGATTTTGCCAGGGTACATTGTCCAGGCTCATACAGTGGCAGTGATTATCGACCCGAGCGCAGGCATCGATATCCAAGACCCGCGAGCCAATCAAGTGGCGCAGAAAGACGTGGAGGCGGCACTGCTGAAGTGGGGGAGATTTGAACCTTTGGTCGGAGCGCAAAAGGCGGATCTGATCATCGTGATTCGTCGTGGGCATAAGCGAGCGACGGATATGACAATCAGCGATCCGTCGGAGAACAATCGAGTTGGAGCGACGCCGACGGATAACGGTATGGGTGCGGGAGCGCAGAACGGCAGGGCTCCGGTTGTGGGAGGGTATCCCGATCGACCACAACCTCAAGCTCCACAGCCTCAGGGGGAGATTGGATCCAGTGATGATTCGCTTGCAGTGTACGACGGTGCAGTGGGGCGTCCGCTAGATGGGGCACCGGGGTGGAGATATCTCGGGCAGGAAGGTCTCCGACCACACGCTGTACCCGCGGTCGATGACTTCCGCAGAGCGGTGGAAGCTGCGGACAAGGCTGCGGCAGCTGCCGTGAAGAACCGCTAGAGCTTTATATCAGTCGGTAGGATGACGGAACTGCATAACATTTATTAGTACTGTCCGTAGCGGCCTTTGATGGAATCGAAGAGTTTAGCGGAGTCATAGCCCACCCCATCCTTGAAGACAATTTCAACCTTTTCGATGTCATTGATATTAGCGGCCGGATTCCCGTTGAGAACAACAAGGTCGGCGTTTTTTCCGGGAGCGATGCTGCCGATTTGAGACTCCTTGCCCATGTAGGTGGCTCCATTGAGCGTTGCGATCTTGATCGCTTCGAGCGGAGTGAAATTGCCAGCTTCAACGAGAAGCTCTACCTCCCGCTGATCGCCGAAGCCAGGTAAAGTTCCGCCGTCGCCCGTAGGATCAGGTCCCGCGATGAGAAGTCCGCCAGCCGCCACAAACTTGTGCTCTAAGGCAGCTCCGTTGCGGAACGCTTTTTCGCGAGTTGGGTTTGGCGGCCGGCTCAGTTCCATGTTGCGGGTATAGAGATATGCCTCGCGGGTGGGTGGCGACATGGCTTCGAGGACGCGATTCTGCAGATGGAGGTGCATGGGGATGGAGCTCTCGAAGACGGGGAGCGTACTTGTGATGGCAACGTGGTGATCGACGAGCAGTTTGATCAGTGCGACGGCGTCAGAGCCATCAGGGTCCATATTGGCGAGGGTTGGGTTGCCCGTGGAGCGGGGGCAGAGATCAGGCTGCTTGCCAGGATCGTTTTGAGTATTAACGAAAAAACCATGCTCGAGATTATCGATACCAATTTCGGCGGCTTCGGGGTAGGTGACGGCGCAGAGGTGGCCGGTGACTTTGAGATGATGCGCGTGCGCGGCGTCGACCGCGGCTTTGAGTTCCGCGCGAGTGATGTTCATGTAGGCCTTATAACTGGTAACGCCTTGCGAGGCCCAGTATTCGACGAAGTTGCGTGCATCGTCTGTGCCGGTGAGATTATGCATCTGGATAAAGGGGCTATTGGGCCCTTCAAGATAAGGTGCGGTGATGTCCATGTGCGGGCCGACAAGATGGCCGGCATTAATTTCGCGACGCATGTTGAGGTCGAGGTACGGCTCGACTGAACCTGTGGTGCGCATTGTAGTGACGCCCGCCGCAAGGTACATACGGGGCGCGGTGAAGGTCATCTGGGGAACGATCAATGGAGGCTCGGAGGTCCCATCAGCCGCCTCGTCGGCCCGTGCAATGTAGTAGAGGTGGTCGTGCATGCCAACAAGACCGGGGATTACGGTGTGGCCATGGAGGTCGATGACAGTTGTACCCGGTTGGGCGTTTGTTTCTTTGGTAATGGCGGCGATCTTTCCATTTTCGATGAGGATGGACTGGTCTTCGAGTGGGGCAGCCCCTGTGCCGTCAATGACACGAACGTGTGTCAAAAGCACCTGAGTAGCATTAACTCTTACGTACTTGAGCACGTCGGCGGAGAGTTGGTTGGATTGCCCTCGAAGGGCAATAACAAATGCGAAAGAGAGAAAGAGAGTTGTGGCCGCGAGGCGAGGGCGCATGAAGTGATCTCCGGTGCAACGAGTTTACCTGAGACCCCAACAAGAAAAGACCTAAGAGAGATCTGACCCTCACGTGAATTCTGTCTGAAGAATTCTGGCAGAGCCAACTGCAGGGAACCGGAAGCCCGAAGACTCCCGGGCCTGCAAAAAGGGGATTAGTTGGCGGAGACGTAGCGACGAGTCACGCCAAGGAGACCTAGGAGACCCGTGCCAAATAAGGCGAGGGAGAATGGCTCTGGAACAATGGAGGCGACCTCGCTGGCGGGATCAATGGAACCAGAAAAGTCCAAACCCTCAGTCACGCCATCGACCTGTTTGACATCGAATTCCAACTGATTGAGCCCTGCCTGCAGGCCTGTGAACGTAAAAGTAAGGGGTGTGAGACAGTTGGGTCCAGTATTTGAGCATTTCGAATAGGGATTGCTGGCTGAAAGAGGATCTGCAGCTTGCAGGATTAGTGAGTTATTGAGAAAGACGGCGACGGTGTCATCTGCAAGGACCGTGAGGGTCCCAACGCCATCTGCATCGGAAGGGGAGATGTTGAAGTTCGTTGTATAGACGTAGTCACCGTTCGGTACAGCGAGATTGGATGTTGGACCGGATGCTGGGTTGAATGAGACATAACTTGAATTACCCATTGGCGTATGCCATACCGTGCCCGCGCTAATGTCGAAAGTAGAGATCGAACCGTCATTCACCTTGGAATCACCGGGGTCATAGACAGTTGCAGTGTTGTCAAAGCCAGGGTTTACTGCCGCACTGCCATAACTCCCCAAGAGAAGGATTGGTGAAGCATTGGCAGAGACGATCCCGCCAAAGACGAGCGCGAAGATACTAAAAAGATGTGTGCGTTTTTTCAAAAGACACCTCAAACGAAACAAATTTTAGCTGCGGTCGTGCAGAGTAATTCAATGCACGTCTTCTGCCACTCGATGAATTGGAAAATGGAAATTCCGGCGTTTGGAAACAGGCAGTTAGGTTTGCTGGCCATTAGCAATGAGGCGGCACGGAATTAATGGGCTTATTGGCAGGAAATTATTCCCTGACTAGATTCCACGCCGAATCTAATCGGGCTTTAATCAATATTTACAATATAAAAACAGACTGAATAAAATCGTGAAATTTCTTACCGTAAATGCAACCTCGAAGCATGAGCGCGTTAGGTTCAGCGAACAGTCGTAAAATAAAGAATCACATAAAGAGGATTAACAGATGGTGAGCGGAACTCAGGCACTCCTGGCAGCACAAGTTAGCGCGGCGGCAAAGGTCGCCGGATTAATAGTCGCTTCGAGCGAGGCGGGACAGGATTTTTCCGGCAATTCGACCACTAGGTTTTTATTGGCTCTTGCCAGTGAGCCTGCGAAGACCCATATGCTGGAACTGAGCGACAAATTCGATTTCAGTCGGCAGGATTTGTTGGCAGATGTAGGAGAGTATCTCGCTGTACTTGCAAAGCGCTTAAAGAATCCCCGGCCTGATTGCTATCTCACGCTACACGGGTTGCCATTGGGCTTTGAGAAGTTCTCATGGCCTTTTCATGCTTCGACCTCGGGAGCAGATACATTTCTGGTCCACGGTGAAGTCCGATTGGAGAACGGAGTGGCTAGCCCACTGCACGCAAAAGTCGCTGCCTCGATGACAGTTACCTTTGCAGAGATAGTCAAAGCACCGGAACAGCCGTTTGCGGAGGAGTTCATCTACAACGCCGTTCGAAAGACGATGGATCAAGGGCAACTAGAACTGGTTAAGAGTGGCAATCGACAGCCCGTTCCTGTAACGACGCGATACTACAGCCCCTGGAAAAAGCAGTTCAGTTTCAACGACACAACCGAGATGCAGCGGCAGGAATATCTGGCAGCCAAGGTTTTCTGGCTGTCGGGTGTGCTTGGTGGTGGGCAGCCGGTGTGGGTGCTTGACCCGACCGATGCGCAGTATCTCAACACGACCGTCGAAGAGCTAAAGAAGAATGCAGTCGCTTTGGCTGGGGAGGGCGTGGTGCGGTTGGCCGCTGATACAGAATATGCCACGCCGACCGAGGCGCTGATGGGACATCGAGCACAGTATGAGGCTGGCGTTGCCTCAGCATTGGACTTCATCAAGCCCACGTTCAACGAGGAAATGCGTGGCGGACATACAAACATGTAAGTTCGACGCCTGGTCTGTTTGAAGGATTGCCGGTTCCAGTTACGTATGCTCGGAATTTATCGCAGTTACTCATTCATCAGTATTCGCCGCGGAAGCTGTGGATGAGGCGCCGGTCGCGTTTGTTGGGGCGCTTCGTCGGAGCGGCTGCGTTCCATGCCGTTGGTCCGAGGAGTTTGCGTTCTTCCGCGGCTCTGTGGCGAGCCTCTTTGCTCTTGTCGGTTTCGCGGTAGAGGGTCTGGGCGACGGTGGCGGGGCCGCGCTGCTGGCTGAGGACAAGCACTTCGACGTCAAACTCTCCGCCTTCGCTTTTGATGTGAAGCATGTCACCGACGCGGACTTCGCGTGCGGGCTTGGCAGGGTGGTTGTTGGAGGTGATGCGGTTGAGTTCACAGGCCTTGGAGGCTTGCTCGCGCGTCTTGAAAAAGCGGGCAGCCCATAGCCATTTGTCGATGCGGGTGCCGGTCATGCTTTTATTCTCTGCTAAGAATGGCTAGATTGCTCGGAGCATGCGGCCCGGGAGAGAGAAGAGAGCGGCGATGAGCTCGAATGTGCTGCCGACTACGATGCCGACAAGGCGGAAGGGAAGGAGGATGAGCCAGATCAGGGGATAGAGGACAAGAGCAGCGAGGGCTAGGGGCCAACAAAAGAAAGCTAGTAAGCAGAAGAGCAGGAAGTTGAGCATTGGTCTGGTGTCTCCTGTAGGGGGAACGCAATGGGGCCGAAAAAAGTTCCGTGGGTGGATGATAGAGGAATGTCGGCGAGTGCGTTGGAGCGGGTGGTGGCGGTGGATTGGTCAGGGGACCAGGGGTCGGGGCAGCGGAGGAAGATTTGGGCTGGGGTTTGGACGGCGGGTCGGTCTTGCAATAAGGCGAGCGTGATGCTGGAAAATGGGCGGACGCGTCTGGAGTTGGTGGAATGGCTGGTGGAACTGGCGCGAGAGACTCCGCGGATGGTCGTGGGATTTGACTTTACCTTTGGGTTTCCAGCCTGGTTTATGGAGGAGTTAGGGATCGGGTCAGCTCCGGAGTTCTGGCGCTTCGTGGCGAATGGGCAGGGGGAGAGGTGGCTGCACAAGGATTGCGAGGATGGGCGTTTTTGGGGACGGGCGGGTACGCGGCGCCGTGGAAAGAAGCCGGCAGAGTTTTCTGGAGAACATGGGCACAGGATGCTGCGCCGAGCGGAGACTGCGTTGAAGGTGAGGTCGGAGATGACGGATCCCATAGCGATGGCGAAGATTGCGGGGATAGCGCCGAAGTCGGTGTTTCAGATTGGTGGGGCGGGGGCAGTCGGGACGGCTTCGCTGCGTGGGATGCCCGGGTTGCTTGTGCTGCGTGAGGCGGGATTTCAGATTTGGCCGTTCGATGGGGCTGGGTTTGAGGAGGGAAAGCCTATGGTGGTGGAGATTTATACGCGGCTGATGACTGGTGCTGTAACGAAGAGTTCGGGGGTTGCGCGGGGGGCGTATTTGGCGACGAAGCGGCGGGAGAATGCGTTGTATACGGAATTGTCGCGTCGGGTTTTATTGAAGGCTCGTGGTTCGGAGGATGCTTTTGATGCGCTTGTCAGTGCGATGGTAATGGTGGAACATCGCGGGGAATTTCCCAAATTAAAGAAGACTCGGGATGAAGTTTTTCGGATGGAGGGGCATACCTGGGTTCCTGGGTTGTTGCAATGAGCTGCAGCTGATGCCCGCGGGGCAAACCGAACTCCGCTGATAAACTTAGAGCTTATGATCTATCGTTCGGGAAATCAGATTCGGGAAGATTTTTTGCGGTTTTTTGAGGGTAAAGGGCACCGGAGGGTGCATTCTTCTTCGCTGGTGCCGGCGAACGATCCGACGCTGCTGTTTACCAACGCGGGGATGAATCAGTTTAAGGATGTCTTTCTGGGCCTGGAGAAGCGGGACTATACACGAGCAGGGAGTTCGCAGAAGTGCGTCAGGGCTGGTGGCAAGCATAACGATTTGGAGAATGTCGGCTTCACGCGGCGGCATCATACGTTTTTTGAGATGCTGGGGAATTTTTCCTTTGGGGATTACTTCAAGAAGGACGCGATTGCTTATGCGTGGGAACTGCTGACTTCTAAGGAGTGGTTTGGGATCGATCCGGCAAAGTTGTACTGCACGGTGTTTGAGGGGGATGCGAAGGTCCCGCGGGATGATGAGGCAGAGCGGTTGTGGATTGAGACGGGTGTGCCCAAGGAACGCATCTTCGGGATGAGCGCGAAGGACAACTTCTGGCAGATGGGGGATACGGGGCCTTGCGGGCCCTGTTCTGAGATCTTTTACGATCTGGGGGTTGAGGCGGCGGAGGAGCCGGAGGTTGATAAGCCGTTTCCCCATGACGAGCAGCGGTATGTCGAGATTTGGAATCTGGTGTTCATGCAGTTTGACCGCAGCGTGGATCCGAAGACGGGTATGGCGACGCTGACTCCGCTGCCGAAGCCTTCGATCGATACGGGGATGGGACTGGAGCGGGTGGCGGCGGTGCTGCAGAGTGTGCTGTCGAACTTTGAGACGGATCTGTTTACTCCGCTGATTAGGCGGGCGGAGGAACTGATCGGGCATAAGGTTGAGCCAGAGCACGAGGTGGATGAGCGGTCGCTGGCTTCCTTGCGGATCATCGCGGACCATGCTCGTTGCGCAACGTTTCTGATTTCTGATGGAGTGTTGCCCTCGAATGAAGGACGTGGGTATGTGCTGCGGAAGATTCTGCGGCGTGGGATTCGGCATGGGCGACTGCTGGGGCAAGAGAAGCCGTTTATGCATGAGATGGTCTTTGCGGTTCGGGATGAGATGGGAGTGGCTTATCCAGAGTTGAAGGAGTCTACCGAGCGAGTGGCGAAGGTTGTGATGACAGAGGAGCAGCAGTTTGCTCGAACTCTTGAGCTTGGGCTGAAACAGATGAATGAAGAGACGTTGCGCTCAGGCGCATTGGCGTTTCGTTTGTATGAGACTTTTGGAATGCCTCTGGATTTCATGACTGACGCTGCGCGCGACGCTGGAATTCCGTTCGACATGGAAGGCTTCGATAAGGCGAAGGAAGAAGAGCAGGCGCGCGCGCGGGCGAGTTGGAAGGGTGGGTCGCAGAAGTCGGCGGCGCCGGTTTATCGGGAGTTGCCAAAGACGGAGTTTGAAGGCTATACCGCCCTACGTGTCGATGGGGCGCGGGTGCTGGCGCTGGTGAAAGATGGGATTGGTGTGCCGGAGTTGAAGGCTGGAGAGTTGGGCGAGGTAGTGCTTGATGCTACGAGCTTTTATGCGGACTCGGGTGGGCAGGTTGGCGATGTAGGGTGGTTGTACTCGGGCGATCACAACTCTGTTGTAGCTGAGGTTAGTGGTGCGACCAAGCCGGTGCACGGAGTTTTTGCGCACAAGGTCAGAGCAAACCAGACGATTGCGGTGGGCGATACCGTGGATACGGTGGTCGATGCCGCGACGCGTGTGGCGACGACCCGGAACCATACGGGAACGCATCTGCTGCATGCGGCGTTGCGCGGGGTGCTGGGCAAGCATGTGAAACAGGCGGGGTCGCTGAACGATGCGACGCGGCTGCGGTTTGACTTTTCACACTTCGCGGGTGTGGCGGACGAGGAGCTCCAAGAGATTGAAGACATTGTGAACCAGCAGGTGATGGGAAATACAACGGTGGAGACGCTGGTGGATGTGCCGATCGATGTGGCGGTAAATGAGCTGGGAGCGATGGCGCTGTTCGGCGAGAAATATGGCGAGCGTGTGCGGGTGGTCAAGATCGGCGATTTCTCGACCGAGCTCTGCGGTGGCATTCACACTGCCGCAACCGGCGAGATCGGCCTGATCAAGATCGTTGGCGAAGGATCGGTCTCCTCCGGCGTTCGCCGCGTCGAGGCGGTCAGCGGCACCGGCGCACTGCATGAGTTTCGGCGCGACTTCGATGTCGCAAAGGTCGTTGGCTCCCTCGTCGGTTCTGGTTCCGAGACGGTGACGCCGGCTGAGGCGCTGCGGCACAGGATCGTTGCACAGGAAGAGGAGATGAAGAAGATGCGGCGGGAACTCGATGCTGTTCGCATGAAAGCTGCGTCGTCTTCGGTGTCTGATGCTGCTTCGTCTGCGATTGAGGTGAAGGGGATCAAGGTTCTTGCGCAGCGCGTAGATGGGTTGGAGAAGGCGCAGATGCGCGAGCTGGTCGATTCTCTTCGCGGAAAACTGGGCTCGGGTGTGGTGGTGCTCGGGGCGGCTGCGGATGGGAAGGTTTCGCTGATTGTTGGCGTGACCAAGGACCTCACCTCTCGCGTGCAAGCGGGTAAGGTGGTTGGTTTACTTGCAGCAAAAGTTGGTGGGAGAGGCGGCGGCCGGCCTGATCTGGCGGAAGCCGGCGGGAGCGATGTCGGATCGCTGGATGCTGCGTTGCAAGGTGCTGCAAACGCGGTGGAGGGATTCTTAGGTTAAGCTCAGGGCTTCACGACTTGACAACCCCCAAGATGGTGCGCAACTGGTTGTGGTACATAGCCCGTCCTGTTCAAGAGAGCTACCTCGCTTGGTCCTGTTCCAGGAGTTCGCGCGCTTCTTCCAGGTTGAGAGTGTTTCCGTCGATGGTCAGCTCATATTCCCCGGCATTTTCTGGGACGTGAATGACACGCTCGACGCTATGGCCGCGCTTACGGAGAGCCTGAACGAGAAGATCGATATCTACCATGTCAGCAAGTTTACAGCGGGGTGGGCATAAATAGCCGATGTCGCAAGGGATTTGCCGATGTGTTGGGTGGAAATTTGATAGTGACACAATGGCTTGTGGATGGGGGTATCGGGGGGTGTACCGAGGATTGTTTTCGTGATGAGCGGACCACTTGGTCTCTTAAACTCATAATATCTGTCGTTTGTTGAGAACGAATGAGCTTGAGAACGACAATGCGATATTTGAGTTGTGCGACGCTACTGTTTTGCACGACAACGCTGGCTCTCGGAGCAATGACCTCACAGCGCCAAGTTGAGCTGACGGCTTGGGAACAGGCTGAGCGGGGGTTGGAGACGCTGCAGGCGCTTCCAGAGGGAACGCGAACGCGAACTGACTATGCGCGGGCAATGGATGGATTTCGGGCCGTGTATCACGGAGCGCCTGGGGATGCGCATGCGCCGGATAGCGTGAATGCCGTGGCCGAGTTGCTGGCGGAACAAGGACGACGGTGGCATGATGCTAAGTCTTCGAAGGATGCTGTGGGACAATATGAATTTCTTCGGGTGCAGTATCCCGGGAGTTCGTTGCGGGTAGGCGCACTACTAGCCCAGGCGCAGATTTATGAGAATGATCTTCACGATCCTGGAGCAGCGAAGGAAAGATATGGACTGCTGCTAAAGCAGTATCCGAGAAGTTTGCAGGCGGAAGAGGCAAAGGCGGGAATTGCTTCCCTTGAACAGCAAAAAACGAACCGAAGAATTGCGGTAACTCCAGTTCAAACTTCAGCCAAGGACGAACCGCTAGCCTTGCAAGGTGATCCAAACACTCCAGCTAAGTCGGCTTCTGCGAGCTCGTTTGCGCCGATGCCCACGACGAGTGGTTTGCGTGGACTCAAGAGTGCGGCTTCGGGTGCGAGCTCGAACTCCACTAGTGAGCAGAGCGGCGTTTCGGTTCCAGAGGATACTGAGCAGGAAGGTTCGGCTGCAGGGAAACATGAGTCCACGGAACCGAGTGATGTAGTTGCGACTGTTCCGATGCATGTTGCAAAGACTAGGGCCAGACGTGGGGAGATGGCACAGGTGAAGGGGATTCGACACTGGTCGACGCCTAGTTATACTCGGGTGGCGATCGACCTTGGTGACGATGTGACCTATGAGGCAGCACGTGTGCCCGATCCGGACCGCATCTATTTTGATCTCCATGGGACGCGGTTGGCGCAGGAGCTTGTAGGTAAAAGCTTTACCGTAACGGATGATGGTTTTCTGAAGAAGATTCGTGCGGCACAGTTTTCTAACGATATGACAAGGGTGGTATTGGATGTGAATGAGGTGACGGAGTACTCCGCGTTTCTTCTGCCCAATCCGTATCGCTTAATTATTGATATTCATGGCGGCAAGTCCATGCCGCGAACTCCGGCAGCCAACGCACTGGCGCAGCGCGCAGTTGCGACTCCGACAGTGCCAAACACAACAGCTACGAAGACAATCAGCTCGGTCGATGTTGCGGCGCTGAGTGCGCAGCCGGGAAGAGTGGAGGCGACGACGCAACCAACTTCGCAGCCAATCTCTGCGGTGGTGAAGGATCGTGAACAAGGTGTTGATGGGACAATTTCGTCGGATACGGGTACTACGACAATGGGCCCATCCAAGCGAACAAAGAAAGGCAGCCCGGCTAAGGAAGCGGATGCGGGACCGGCGCGGGCCGCAGTGCCTACCGCAGATGGAGAAACTTCGCTTGTACGGGCGCTTGGATTGAAGATTGGACGCATCGTGATCGATGCGGGGCACGGCGGGCACGACACGGGAACGATTGGAGTTGATGGGATTTTGGAGAAGGATGTCGTGCTGGATGTGGCCCTAAGGGTCGGCAAACTTCTGCACGACAGACTGGATGCCGAGATTATTTATACGAGGCATGACGATACTTTTATTCCCTTGGAGACACGGACTGCGATCGCGAACAAGGCGCAGGCAGATTTATTTCTATCGATTCATGCGAACTCGTCACCGGATGCCAGCGCACGAGGGGTCGAGACATATTATCTGAACTTTACGTCATCGCCAGACGCGCTGCAGACGGCTGCAAGGGAGAACGCGGTGAGCGATCAATCTATTCATCAGCTAAGTGATTTGGTGAAGAAGATTGCGCTGAAAGATAAGATCGACGAGTCACGGGAGTTTGCGGCAGACGTAGAGGCAAGTCTTTACGGCGGATTGCAAAAAGGCAATATGGGGCTGAAGGATCGTGGAGTCAAGAAGGCTCCGTTTGTAGTTTTGATTGGTGCGAATATGCCGTCGATTCTGGCGGAGATCTCGTTTGTGACCAATGAGAAAGACGCGCGGCAGTTGCAGGAACCGGAATATCGGGAGCGAGTAGCTGAAAGCCTCTATAAGGGTGTGGCGAAATATGCCGGAGGTTTGAGTGGCATACGCCCCCCGACCGAGCGAGCCAGCACTAAGTAATTTGAATTATGAAATATCGGGACTGTGAATTGACTGCTTATGTCAGCGGCATACCGCCTTCGGGAGATATCTAATGCTGAGAACTCTGAATCACGACCGGTGGCACTGGGCTTACTTTTGCCAAGTGGTGTAGTCTGACCTCGTATGAGCGTTTTTTCTTTGAGTCAGTGGATATCGCCGGTATTGTTCGGCATGATGCTGGCGGGTGCGAGGACTTTGCCGTTGCATGGTCAAGATACAAAGACAATGCTGGCGGTGCCGCCTGCTCCGCTGCTGCCGGACTCTCTGAGAAAGGCCTCTGACCATGATGAGGGGAATGGGGTTCCGTCGTGGAGCGGAGCCGATGGGCAGATTCTGCTTGAGGATGGAATCAAGCGATATGAGCGGGGAACAGCTCAGACTGCGACTGCGCATGGGGCCACGTCAGCGGGCACTGTAACCGTGTATCAGTTTGATGACGCAACGGGTGCGTATGCCGCCTATACCTATCTGCGAAAGAGTAGTGCGGATCGTGTGATGTTGAGCGGAGTGTCGGTAGTTGTTTGCGATTTAAAGTTGTATCCGGAGTCAGCCGCGGCGCTGCTTAAGACCGTTCAGGTGGGTTTGCCCAAGGTGGGTGGAACGAAGGGGCTGAGTCCACTGCTGCCAAGCTACCTGCCCGCCAAGGGGTTGGAGCGAGATACGGTGAAGTATTCCCTGGGTCCTACAGGCTACCAGGCAACTGGTGGCGTCCTCCCTGCAGAGATAGTTGGGTTCGATAAGGCCGCAGAGATTGTCACGGCGAAGTATGAAGGCAAGGGAACGCTTACGCTTGTTTTATACCCAACGCCACAGATTGCGGGAGATCATGGACGGCAGATCGAAGCTGAGATGAATCGGGAGGGAGGCACCGCGGGTACCGTGAAGCTGCGACGCGAAGGGCCGCTGTTGGTGCTCACGACCGGTGCCTGGAAACCCGCAGAAGCGCAATCGATTGTCGAAAACATTCATCTCCGAAATGAGTTGACTTGGAATAAGCCAATGCCTCTGGAGTTCCACTCCGAAGTGCGGAAGACTGTGAGCCTGCTGACCAGCATTGCTATCTTTTGCGGGCTGGGTGCACTGGCCGCAGTAGTGTTGGCACTGTTCTTCGGCGGGGCACGAGCGGCTATCAGGATCATGCAAGGTAAACCCGCGGCGACCGAGCCGGAGTTTCTCCGTATCGACCTGAGCGGGCGTTCGGCGTCGATTCAATCGGACGGCTCCGTAGAAAATCCCCCTGGGGTGGTTTGAAATCTGCACCAGAGGCGGTGCAGGGCTATAGCTAAGCACCTGATAGCATGGCCTTTTGACAGACCGTCAACACGATTAAAGCGAAACAAATACGAATATTAGCTTCGTTGTTTACGTTTCAGTAACCCCCGTAACTAACTCTTCACGAAAGACTTACGATAAGGCAGATTTGGCCTTGACACTGAATTTTGCCGACCATAGTATTTCGCCAGAAAGTTCTGATGGCTTTGCCTCCGTTGGAACTATTCTCCCTAAAGAAGAGGCCGCCCTGTTGCCGGGTGGCCTTTTCGCTCTTTGGTGGGCACACCGTGCGAACAGTGCGGAATAATCTTTAAGCGGGAAGAACTCACTCAAATAAACCTGTCTCCCGGCGATGGGACGCGAGTCTGCCGATAGAGGAACTATGAGGAGAGACCCAGGAATGCTACGAGAGAGAGGTATTTCATTTCTCCTGTTCTGCACCCTGCGCTGCAAGCCATGATCGCCATTTCGCGTCTAGCGATACCGATATGGCCACGGATTATTACCAACGATGTTGAGGAAGATGCCAAGAACCGTGATCACACTCCTCTTCCATGACACTATGACCGGAGTCGTTCGCTTGTGCTAGTTTGTCTGAATGGCTTGCGGAGGTACGACCAGGTGAGTGAAAGGTGGATCGCTATGCGACGGCGTGGAGCGGAGTGGTTAGCCGTAGTTGCATTGCTTGGCGTGGCGGGCATGTTGGAAGCGCAGGACACACGTCAGGTGACCGAACCCAAAATTCCTCAGTCGTGCACACAACTCGCTGCGCAGCTTCGTGCCGTGAGCGACAAACTGACTGAGGCAGACGAGGGCAAGCTGGATACGGCTCGCATTCAGGGAGCATTGGATAGGTGCAAGCCAGGAATGGCAGTGGAGTTAAAACCAGCAAGTGGCAACAATGCATTTTTGACCGGACCGCTGGAGATGCGGACGGGGGTAACGCTGTTAGTGGATGAGGGGGTAACGCTGTTTGGATCACGCGATGCCGCAGTTTACGATTCGACTGCTCCAGATGCGACACAGGGTCTGTGCGGCACGATCGCGACAGGAGCACCGCCAGCCGCCTTTCCTGCACCGCAGCGACCGGCGCCGGCTCGCGGAGGATGTCGTCCGCTGATTAGCATTATGAATGTGAAGGATGCGGCCATCATGGGAGATGGCATCATCGACGGCCGAGGGTACGCGAAAATTCTTGGCAAGGACTATAGCTGGTGGGAGATGTCGCGCAAAGCTGAGCCCAAGAATGAACGCTACTTTACTCCGAGAATGATCGTCGCGAGCCATGCCGACGGACTGGTGTTGTATAGAATTACTCTCCACAATTCAACGAACTTCCATGTGAGTGTGAATCAGACCGACGGGTTCACGGCGTGGGGAGTGCACTTACTGACTCCAACGACCCGCGGGATGGACGCCCGTAATACCGATGGCATCGATCCCGGAACTTCCACCAACGTTACGGTGACTCACAGCTGGATCGACAATGGAGATGACAATATCGCGATCAAGGCCGGAGTAACACACATGAGCGTCATCGACAATCATTTCTACAGCGGACATGGAATGTCGATTGGCAGTGAGACGATTCCGGGGCAGAGTTTTCTACTTGTGGATGGACTGACAGAGGATCACACCACAAGTGGTATTCGTATCAAGAGCAATGTAACGAGGGGCGGCCCGGTACATGACCTCGTTTACCAGAACATCTGCATGCGTGATGTAAAGGTTCCGATCGCCATCAGCCCTTATTACACGAACCAAACTACCGAGGGATTTGAAGATCCAAAGTACACGGGCGACAAAATCCCGGACTATAAGGCCATTACGATCCGTAATGTCGTTGGTACAACATCGGGGGACGTGCTGATCGCAGGATTGAACGACGACCATCGGACAGAATTGACGTTCGACGGAGTGCAAATTAACGCTATTACTCCAAAGCAGGTGCATGGACGTTTTGCCACGGTCACTCTAGGACCTTTGGGAACGAATTTGGATTTCAGCGCCACCGATATTAAAGTAGTCTCCCCAAAAAGCACCTTGGTCAAGGGCCAGGGGAGCGCCCTTACTGCTGAGTCCGGCTTCAGCTGTGAAGGTAAATTTGTTCCAATGCAATAAAGGATGGGTGCGCAACCCATCTCTGAACTTATTCTTTGGCAGAGTTCAAAACAGCATTGGCGTCGGCGAGGATCTGTTTGCGGAAGCTGGCAGGCTCAAGGACCTTGGTTCTGGGGCCGAAGCCAAGCACGATAAAGCGACCCTGTTCAGGGTCTTCAAAGCGGATATTCAATACCTCCCAATCTTTGAGAATAGATTTGGGATGTTTGTCGGTATAAGGCGTTGTTACACACCAATTGCGAAGGGATTGTGCTGCCTTTAGGTCAGCTGCAACAACGGCATCAAAATATTTTCGCTGTTCTGCCAGTTGCTTGGTCGAGCTTTCCCAATAAACGGCAAGCTTGAAGTTTGCTGGGCGCTCAAAGTTGCTGGCAAGTGGGGTTACTGCCTTCATACGTGAGACGCGATACGTGCGCATGCCATTTGGCGCGCGTGCAACGAGATACCAGGCCATCCCTTTGGAAACAATGCCGAGCGGATCGACTGTGCGTGGGGCGCTTTCTCCGTCCGCGCGCGTGTAGTCGAAAGTTAGCTTGCAGTTGCGTGCGACAGCATCCTGCACGATTGGCAGCACCGAGAGATCTTCGCTGGACGCATGCCATCCGGTGGGATCAATATGCAGACGTTCGCTCATCGCAGCAGCCTGCTCACGCATTCGACCAGGAAGAGCCGCCATAAGCTTGCCGAAGGCTCTTTCTGACGCCGCTCGCATGGCAGGGTCACTGAGCGCGCGGGGTTGTGTCATCAGTAAAGCGCGTAGTTCCGCCTCATCCAGTCCCGGAACCTGGGTCCGCCAGCCTTGCTCGAGCTGCCAGCCGCCCTGTGCGCCCCTAAGCGCGCTGATCGGTACATTGGCCGCGCTAAGGGCCTCCATGTCGCGATGTACGGTGCGTTGCGAGACCTCCAGTCGGTCGGAGAGCTCGCGGCTGGTCACCCGGCCTTTCGCCTGCAGAAGCATCAGCGCGGAGAGGAGGCGGTCTGATTTCAAGAAGGTTCCTTTCCCTCAAAATTATTATTATTTTGCCGATTTAATTATGACAGTCGATGTCATATATCCGGATTTAAATTTGACTTGCAGTCGAGGAGAGGAGAGCCAAACTATGGAACTGAAAGAATTTTTTCTGGCGCAACTTGAGCGTGAAGTTAGTGCGACTCGCAAGGCAATTGAACGCGTTCCTGAAGGGCGAAATGATTGGAAGCCTCACGAAAAGTCAATGCCGATGGGGTATCTGGCTGCATTGGTTGCGGGGATGCCCGGGTGGGCAGCGTTCATGATTGAGCGGGACGAGATGAATCTGGATGATCCTTCGAGCGAAAAGTTTAAGACCAAGCCAGTCGCGACGAGGGCTGAGTTGCTCAAGTTGCTGGACGATGGGGTGGCCCGATCGCGCACTGCGCTTGAAGGCACGACGGAGGAGCATCTATTGAAGCCCTGGCGATTTGTTGCGGGCGGCAAGGTTTGGAGTAATGATCCACGGCATCAGGTTTTGACTGACTCTCTCTTTGCCCATCTCGCGCATCATCGCGGGCAGTTGACGGTTTATTTGCGGTTGAATGAAGCCAGTGTTCCGGCGATCTACGGGCCCTCTGCAGATGAACGGTAAGTGACGCAGTGAAAGGAGTTGTGATGAAAGGCGAACAAACAACAGAGGTAGTTTTCCCGGTGTCCGGCGAGCTTCCGCTCTCTCTTTCCGCTCGTTCGCTGTCTCCCGGAAATCAGGATGAGATGGGAAAGTTGCGGTCGGAGAATCTTCGGTTGCAGTTGCTGGTGGCGGAGTTACTGGCTGAGAATCAGCAGCTCCGTCAACGCAATTGTGGCTCGAAGGCACTGTGACCTCTACATAAGCTGTGCGGAGCTGCTTTTTGCGACATTTAATTTCGCAGATTTTTTCTAGTGGAAGTAACGCTCACACAGGAGATTTCGCGATTTTCCGAAGTCTAAGAAACGCGCGTCTTCCGTGGTGACTTATTGCATTTAGGTGTGGGTTCAGAGGCTGGGAGAAGCTGGCGATATTGCGACGAAGCCGTTAGAATAGACGTATAAGGCCGATGTAGCTCAGTTGGTAGAGCAACTGATTCGTAATCAGTAGGTCAGCGGTTCAACTCCGCTCATCGGCTCCATTCCCTTTCAAAATCATTACCGATTCGGATTCGACATTGCGTAAGTGCACGCTTGTGTGTACTCAGGCTTGCCGGTATTGGGTTTGGCTGGGATATTGGTTTCTGGTGTCCAGGAGCCTGACGGTGGAGTTGCTTCTTTCCGCGAGATTAAAGGTGGTGCTCGTTAGCTCCGCTGTTCTTAGTGCTTGCTTTGTAATGGCGTTCGCGTTCCGAAGTGACCGAATTGTCTTTGAGCCTGAGCGCATTGTTCTACCGGCGGATGGGCGCGTGCATCCTGCCCTGCGGCTTCGAACCATGAGTGGGCGGGCTTTGAATTTGGCGGATGTCGAGGGGAGTGGGGAGCGTCTCCACTTGACGGCGACGGACCAAGCCCGCATCGAAGGGCTGCTGCGAGCTCCGGTTTCGCCGGGCCAGTCGCAGTTGCGTTTGCGCTGGCGGGGGCAAAGCGTGAACGTCCCGATTGATTTCGTCTTCGACCCTACGGATAGTTACGGGGATGGGACACCGGACTTTTTGCGGCTGCATACCGCGGAGGATCAGAGAGCCTTTCGGGGCTGGTTTACGATGCTTGCCGAGAGGGAGGCGCGGCTGGCGCCGGAGAGATTGCCGGCGGAGATCAGTGATTGTTCGGCGCTGCTTCGGTATGCGTATCGGGAGGCACTTCGAAGACATGATGATCAGTGGCTCACAGGGGCGGACACGGAAGGAATGGCGGTGCCTCCTTCGGTTCAGCAGTATCAGTACCCAGAGACCCCTTTGGGTTCGGCACTGTTTCGGGTGAGACCCGGAGCCTTTCACGTTGCGGACC
>Ga0210397_10000773_pt1 | contig 21076 bp, 25 predicted proteins | sample IncBWH2OmetaG_FD_160126 | JGI IMG/M metagenome (GOLD analysis project Ga0210397, IMG submission 160126) | Forest soil microbial communities from Barre Woods Harvard Forest LTER site, Petersham, Massachusetts, United States - Inc-BW-H-2-O ...
GTACAAAGCCGTCGACGGCGGAAACTAGGAGCGCGCCATGCGGATCAGCACCCTGACGCATCTGGCGGCCGGCGAGAGCGAGCTCGGCGTGGTCTATGCCAGCGTCGAAGGCGTCAACGACAGCTCCTACGACGAATGCCTGCACGAGCTGAAGGAAAAGGCCGAGGCGCTCGGCGCCACCGCCCTGGTCGGGCTGCAGCTGGTGCAAAGCCAGTTCCAGTGGAACCAGCGCACCAGCCTGCTCGCCACCGCGATCAGGTAGGCGCGCTTCGGCGCTTCGGCGCCTTTTGCTCCAAGAGGGCGAGCAGGGCGCCCAGCACGGGCTGCACATCCGCCGCCGGCTGAATCGCGCGGCGCGTTTCGCAGCCGACGATCACGGCCAGGACGAGTTCGGCCAGCGCCTCGGGCGCCAGGCCGTGCGCGGCCGCCGCCGGGCCCGCGATCTCGCGCAACGCCCGGACGGTCTCGGCCCGCGCCTGCAGGTGGATATCGCGCAGCTGCCGGTTGCCGATCGCTTCGGCCCAGCTGCGCAGATCGAACTGATTGACCTTGGCGGCGCCCGGCAACTCGAACTCCCGCAGGAAGCTGCGCAAATTGCCGAGCGCGGCGTTCTCGCCCTGCGCGCCGGCGGCGCGCTTGCCGGCGAATTGCCTTCCCTGCTCGGCCAGCGCTTCGATGATCGCTTCCTTGCTCGCGAAATAGCTGTAGACGGCGCCGGTGCTGAGCTGCGCCTCGGCGCAGATGTCCTGGATCGTCGTGCGGTGGAAACCGCGCCGCGCAAAGCAGGTGGTGGCCGCCGCCAGGATCTGGCGGCGACGCTCGTCTTTGCGGGCGCGGGAAATCTTCGGCATGCAAAACGAATAGCCGTTCGGCTGAAGACGTCAAGGGGCCGTTCCTGGCCGCGAACGAGGCCCTTGACGTCTTTAAAAAGAACGAGTACTCGTTTTATATAAAGAAGGAGGCACTACGATGGCTTTGAGCGACACCTGGGATTTCACCACGGCACCCGCGGTGCCCCGAAGCGACGCCTGGCGACAGGTCGGACTGTTCTATCTGCTGACGACCGCGCTCTCGCTGGCGGTCTGGATACCGTTCGCGGCGCAGCTGGACGGCCTGCTGCCGGGCCATATCCCGGCCTGGCTCGTCGTCGCGTCGCAATATAGTCCGACCGCCGTCGCTCTCGCCCTGGTCGCGCGCGAGGGCGGCCTGGCCGGTCTCGCAGCGTTTCTGCGGCGCTCCTTGCGCCTGGGCGTGGGCGTTCGCTGGTTTGCCGTGGCCTTGCTGACGCCGCTGCTCATGGGCCTCGGGTTGCTCCTGCTGCACGCGGCCGAGGGCGCCTATGTCCCCACGCTCGCCAGCCTTCCTGCGGTGCAAAGCCATCTTGCCCACGCCTTTGTCGATCTCAAGGACGCATCGGGCGGCGCCAGCAATGCGTTCGGCAACCTGCTCGCAAGATGGGCCTCGCCCGGTCTGCTGCAGGCTTTGCTGATCTATTGCGGCGTCTGTTTCGCCAATGGCGGCCTGTCGGAAGAGGCGGGCTGGCGCGGCTATGCGCTCAGCCGCCTGCTGCCGGGGCGCCGGGCGATCGTCGCGGTTCTCATCATCGGCTTCTTCTGGGGCGTGTGGCATACCGGCCCGGCCTTCTGGGCCGGCGTCTTCCAGTCGAATTGGCGCGTGCTCGCCATCCCGCTCGAATACACGCTGGGCACGATCCCGCTGACCGTCATGATCGCCTGGGTGTTCCTGGGCGCGAAGCAAAGCCTGCTGCCCGGCATGGTATTCCACGCCTGCTACAACGGAACCTTCTTCTTCCTGACGCAGATCTGGACGCCGGGGCGGCCGGTGGTCTCGATCCTCGAATGGCTGGCGGCAAGCTATGTCGCCGCCGCGATCGTCGCCGTCGCCGGCCGGCGCACGCTGTTCGCGCGGCAGGCCTGACCCGGCCGGCAAGAAAAAGGGCACGGCGTTCGCGCGCCGTGCCCTGTTCTTTTCGCCGATGCCGCGAAGGGCTATTCGGCTTCCGCCGCCTCGCCGTCTTCGGCCTTCGGGCCGGCGCCTTCCTCGAACAGTTCCTCGGCGGCGACCTTGGCCTCTTCGGCCTCGCTGCGTTCGGCCAGGACGTCCTCGCCGCGCAGCTGGCGCTCGGCTTCGTCCTCGCTGCGCGCGACGTTGATCGTCACCGCGACGCGCACTTCGGGATGCAGCACGACATTGACCTTGACCAGGCCGATCGCCTTGATCGCGGTGTCGAGCGGCACTTGGCCGCGCGAGACCGAAACGCCGCCTTCGCTGATCGCATCGGCGATGTCGCGCGGGCTGACCGAGCCGTAGAGCTGGCCGCGGTCGCCGGCCTGGCGGATCAGGGTGAAGGTCTTGCCGTCCAGCTTCTTGCCGACGGCCTCGGCTTCCTTCTTCTGTTCCAGATTGCGGGCTTCGAGCTGCGCCTTCTGGCCGAGGAAATATTCCCGGTTGGTCTTGTTGGCGCGCAGGGCCTTCTTCTTGGGCAACAGGAAGTTGCGGGCGAAGCCGTCCTTGACGCGGACTTCGTCGCCCATCTGGCCGAGCTTCTCGACGCGTTCGAGCAGGATCACTTGCATGGCTGGCTCCCGCTCAGTTCAGGACGTAAGGCAGCAGGGCCATGAACCGCGCCCGCTTGATGGCGTTCGCGAGCAGGCGCTGCTTCTTGTTCGACACCGCCGTGATGCGGCTGGGCACGATCTTGCCGCGCTCGGAGATGAAGCGCTGCAGCAGCTTCACGTCCTTGTAGTCGATCTTGGGCGCGTTGGCGCCGGAGAACGGGCAGGTCTTCTTGCGCCGGAAGAAGGGACGGCGCTGGCCGCCGCCCTCGCGTCCGCCGCCGCCTTCGCCGCGGCCGCCTTCGCGGGCGCCGCCGTCACGGTCACCGCCGCGGCCACCGCCGCCGGAACGATCGCCACCATAGCTCATTGTGCTGCCTCCACTGTCGCGTCATCCGGCTTGCGCTCGCCCTCGGGGCGGTCGTCGCGGCGGTTCTTGTTCGAGGACACCTCGAACGCATCCACGCTCACGGTGATGTAGCGCAGCACGTCTTCGTTGATCTTGAGCTGGCGCTCGAGCTCGACGACGGCCTTGGACGGCGCATTGATGTTGAGGAGCACGTAGTGCCCCTTGCGGTTCTTCTTGATGCGATAGGCGAGGCCGCGCAGGCCCCAATATTCCTGCTTCTCGACCTTGCCGCCTTCGCCTTCGACGATGGTCTTGAGGTGGGTCGCAAGCGCGTCGACCTGCTGCGCGCTGATGTCCTGGCGCGCGATCAGGAGATGCTCGTAGAGAGCCATGTCCGTCCTTTCCTGGGCCACGGAACGGCTCGGGGCGGACACCCGTCACCGCTTCGGATCGCCGGAAGGCGCACCATGCGCATGCCCGCCACGTCTTCCACTAGAAGAGGGGGCAGGTCCGGCGACCGCAGCCGCTATGAAGGCGGGGCTTATAGGCGAAGGGCCGGGGCAGGGCAAGGCCGGCCGGCCCTTGATCCGGGGGGCCCGGACAGGGGTATTTTAGCGCGAAATCGCGGCACCGTTCTGGCGGCGCACCGCTTCGAGAGGGAATCGCCATGAAATTCGTCTCGCGCCTGCTCTTGGCCTCGGCGGTGAGCCTCACCGCGGCCACGGCCGCCACGGTCCCGGCGCCGCCGCCGACCCCGGCGGGGACGACGGTCGATGTCGTCCAGGGCACGCGCGTCGCCGATCCGTATCGCTGGCTGGAGGATTGGAACGACCCGAAGGTGAAAGCGTGGAGCGACGCGCAGAACGCCCGCACGCGCTCCTATCTCGATGCGCTGCCCTATCGCGGCGCCGTCCATGACAAGCTGGCGCGGCTGATCAAGGCGGCCTCGCCGGCCTATTACCAGCTGGTGGCGCGGGGTGGACGCGTCTTCGCACTCTACTCCGATCCGGCCTTCCAGCAGCCGATGCTGGTCACGCTGAACGCGGCCGCCGCTCCCGCCAGCCGCAAGGCGCTGATCGATCCCAACCGCATGGACGCCGGCGGCCACACCGCGATCGACTGGTTCGTGCCGTCGTTCGACGGCAGCAAGGTCGCGGTGTCGCTGTCGCAGAACGGCAGCGAGGACGGCACGCTGCATCTCTACGACGTCGCGAGCGGGCGCGAGATCGACAAGCCGATCGCGCGGGTGCAGTTCCCGACCGCCGGCGGCAGCGCCGCGTGGACCAAAGACGGCCAGGGCCTGTGGTACACGCGCTATCCCGGCGCCGACGCGCCGGCGGCGAACCAGCATTTCTTCCAGCAGGTCTATTTCCACAAGCTCGGCAGCGATGCCGCCAAGGACCCCCTGGTGCTCGGCGCCGCGAACGGGCTGGAGCGCGTCTCGGAGATCTTCCTCGATACGCGCTATGGCAACGAGGCGGGCTTCGTCGGGGTGCAGCGCGGCGACGGCAACCAATGGGCCTATTACGTGCTGCCCAAGGGCGGCGCGCCGATCCAGGTTGCGACCTATGACGATCACCTGGTGTTCGCGACGCTGGGACCAGACGGCGCGATCTATGCGATCTCGCGCAACGGCGCACCCAACGGCAAGATCGTCAAGCTGAAGCCGCCCTTTGGGCCGATGGCTCTCGCCGCCGCGCCGGTGATCGTGCCGGAGAGCAGTGTCGCGATGCTCTCGGGCGGCGCCGAAGAGCAGCAGCTCGACCTGGCGCTGAGCGGGACGCGTCTGTTCGTGCGCGACATCGTCGGCGGTCCCAACCAGGTGCGCGTCTTCGACCTCGGCGGCAAGCCGCTCGGCAAGCTGCCGCTGCCGGAGATTGCCGGCAACACGGAGATCGCGCCGCTCGGCAATGGCGACGTGCTGTTCAACGTCGAGACCTATCTGCGGCCGGTCTACTACGCGCTGTGGCATCCGGCGACCGGCAAGACCGAGGAAACGGCGCTCAAGGTCACCTCGCCGATCTCCTTTGCGGACGCCGAAGTGGTGCGCGGCTTCGCGACCTCGAAGGACGGCACCCGCGTCCCGGTCAGCATCATCCGGCGCAAGGGCCTCAAGCTCGACGGCGGCAACCCGGCGCTGCTCTACGGCTATGGCGGCTACGGCATCAGCTCGACGCCGTTCTTCCTCGGCGCCACCTGGCGGCTGTGGCTCGACGCCGGCGGGGTCTATGCCGACGCCAATATCCGCGGCGGCGCGGAATATGGCGAGCGTTGGCACACCGAAGGCATGCTGCTGAAGAAGCAGAACGTGTTCGACGATTTCGCGGCCGTGGCGCAGTACCTGATCGACCAGCGCTATACGAGCCACGCGCGTCTCGCGCTGCTCGGCGGCTCGAATGGCGGGCTGCTCATGGGCGCCGAGATCACCCAGCACCCCGAGCTCGCGCGCACGGTGGTCTCGGCCGTCGGCATCTACGACATGGTGCGCTGGGAGAACGATCCGAACGGCGCCTTTAACGCCTCGGAGTTCGGCACGGTGAAGTATCCGGCGCAGTTCAAGGTGCTCTACGGCTACTCGCCCTACCACCATGTGGCGAAGGGCACGTCCTATCCGGCGGTGCTGCTGATGACGGGGGCGACGGACGGGCGGGTCAATCCGATGCATTCGCGCAAATTCGCCGCCGCGCTGCAGGCCGCGAGCGGTTCGGGCCGGCCGATCCTGCTGCGCACCAGCGCCAATTCCGGCCACGGCATCGGCAGCTCGCTGGACGAGCGCATCGCCGAGCGCACCGACGAGCTCACCTTTCTGTTCGACCAGATGGGCATCGCGCCGGCGCGATAGCGGCGCGGCCTAAAAAGCGAAACGCGGCCGGAGATTAACCCGGCCGCGTTTCAGACGTCCCGTTCGGGAAGCCGGTCTTACCAGCCCCAGCCGCGGCAATAACGGTCATGGTGATGGTGATGCCACCCCCAGCCGGTGCAGTGGCGATGGTGATGGCCGCCGCCGACATGGATGGTCAGGGCGCTGGCCGGTACGGCCGAAGCACCCAGAAGACCCAGGGCGAACACGGAAGCGAGCAACATTTTCATTTCGATGGTTTCCTTTCAGAAACGTGCGGTAGGACTACCAGCCCCAGCCGCGGCAGTGGTGGTGATGGCCCCACGACGTGCAGTGGCGATGGCCGTGATGGCCGCCGCCGACATGGATGGTCAGGGCGCTGGCCGGCAGGGCCGAAGCACCCAGAAGACCCAGGGCGAACACGGAAGCGAGCAACATTTTCATTGCGATGGATTCCTTTCAGAGACGCGCGGTGAGACTACCAACCCCAGCCACGGCAGTGGTGGTGATGGCCCCACGAGGTGCAGTGGCGATGGTGGTGATGTCCCCAGCCATAGGGATGGGCGTCGGCCGCCGTGGCGGTGATCCCCATCAAGCCGATGGCAAGCGCCGCGGCTGCAAGCAAAGTTTTCATATCCGTTCCCTCTTTCAAGTTGGAATGCACGTTAACGACACTCCGTTAACGCCATTGTTTACTCCAAGTTCCCGAGCCCTCACAGTGCAATGTTCCCCCCTTTCGCCTGAATGGGGGATGAATGACGGCGGTGTCATTTAAATGAAATCGAGTGTTTGCGGCGCGCACATTCCTGCGCATAGTCGCCGGCATGGAGTGGGACGGATGGATGCAGCGGACAGCCGGGTTTTCGCCAAGGCGGCCTGGCGGCTGATTCCCGTGATGGCGCTGCTGTTCGTGGTTGCCTATCTGGACCGGGTGAATGTCAGCTCGGCCTCGCTGACGATGAACAAGGATCTGGCGCTCTCGGCCCAGGCCTACGGTTTCGGAGCCGGCATATTTTTCTTCGGCTATTTCCTGTTCGAGGTGCCCTCGAACGTCATCCTGGAAAAGATCGGCGCGCGCATCTGGATCAGCCGCATCATGCTGACCTGGGGCATGGTCTCGATGGCGAACGCCTTCGTCACCGGGCCGCTGAGCTTCTACGTGGTGCGCTTCACGCTCGGCCTCGCCGAGGCCGGCTTCTTCCCGGGCATGGTGCTGTATCTCACCTACTGGTTTCCCTCGCTGGTGCGGGCGCGGCTGATCGCGCTGTTCCTGGCGGCGCTGCCGCTGACCAACCTCGTGGGCGGGCCGCTGTCGGGCCTGATCCTCGGCATGGAGGGCTATCTGCACCTGCATGGCTGGCAATGGCTGTTCCTGATCGAGGGCCTGCCGTCCGTGCTGCTGGGCCTGCTGGTGCTGCGGTGGCTGCCGAACGGGCCGGCCGACGCCAAATTCATCGGCGCGGACGAGCGCGCGACCATCGCCGCCGCGCTCGCGGCCGAGCCGCGGCACGCCCATACCGGGCTGTTGCCGATGCTGCTCGACCCGCGCGTCTGGCTGCTGTCGCTGCCGGATTTCGGCATCGTGCTGGCGCTTTATGGCGTGAACCTTTGGCTGCCGCAGATCGTGCGCGGCATGGGGTTCTCGATCCTGCAGACCAGTTTCCTCGCGGCGCTCCCCTATCTCGCCGCGATGTTCGTGATGGTGCTGTGGGGCATCTCGAGCGACGCGCGCGGCGAGCGCATCTGGCACATCGCGGTGGCGTCGCTGCTGGGCGCCGCGGGCCTCGTCGGCGCGGCCCTGTTCCAGTCGCATGCGCTGGTGCTGTTGTCGCTTTCGGTCTCGGTCTGCGGCGTCTATGCGGCGCTGGCCGTGTTCTGGACGCTGCCGCCGTCCTTCCTTGGCGGCACCGCGGCGGCGGGCGGCATCGCGCTGATCAATTCGATCAGCAATCTGGGCGGCTTCTTCGGGCCCGCGATCATGGGCTGGCTGAAGCAGCACACCGGCACCTACGCCGCCGGCATGGGCGTCCTGGCGGCGGGTCTGGTGGTCGCGGCGGTGCTGGTGATCGCCATCGGCCGCACGCTGACCTTCGCCGGCCGCGCCCAGGCGCTGGAAAAATTCACCCGGCTCAATGCCTGATGCGCGCGGCCGCGGCCGCAAAATGCTAGGCTGACGCGACAGCGGACGGAGCAAACCTGATGGACAAGATCGCCGCCGGCGGCATCGAAGTGCGGCCCCATGACGGCGGCTGCGGCGCCGAAGTGCTGGGCGTCGACCTGCGCAGTCTCGGCGAGGCGGACCTCGCGGCGGTGCGCGCCGCGTATGCCGCCCATGGCGTGATCTTCTTCCGCGACCAGACGCTCAGCGAGGACGAGCACATCGCCTTCGCGCGCCGCTGGGGCGCGATCGACATCAACAAATTCTTTCCGCATATCGACGGCTATCCCGAGATCGCCGCGGTGCGCAAGGAGAAAGCGCAGAAGACCAATATCGGCGGCGGCTGGCACACCGACCACTCCTACGACCAGATCCCGGCGATGGGCTCGATCCTGGTGGCGCGCGTGCTGCCGCCTGAGGGCGGCGACACGCTGTTCGCCAGCATGTACGCGGCCTACGACGCGCTCGACGACGCCACCAAGGCCGAGATCGACGGCCTCAAGGCGGTGCATTCGAACGCCCACGTCTTCGGCTCGAAATCGTATTACGACAATCCCGAGCGCGCCGAATTCGCCAATGACGACGCCGTCAGCAAGGCGGTGCATCCGGTGGTGATCACCCATCCGCTGTCGGGCCGCAAGGCGCTCTACGTCAATCCGGGCTTCACCACCCGGCTCGACGGCAAGTCGCCGGAAGAGAGCCGCCCGCTGCTGCACAGGCTGTTCGCGCACGCGATGAAGCCGCAGTTCACCACGCGCTTCCGCTGGCGCAAGGGCTCGATCGCCTTCTGGGACAACCGCGCCACCTGGCACTTCGCGCTCAACGACTATCACGGCGAGGAACGCCTGATGCACCGCATCACAGTGGCGGGCGTCGCGCTGCAGTGACGGACGCTACGCCGCCGAAGCCTTCGCGCGCCGGCCGAGCGCCGCGCCGGCGAGCTGGCGCAGGCTGACGCTGTTGAGGGGAAACTCCAGCAGCACGTGCAGCAGGCTGACCAGCAGCAGCACGGTGATGCCGATCTCGTAATTGTAGAAATAGAGCGCCGTCGAGGCGGCGCTCAGCGCCACGATGGCGGCGAGCCTGGGGCGCGGCATCTGCGTCCAGCGGATGACGTCCGCCTTCAGGAACCAGTTCAGGTAGTGATAGGTGTAGACGAACGAGAGCAGCCCCGTGATGCGTCCGCCGAACTGCAGGTCGGGCACGCCGAACAGCGAGCCAAGCGCCGGCGCGACGTCGCCGAAATTCTCCTTGCCGATGCGCGCCAGCGCCGGGATGACGCTCTGCGCCGTCGGCGGTGCGATCAGGATGGCGGCGATCATCGCCAGATAGACGCCGACCAGGGCGCCCTGCACGCCGCTTTTCGCGCGCACCGCGCCCAGCGTCATGAACACCAGCGTGAAGACGCAGACATGAATGAAGGTCGGCAGCAGGATACCGACCAGCGCGAACGGCAGGTTGGAGGCGACGAGCGCCGCCGTCACGGCGACCGCCACGGTGCCGAAGGCGATGGCGCGCTGCGGCGTCGGCGCGGCGGCGAGAATCGCGCACGCCGCGAACACGCTCCACAGCAGCACGCCCGACCAGTAGGGATCGGCGATGAACATCGCGCCGAGCGCCACCGCCGCCAGCGCCACCGCGAAGGCGCGGTGCGGCAGGAAATAGGAGCGGTCGTGCAGCCACGAGATTTCGGTGAAGTAATGCGCCGGGCCGAGGACGGCGTAGGACAGCAGCAACAGTTCGAACGGCAGCACATAGGCGAGCGCCAGCGCCGCCGCCAGCAGGCCCAGATGAACGATATCGGTGCGGCGCATTTCAATTTCCCGGCAGCAATTGAATTCTGGAGTTCCGTATCCGGCTAAAATTTATGAGCGATCCCCGCCTGCTTCATGACCGCATTCGCCGTATGACGGGACAAGATTTTTCCATCTACGGGAAAACTGCGGTTGGTGATCGGACTTCGCCAGATTTCGTGATCGCCTTTGCCGGAGCGAACGATGCTGCAGCCATGTTTCAGCAAAATGCGCTTCACGTCCGGCGTAAACGAACTGCTCATTCGGCGGCTTGAACGCCTTCATAACGCTCGGCGACGACCCGGTAAGGCGCCCGGCCGGAGCGCGGCATCGCGCCATTGAGCTCGAGGAGTTCGGGGACCAACGTCCGCAGCTTCTTCAGCAGCGCTTCGAACGACTTCGATTCGGTCGCCAGCCCCGGCACATCGTCGCTCGTCGCGACCCAGACGCCAGCTTCGGCATCCCAGATCGCGTTGACGACCATGTCCGGCTTCGATCCACGCTTCATCCACATATTATGCGACTCCAGGGGCGAATAATCAATTTGTTGCGTCGCGGGATGCGCCCGCCTTGACTTGCCCATCCCCTTGGTCTTTTTCACGGCCCCATGACTCGAGCCTTCATCTTTCCCGGACAGGGCAGCCAGGCCGTCGGCATGGGCAAGTCGCTCGCCGAGGCGTTCGCGCCGGCGCGCGAGGTCTTCCAGGAAGTCGACGACGCGCTGAACCAAAAACTGTCGCGCCTGATGTGGGAAGGCCCCGAGAGCGATCTGGTGCTGACCGAGAACGCCCAGCCGGCCATCATGGCGGCCAGCCTCGCCATCCTGCGCGTGCTCGAGCGCGAGAGCGGCTTCACGCTCGGCGGCCATGCCCGTCTCGTCGCCGGCCACTCGCTCGGCGAATACAGCGCGCTGTGCGCGGCCGGTGCCTTCTCGCTGGCCGACGCGGCGCGCCTGCTCAAAGCACGCGGCCGGGCGATGCAGACCGCGGTGCCGGTCGGCGAGGGCGGCATGAGCGCGCTGCTCGGTGCCGAGATCGACCAAGCCGAGGCGCTGGCCGCCGAATGCGCCGCCGCGACGTCGGGCGTCTGCGTCGTCGCCAACGACAACGCGCCGGGGCAGGTGGTGATCTCCGGCACCAAAGCCGCGATCGACCGCGCGCCCGAGGTTGCCAAGGCCAAGGGCATCAAGCGCGCCATGGCGCTCAACGTCTCGGCGCCGTTCCATTGCCCGCTGATGCAGCCCGCCGCCGACAAGATGCGCGAAGCCCTTGCCGCGGTGGTCATCCGCCCGCTCGCCGCGCCGCTGGTCGCCAACGTCACCGCTGCCGAGACCGCCGAGCCGGAAACAATCCGCCGCCTGCTCGTTGAGCAGGTGACGGGCCGCGTGCGCTGGCGCGAAAGCGTGCTGGCGTTCCGCGGCCTCGGCGTGACGACGACGGTCGAGATGGGCGGCGCCAAGGTGCTCACCGGCATGGTCAAGCGCACCGACAAGGAGCTCGCCAACGTGACCCTCGACACGCCCGCCGACATCGAAGCCTTCATGAAGGCGCTGTGAAAATGTTCGACCTGACGGGAAAGACGGCGCTCGTGACGGGCGCCTCCGGCGGCATCGGCGGGGCCATCGCCAAGGCGCTGCACAGCCAGGGCGCCGGCGTGGTGCTCTCGGGCACGCGCGCCGAAGCGCTGGAAACCTTGAAGGCCGAGCTTGGCGGACGCGCCTTCGCCGCCATCTGCAATCTCGGCGACAAGGACTCGGTCGAGGCGCTGGTCAAGGCGGCCGAGGCCGCGGCGGGCGCTCCCATCGACATCCTGGTCAACAATGCCGGCATCACGCGCGACAACCTCTTCATGCGCATGAAGGACGACGAATGGGACCAGGTGATCGCGGTCAACCTGACCGCCGCCTTCCGCCTGTCGCGGGCCGTGCTGCGCGGCATGATGAAGAAGCGCTGGGGCCGCATCGTCTCGATCACCTCGGTGGTGGGCGAGACCGGCAATCCCGGGCAAGGAAATTACGCCGCCGCCAAGGCGGGCCTGGTCGGCATGAGCAAGTCGCTGGCCGCCGAGGTCGCCTCGCGCAACATCACGGTCAACGCCGTGGCGCCGGGCTTCATCGCCACCGCCATGACCGAGGTCCTGACCGACGCCCAGAAAGCTGCCATCGCCGAGCGCATTCCGGCCGGGCGCATGGGCAGTCCTGCCGAAATCGCCGCCGCCGTGGTCTATCTGGCGAGCGAGGAAGCGGGCTATGTCACCGGCGCCACGCTTCAGGTCAATGGCGGAATGGCGATGATATGACAGTCATATCAAGGGCTTAACCCTATTGTAGCGGGCGCCTGAGCTTTGTGTTACGAAACCCATCAACCCCCACAATCATTACGTGAGGGCCTGCGGGCCTAACCCCCGGCAGGATCATCAAGGAGAGGCTTACAATACCATGAGCGATACGGCGGAACGCGTGAAGAAGATCGTCGTCGAGCATCTCAATGTGGATGCCGAAAAGGTCACCGACAACGCGTCCTTCATCGAGGACCTCGGCGCGGACAGTCTCGACACGGTCGAGCTGGTGATGGCGTTCGAGGAAGAGTTCGGCATCGAAATTCCCGACGACGCGGCGGAGTCCATCGTGACCGTCGGCGACGCGGTCAAATACATCGACAAAGCCCACCCTTAAGCCGGCCCCTCGCATGCGCAGGGTCGTCGTCACGGGTCTTGGTTTGGTCACGCCGCTGGCCTGCGGCGTCGAGGAAACTTGGTCGCGCCTGCTCGCCGGCAAGTCGGGCGCGCGCGCCATCGGCAAGTTCAGGACCGACGATCTCGCCACCAAGATCGCCTGCGAGGTTCCCAGGGGCGACGGCGCGGACGGCACCTTCAATGCCGACCACTGGGTCGAGCCCAAGGAACAGCGCCGGATGGACGATTTCATCGTCTTCGGCCTCGCCGCCGCCAAGCAGGCAGTGAGCGATTCGGGCTGGGTGCCCAAAACCGAGGAAGACCGCCACCGCAGCGGCGTCCTCATGGGTTCGGGCATCGGCGGGCTTCCCGGCATCGAGGAGGGCGCCCTCCTGATCGAGACCAAGGGCCCGCGTCGGCTGTCGCCGTTCTTCATCCCGGGCCGCCTGATCAACCTGATCTCCGGCTATGCCTCGATCGAGCACGGCTATAAGGGCCCCAACCACTCCGTGGTGACGGCCTGTGCCACGGGCGCGCACGCCATCGGCGACGCGGCGCGGCTGATCGCTTTCGACGACGCGGACGTGATGCTGGCCGGCGGCGCGGAAGCCGCCATCTGCCGTCTCGGCATCGCCGGCTTCAACGCCTGCCGAGCGCTGTGCACCGAATACAACGACACGCCCGAGAAGGCTTCGCGGCCCTACGACAGGGCGCGCGCCGGCTTCGTCATGGGCGAGGGCGCCGGCGCGGTGATGCTCGAGGAATACGAGCACGCGCGCGCCCGCGGCGCGAAGATCTACGGCGAGGTGAAGGGCTATGGCCTTTCCGGCGACGCCTTCCACATCACCGCGCCGTCGGAAGACGGCGACGGCGGCTACCGCGCCATGCAGATGGCGCTGAAGCGCTCCGGCCTGACGCCTTCCGACATCGACTACGTCAACGCCCACGGCACCTCGACCATGGCCGACTACATCGAGGCCGGCGCGGTCGAGCGCTTCCTCGGCAACGCCGCGGCCAAGGTCTCGATGTCCTCGACCAAATCGTCGATCGGTCACCTGCTCGGCGCCGCCGGCGCGGTGGAGGCGATCTTCTGCCTGCTCGCCATGCGCGACCAGATCGTGCCGCCGACCATCAATCTGGAAGATCCCGACGGCCAAACCCAGCTCGATCTCGTGCCGCTGGTCGCCAAAAAGCGCGAGGTGAAGGCGACGATGTCCAATTCGTTCGGCTTCGGCGGCACCAACGCCGCCCTGATCTTCACCCAGGCCAGCTAGCGCCGAGCGCGGAGCCGCCATGATCCGCATCCTCGCTTTCCTGATCGCGCTCGGCCTTGTGGTCGCGGGCGCCTTCGAGTGGGAGAATTTCAACTTCTCCAATGCCGGGCCGGCGGCGGCCGGCGGCGCGACCGAGACCGTCGTGCTCGTCAAGCCCGGCGTCGGCGTCAAGGGCATCGCCGACGTGCTGGCGAAATCCGGCGCCGTCGCCAATCCCGACCTCTTTCTGCTCGGCGTCCGCCTGCGCCGCACCACGGCGCTGCTCAAGGCCGGCGAATACGCGATCCCGAGCCGGGCCTCCATGCACGACATCATGGACATCCTGATCGCCGGCAAGTCGATCGAGCACAAGATCACCGCCGCCGAAGGCCTGACCAGCGACATGATCGCCAGGCTGATCAACGCCGACACGGTGCTCAAGGGCGCGCCCGTCGCCGTGCCCGCCGAGGGCAGCCTGCTGCCGGAGACCTATCTCTTCATGCGCGGCGACACCCGCGCCGGCATCGTCGCGCGCATGAAGAAGGCGCAGAAACAGCTCATCGCGAAATTGTGGCCCGGCCGCGACGCCAATCTGCCGTACAAGACCGTCGCGCAGGCGCTCACGCTGGCCTCCATCGTCGAGAAGGAGACCTCGCTGCCGTCGGAGCGGCGCCACATCGCGGCGATCTTCGTCAACCGGCTGCGCACCGGCATGAAGCTGCAATCCGATCCGACGATCATCTATTCGATCACCGGCGGCTATCCCCTGGGCCGCGGGATTCGCGCCAGCGAGCTCGCGCGCGTCACGCCGTACAATTCCTACGCCGTCGCCGGCCTGCCGCCGACGCCGATCTGCAATCCCGGCAAGGATGCCATCGCCGCCGTGCTCAATCCGGGCACCACCGCCGATCTCTACTTCGTCGCGTCGGGAACCGGCGGGCATTATTTCTCCGCCACCATCGCGGACCAGACGCGCCACGTTGCGGAACTTCGCGCCCGCGAGCACCTGCAAAAGCTGGTGCCGCCGCCGCCCACCGCGCACGTCCCGCAGCTGTAGAGACTTTGCGCCGGCTCGGCCGCGGGGCTATCGTTTCGCTTTCGGAGTCGCCATGACCATCGTCAGCATGACCGGATTCGCCGAGGCGCATGGCAGCCGTGACGGCGCGCGCTGGCGCTGGGAGGCGAAAAGCGTCAACGGCCGCGGCCTCGACCTGCGCCTGCGCACGCCGCCCGGCTTCGACACGCTCGAGCCGCCGGCCCGCATGTTGGCGAATGAGCGCTTCAAGCGCGGCTCGCTGCAGGCTTCGCTGAGCTTCGAGGCGAGCGACGGCGCGCGCGGATTGCGGGTCGATCCCGCAGCGCTGGCCGCCGCCATACGGATCGCGCGCGAGGTCGCCGCGGAGACCGGTCTCGCGCCGGCGCGCATCGACGGTCTTCTCGCGCTCAAGGGCGTCATCGTCCAGGAGGACATCCTGCCCGTCGAGGCGCCGGAACGCGGCCGACGCGACGCGGCGATTCTCGAGACGCTGGCGACGGCGCTGGACGCGCTGGCGCGGGCGCGCGGCAACGAAGGCCACAAGCTGCACGCCGTGCTGGCGGCACAGGTCGACGACATCGAGCGCCTGACCAAGCAGGCGGCGGGCCTGGCTTCGGCGCAGCCCGGCGCCCTGCGCGACAAGCTGGCCGCACAGGTCAAGGAATTGCTGGGGGCGGGAACGCTTGCCGACGAGCGCCTGGCGCAGGAAGTTGCGCTGCTCGCGGTCAAGGCCGACATTCGCGAGGAGCTCGACCGCCTGCAGGCCCACGTCCAGGAGGCGCGCGCGCTGATGACGTCCGGCCATGCGGTGGGCCGCAAGCTCGATTTCCTCTCCCAGGAATTCAACCGCGAAGCCAACACGCTGTGCTCCAAATCGTCGGACATCGCGCTCACGCGGATCGGCCTGGCGCTCAAGGCCACCATCGACCAGTTCCGCGAGCAGGCGCAAAACGTCGAATGACTGACGACATCAAGCGGCGAGGATTGATGCTCGTGCTGTCGTCGCCCTCCGGCGCCGGCAAGAGCACGCTGGCGCGCGCCCTTCTCGGCGACGACAACAACGTTCGCATGTCGGTCTCGGCGACGACGCGCGCCCGGCGGCCCGGCGAGACCGAGGGCAAGGACTATTTCTTCGTCACGCCGGACCGCTTCGAGGAGATGGCGAAGGCCGGCGACTTCTTCGAGCATGCGATGGTCTTCGACCACCGTTACGGCACGCCGAAGCGGCCGGTGATGGGCTCGCTGGGCAACGGGTTGGACGTGCTGTTCGACATCGACTGGCAGGGCACCCAGCAGCTCAAGGAGCAGGCGCGAGACGATCTTGTCAGCGTCTTCGTCCTGCCGCCCACCCATGACGAGCTCGAGCGCCGTCTCAAGGCGCGGGCGCAGGATTCCGATGCGATCGTCGCCCGGCGCATGGCCAAGGCCGCCTCCGAGATCAGCCATTGGCCGGAATACGACTATGTCGTCGTCAATCGCGACCTGCGCCGCGCCCTGGAACAGGTCAAGGCGATCCTCGAAGCCGAGCGCGCCCGCCGCACCCGCCTCGTCGGCGTCGGTGAGTTCGTGGCGGAACTTACCCGCGACGCGTAGGTTATCCTTCCATGCTTCTCGTCACGATCATCGGCACGGTCGCCGCGCTGTGCTCGACCGTCAGTTTCGCGCCGCAGGCGTGGCAGATCATCCGCACGCGCGAGACCAAGGACATCTCCACCGGCATGTATCTTTTGACGGTCGCGGCCTTCGCCGCCTGGCTGACCTACGGCATCGTGCTGCGGCAATGGCCGCTGATCGCCGCCAACGGCATCTGCTTCATGCTGTCGGCCTTCATCCTGACGATGAAGCTGTTGCCGCAGTCGGGCAAGAACGCCGTGGCGAAGAAGATCGCGAAGAAAAAATAACCTCCCCCTTGTGGGGAGGTCGGAGAGCGAAGCGATCCGGGTGGGGGGCGGTGGTGAGGGCAGAACGCCCCCACCCGAAAAATATCTTCGCTGCGCTCGATATTTTTCGACCTCCCCACAAGGGGGAGGTGATCAGTTGATATTCACCCGGTACACCCGCTTGGCCGTGCCGCTGAACAGCGCGGTTTTTTCGGCGGCGGAGTAGTTCGCGGCAACGCGCTTGAAGGCGTTCCACAGCGAGACGTAGTCGCAGCCGAAGCGGTCGACCGGGAAATTGCTCTCGAACATGCAGCGGTCCGCGCCGAAAGCCTCGATGCAGGTCTCGATATAGGGCTTCCATTGCTGCGCCAGCACCTCGGAGGTCGGATCGGCCTCGTGCATGCGCTTCTTCCAGCCGGCGAACGGCATCGGCAGGCCGCCGACCTTGACGACCACGTTGCCGCATTTCGCCAGCGCGCGAATATTGTCCCGCCAGACGCCGAAGCGCTCCTCGCGCTTGCCTTCGTAGCGCCCGATGCCGAGCGGCGTGCCGACATGGTCGAGCACGATGACGGTATCGGGAAAAGCCCGCGCCAGGTCGATCAGGTCCGGCAGCTGCGGCTCGAGCAGCCAGGCGTCGAACGACAGGCCGAGTTTGCGCAGCACGGCGAAACTCTCGCGGAATTTCGCGTCGCGATAGAGCCCGCCCGCGGTGCGCCCCGCCAGCGGCCCGAGCACGCCGGCATCCTCGTCATGCGAGGCGCTGTGGCGGATGCCGCGGAAGCGGCCGTGCCCCGCCGCGATGTGGCTGCGCAGCGCGTCCTCCACCACGCCGGCGGCGAGGCGCAGGTCGACATGGCCGACGATGCCGGCGCAGGCGCGGACCTCGCCGTAGATGCCGCTCGCCGTCATCGCCGCGACGCCGCCGACGAACTCGGTCTCGCCGACGCATTTGAGCGCGTCCGGCCCGTCGGCGCGGTACATCGCGCCGCACTCCATGTAGACCGTGCCGCGGATGTTGTGGCCGCTCTTGAGGTCCTTGAGCAGCTCGTCGACCAGGTAGCGCGGCGTATTGCGGATGATGTCCATGAAGCCGTGCTCGGACGGCGGCAGGTTGCGCAGGATCTCCGTCGGCCGGTCCCACAGATGATGATGCGGATCGACGATCGGCAGGTCGGGTTCGAGAATGGCTTCGGCCATGACGGTGTCTCCCTTACGGCGTCAGCACCACGCGGCCGGTGATTTTGCCTTCGCGCAGATCGTCGAGCGTCTGGCTGGCGGCGCTGAGCGGGCGCTTGCTGTAGGGGATCGGATCGACCTTGCCCTCGCGCACCAGCTTCATCATTTCGAGCGTCTCGGGCAGCGAGCCGGTCATCGAGCCGCCGATCGAGATCGTGCGGAACGGGAACATCGGCAGCGGCATCGACATGGCGCCGCCGAACAGGCCGACGATGATCACCTTGCCGCCGCGCCGCACCGACTGGCTGGCGAAGGCGAACGACTTCTCCGAGCCGACGAAGTCGACCACGGCGTAGGCGCCGCCTTTGGTGTCGGCGATCAGCTGCTTGGCCGCATTGGGGTCCTTGGTGTTGTAGGTCGCCGAGGCGCCGGCCTTCTTCGCGGCTTCCAGGCGCCCTTCGTCGATGTCGGCCGCCAAAGGACCCTTGCCGAATAGGGCGCGCGCGAACTGCACGCCCATCATGCCGACGCCGCCGCAGCCCACCACCAGCACCCGGTCGTCGGGGCCGAGCGCGCCGATCTTCTTCATCGCGGCATAGCCGGTCAGGCCGGAACACATATAGGCCGCGCCGAGCGCCGGGTCGGTCTTGCCGTAGTCGATGAGATATTTGGGATGCGGCACCAGGCAGTGCGTCGCATAGCCGCCGGCGACGCCGGACGAGCAGCCGAGCTGGCGCGGGCCTCCGATGCACAGATTCTCCTCGCCGCGCAGGCAGGACGGGCATTTGCCGCAGCCGATCCACGGGAAGGCGGCGTAGCGGGCGCCGACCTTGATGTCCTTGACGTCGGGGCCGACCGCGACGACCTCGCCCTCGATCTCATGGCCCAGCGTATGCGGCAGCTTCATGTTCGCCATCGGCAGCTTGGCGCCGCCGCCCATGTCGAAATAGCCGTCATGGATGTGGACGTCGCTATGGCAGACGCCGGCATTGTGCACTTTCAGCAGCACTTCGGTGCCGGTGGGCACCGGCGTCGGGGTCTCGATGTCCTGAAGCGGCTTGCCGAATTCGGTGATCGCCTGGCTGCGCATGCGCGTCTCCCATGGGGTTTTTGTTCTGACTGATTGTCAGTCTGGCATGGGCCAACGACGCCCTCAACCGCGCCCGATCAGGGGATCGCTCCAGCTCACGGCGCCGGTCTCGACATGGCCGGCGAGTTGGCGCACGAGACCGGCGTCGCCGGTCTTGCGCAGCGTCAGGTCGTACCAGTGGTCGCTCTGCGCCAGGCCCTGGCGGTGTTCGGCGCCGGTCCCGGCGGCCAGGGTGTAGGAAACCGATCGGCCCGAATAGGCGTCTTCGACCGTAAACGTCGCCGCGGCGTGGCTGTCGTTGCGTAAGCTGACGACCAGCTGCTGCGCGGCGGCGTCGTGGCGTGCGGCGGCGGTGAGCCCATCGCCTGCGAAGCGGCGAAAGAAGCCGTTCGATCCATGGACGCGAAGATCGTGCGGCGCCGCCACAGCCAGCGTCTGGCTCAGCGTTTTGCCGGCCTCCACCATATAGAACCACGGCCCTTCGCCGGCGCGCGCCGAATAGACGATGAAGCCGGCCCCGGCCGCACCGTCATTCGTGAAGGTCAGCGTCTGGCCATTCGCGGCCGCCGCGATGGTTGCGTCGAACCGATAGGGCAGCGGCCGCGCCGGGCGCCGGCCCGGCTCCTGCAGCGCCGCCGCCGTCTGTTTGGGCAGCTTCGGCAGCGGCTTGCGGGACTGGCCGTCGGCGCGCGCGATCCCGTCGGCGCCGTCATGCAGCGCCGGCCAATCGCGCCCTTGCGTGAAATCGAACATCGAGGTCAGGTCGCCCGACACGGCGCGCCGCCAGGGGCTGATATTCGGCTCGGCGACGCCGAAGCGCTTCTCCAGGAAGCGCAGCACGGAGGTGTGATCGCACAGCTGCGAATTGACGAAGCCGCCGCGCGTCCACGGCGAGACCACGATGAGCGGCACGCGCGGCCCGAAGCCGACCGGCTCCCACAGATAGTTCTCCGCCCTGGTGTCGGTGCTCGACAGGCCGATGGATTCGTGGATCGCCGGCACCAGCGGCGGCACGTGATCGAAGAAGCCGTCATTCTCGTCGTAGTTGAGGATGAAAGCGGTCTTGGCCCAGACCTCGGGATTGGCCGCCAGCGCCTCCAGCAGGCGTGCGGTCAGCGACTCGCCATAGCCCGGCGTCGCGGTGGGGTGCTCGCACATGATATAGGGCGCCACGATCCAGGAGACCTGCGGCAGGCGGTCGGCCTTCACGTCGGCGGCGAAGGCCGCGACCAGGTGCTCGCCGCGCGAGGCTTTGGCGTTTTGTTCGTCCGAGCCGGCGACGATGCTGCGCCCGCGCGCCGCCAGGTCCGGGGTCACCTTGGGGCTGCGGAAATTCGCCATGTAGGCGAGCGCGTTGTCGCCGTAATTGTCAAACTCCTGGTAGACGCGCCAGTCGATGCCGGCCTTCTGCAGGCGCTCGGCGTAGCTCGTCCAGGCGAAGCCCGCGAAACCCTTGGTGTCGCGGCTGCGGTCGCCGGTGTAGTTGTTCTCCGCGTCGGGATTGGCGATGACCTGGTTGCCGTTGTCGCCGACGCTGAGGCCGCTGGTGCCGCTGAACAGGAACAGGCGGTTCGGCGTCGTCGGCCCGAAGATCGAGCAATGATAGGCGTCGCAGATCGTGAAGGCGTCGGCCAGCGCGTAATAGAAGGGCAGGTCCGCGCGCGTGAAATAGCCCATCGTCATCTCGCCCTTGACCGCAATCCAGGCGTCGTGGTGCTTCCACAGCGCGTGCGATTTCTTCCAGCTGTGGTCGAGGCTGTGCATGCCCTGGGCGAAAGTGGTCCTGGTGTCGAGATGGAACGGCGACACGGTCTCGGAGTCGCCCGGCGTGCGCGGCTGCTGCCAGACCTTGCCGCCGCCGGGCAGCGCGATGGCGCGCGGATCGCCGAAGCCGCGCACGCCGCGCAGGCTGCCGAAATAATGATCGAACGAGCGGTTCTCCTGCATCAGGATCACGACATGCTCGACGTCGGCGATGGTGCCGCTGCGCGGCCGCGCCGGCAGCGCCAGCGCCCTTTGCAGCGACAACGGCAGCACCGCCAGCGTGGCGGCGCCGAGTTTCAGGAAGGTGCGGCGGTCGTTCTGCATGGCTGGGCCTCGGCGGACGGCGACAGCCTAGCGCGCGTTCGCGACAAAGCCATATCAGGGATGCGCAAAGGCCCGCGCCAGGGCCGCGAATTGCGCCACCGAAAGCTGCTCCGGCCGCGCCGTGGGCTCGAGGCCGGCGTCGCGGATCAGGTTTTCCGCGTC
>Ga0210397_10000776_pt1 | contig 21051 bp, 9 predicted proteins | sample IncBWH2OmetaG_FD_160126 | JGI IMG/M metagenome (GOLD analysis project Ga0210397, IMG submission 160126) | Forest soil microbial communities from Barre Woods Harvard Forest LTER site, Petersham, Massachusetts, United States - Inc-BW-H-2-O ...
GGTGCGGGCACCACGTTCAGCTACACGATTGGGGGCTTCGCGGCGGGCTCGAGCCAGTTGGTGCGGCTGCACTTTGCCGAGACGTTCCACACCACGGCAGGCTCGCGCGTCTTCAACGTCTCGATCAATGGGACGCAGGTGCTGACGAACTTTGACATCTTCGCGACGGCTGGGGGGGAGAACATCGCCAACATCCAGCAGTTCACGGAGAATGCGAATGCGAGCGGCCAGTATGTGCTCGTGTTCACATCGGATGTCGATAAGGCCCTGATCAGCGGGATTGAGATTGACTCGGTCGGTTCGTGCAGCATGCCAACGGCTCCGAGCGGACTGGCGGCCACGGCGATATCGCAGAGCCAGATCAATCTGAGCTGGACGGCGAGCTCGTCATCGTGTGGCGTGACTTACAACGTGTTCCGCAGCACGACGAACGGTTTCACGCCCTCGTCGAGCAACCAGATCGCCACGGGCGTGAGCGCGACGACGTTCTCGGATACGGGCTTGGCGGCCTCGACCACCTACTTCTACTTGGTCGAAGGCACGAACTCGGGTGGTACGTCGGCGGCATCGAATCAGGCCAGCGCGACCACCAATCCCCCCCCGACATCGTGCAGCAGCCTCTGCATCAATGGAGGCGGCCCGGCGGTGAGCCCGTTCGTGGCCGACGAGGACTTCACGGGCGGCGCTACGATTGACCACGCCAACACGATCAACACGAGCAAGGTGACCAATCCGGCGCCGGCAGCGGTGTACCAGTCGGCGCGCGTGGCGGCTACAGCCGGTGCGGGCACCACGTTCAGCTACACAATTGGCGGTTTCGCTGCCAATTCGAGCCACACAGTGCGTCTGCACTTCTGCGAGACGTTCTGGACGACAGCCGGCTCCCGTGTGTTCAACGTGAGCATCAACGGCACGCAGGTGCTGACGAACTTTGACATCTTCGCGACGGCGGGTGGGCAGAACATCGCCAACATCCAGCAGTTCACGGAGGCGGCGAATGCGAGCGGCCAATACGTGCTCACGTTCACGTCGGACGTCGATAAGGCCCTGATCAGCGGCATCGAAATAGATTAGCCGTTCCGAACGGCTAGGCCATCAACAGTATGGAACTGGGAAGATTCTCGGATCTCTCCAGTGAGCGCTCGGGCGCTGAACGCGGCTAGGCTTCTTGCGCTCAGGGATGAAAGAGGGCCCTCACCGAAATGGAGGATCGCCATGAATAGCCTGTTCTCGAAACGCCTGGATATCATGCGGGCCGGTTTCGTTTGCGCGGTGATAGGCGCGTGCCTATTGCTTGCCGGCAAGGCCGCAGCGCAAACAGTCACCGTGGACGCCTCCGCAACCAAGGGCGCGCTCAACAACCCCGGATGGTATAACGATCAATCCAGAGTGGCGCCGCTCCTGGGGCCTGGGGACATCTCGACGATCCAGACCTTAGGTACTCATGTCACGCGCGGTTGGGTGAGGCCGGAGGATTACTACAACCCCTCCACGAACACCTACAACTTCGCGGAGGCCTATCCTCTCCTCGATCAAATTAATTCCTATTCCCAGAAGATGCTGATCAATATTACCGGCAACGGGCTGGCCGTGAGTAGCGCCACTCTGGAGCGAGTCATGCGCGACGGCCTGATCAACTACAAGACTCGCTATCCCAATATCGTGTTCATTGAATGTTTGAACGAGCCGGATTTCGGAGGGATCAGCACATCGGCTTACTACGGCTTTTACCAGGACTGCTACCAAGCCGTGAACGACGCGAACGCTCAGCTGAACCCGGCCATCCCCCTGCAAATCGGAGGGCCCGTCGCCCTTAACAGTGGGGGCACCGGTTTCCTCACAACCTTCCTCGATAATTACAAAAATGATACGAATCCCGCCAAGCGGCTCGATTTTCTCTCCTACCATCAATACAACATATTGAACGATCCCAAAAAAGTTGCCAGCGAGGGCGCCCGTGACCAGGGCTGGTTCAGCACTCGCGGCATACCTACCACTACGCCGATATTCGTCACGGAGTACGGCCCCTTCCCCGGCGGGAATACCGGCACCACATTCAATGCCGACATCCTCGACCAGGCGGCGTGCATGTTGGCTGCGGGCTATTACTACGTAACGAACGGCGTGCAGATGCCCATGAATTGGGTCCTTCGCCACGCCAGCGAAACTCGCAAGAATGAATTGGTTCCCAATGTTGACGGCGACCTCACCCCTTACGGCAACATGATCTTGATGCAGACGATGTTGCAGCCGACGCGCGTCTCAACCGTGTCGGATACGAACAGCTCGGCAGGCATTGGTCTTGATGGTTTTGCCACGGAAGGCCCCAATTCCATGGCGATCATCGTTTGGAACTATCAGGGGACCGGGGGGACAAGCTACAACGCGAGCGTTCAAATCAACAACCTCAACACCGTCTTCGGCGGCTCCAACATGCACCTGGAGCAGTATCTGATTGACTCGACCCACAGCAACTATACGTTCAATTCTGCGGCGACTCCCCTGGCCAAAGTTCAGGATACCACCTTGCTTGGTGCGTCCTCGACTAGGCTTCCCGTAACGCTTGAGGCAAATGCTATCACCCTGTTTGTCCTCACAGGTTCCGGGACGCCGCCACCGCCACCCAATCCGCCCACCAATTTGGGGGCTACGGCAATCTCGAACAACCAGATCAATCTGAGCTGGACGGCGAGCACGACGAGCGGAGTGACCTACAGCATCTTCCGTAGCACAACCAGCGGCTTCGCGCCCTCGAGCAGCAACCAGATCGCCAGCGGCTTGACTACTACTTCGTTCTCGGATACCGGCCTCGCGGCTTCGACCACCGACTACTATTTGGCGGAAGCGGTCCTTTCCGGCGTATCGTCCTCACCCTCGAACCAAGCGAGCGCGACGACGCAATCCGGCGGGGGTGGTGGGAGTCAGCTCATCGCCATCAATGCGGGCGGGCCGGCGATGAATCCGTTCGTGGCGGATGAGGACTTCACAGGTGGCGGGACGATCAACCACGCCAACACCATTAACACCAGCAAGGTGACGAATCCTGCGCCAGCCGCGGTGTACCAATCCGGCCGCGATACGACGGCGGTTGGGCCGGGTACGACATTCAGCTACACCATCGGGGGCTTCACGCCCGGGACGGACTATCTGGTGCGGTTGCACTTCTGCGAGACGTTCTTCACGGCGGCAGGGAAGCGCACGTTCAACGTGAGCATCAACGGGACGCAGGTGCTGACGAACTTCGACATCTTCGCGACGGCTGGCGGCGAGAACATCGCCAACATCCAGCAGTTCACGGAGCCGGCGAATGCGAGCGGGCAATTCGTGATCTTGTTCACGTCGGACATTAACAACGCGCTGGTCAGCGGAATCGAAGTTGACTCCGTCAGTGGCGGGTCCTGCACCGCGGCACCGACAGCGCCGAGTAATCTGGGAGCGACGGCCATATCGTCGAGCCAGATCAACCTGAGCTGGACGGCCAGCACCGCGGGCACGGGCTGCTCGATCAGCTACAGCGTGTTCCGCAGCACGACGAACGGCTTCACGCCCTCGAGCAGCAACCAGATCACCAGCGGCTTGACGGTCACCTCGTTCTCGGATACCGGCCTCACGGCTTCGACCACCTACTTCTATCTGGTCGAGGCCGTGGATGCAGCCGGTTCCTCGGCTGCCTCGAACCAGGCCAGCGCCACCACTCCCATGTCGTCCGGGTCATGCACCATTCTCTGCGTCGATTCCGGTTCGACGACGGCGGTGACTCCATTCGTGGCCGACGAGGACTTCACGGGCGGTGCCACGATTAACCACGCCAACACGATCAACACGAGCAAGGTCACCAATCCAGCGCCGGCAGCGGTGTATCAGACGGCGCGCGTGACGGCCACGGCCGGTGCGGGCACGACGTTCAGCTACACGATCGGCGGGTTCGCGGCCAGCTCGAGCCACACGGTGCGGTTGCACTTCTGCGAGACGTTCCACACCACGGCAGGCTCGCGTGTGTTCAATGTCTCCATCAACGGGACACAGGTGCTGACGAACTTCGACATCTTCGCGACGGCTGGGGGCGAGAACATCGCCAACATCCAGCAGTTCACGGAGAATGCGAATGCGAGCGGCCAGTACGTGCTCGTGTTTACCACGGACGTTGATAAGGCCCTGATCAGCGGGATCGAAATCGACTAGATGGGTCCCGACAGCCGGGAATAGAGAGATCCTCGAACCTCCCTATCCGGCGGAGGTGATATATGAACAAGCGAGTACAAGTTCAACAGATTTCCGTGGTTCTTTTGCTATTGGCGCTTTCCGCTGCAATGTCAGGGGGGGCGGCGGCGCAATCGGATGCGGTCACCGTCTCTCTCAGTCCGAGCCAACCGGGAGCCACCGTACCGTCGGATTTTTCCGGCCTCAGCTATGAGATGGCGACGCTTCTGCCCAATTCGAGCGGCGGTCATTACTTCATCAACACGAACATGCCGCTTCTTAATATGTTCAGCACGCTGGGTATAAAGAGCCTGCGCATCGGCGGCAACAGCGCCGATAGCGGCACTCTGCCCTCGAATGCGGATATTGATGACCTCTTTGGATTCGCGAAAGCCGCGAATGTAAAGGTCCTGTATACCCTTCGCCTGAAGACATTCAACGCAGCTGCGGCGAACACCGTGGCCACCTATATCATGGACCACTACAGTTCGGATTTGACCTGCCTGGCAATCGGCAACGAGCCGGATGTCTATCTCACTTCCTATGCGACGTATAAATCGGAGGCGCAAACCTACATCAATACGATTTCCGCATCGAACCCCACGGCCAAATTTTGCGGCCCTTCCGTCACGGGAGGAGGAGGAACGTGGGCAGCCAGCTTCGCGACGGATTTCGCGAGCACGGGGAAAATCGCGCTCGTATCGCATCACAATTACTTCGGCGGAAACGGCCATAACACAAGCGGCGCCACGGCGCGCAATACGATGCTTTCGGCCTCCCTCCTGAATAGCTATGCCAGCAATGCCGCCATCTATGTGCCCACCGTGCAGAGCAAGGGGCTTAGCTTCCGCCAGGAGGAAACCAACAGTTTTTATGGCGGCGGAGCTTCGGGCGCGAGCAACACGTTCGCGGAGGCGCTCTGGGACCTGGATTATATGTTCTGGTGGGCGAATGAAGGTGCGGAGGGCCAAAACTTTCATACCGGAGACGCTGTGGGGAATACCACGGGACCGGTCTATTATTCCTTCTTCACCACCACCACGGGCGGCTACACCATTCATCCTGGGGGGTATGGCCCGCTGGCGTTCAATCTGGGCGGGCGTGGGCGCATCGTGCCTGTCACCCTGTCGAATCCGTCCGGTATGGACCTCACGGCTTACGGGGTTCTCGGATCCGACAGCAGCCTCTGGGTGACAGTTATCAACAAGACGCACGAAACCGGGGCCACGACTGCCAACCTGACCATCAATCTCGGCGGGAACTACTCCAAGGGCGATATGTGGCTTATGCAAGCGCCGAATAACGACGTTACCCAGACGTCGGGAATCACTCTGGGTGGCGGAGAGGTCGGTGTTAACGGGCTCTGGAGCGGCGCATCTACGCCGGTTTCCGTATCTGGCACCACCGCCACACTGACCTTGTCGCCCGCATCGGCTGCGGTGATCCAATTCGTGCCAAGCTCGGGGAATTGCACCGCCCCTTCGGCTCCCAGCGGTCTGACGGCCACGGCGGCCTCCAGCAGCCAGATCAACCTGAACTGGACGGCAAGCTCCTCGACCTGCGGCGTAACCTACAACGTGTTCCGCAGCACGACTTCCGGCTTCACGCCTTCGACCAGCAATGAAATCACCAGCGGCGTGACCGCGACGACATATTCGAATACGGGCTTGGCGGCCTCGACCACCTACTACTACTTGGCGGAAGGCACCAACTCCGGTGGCACGTCCGCGGCATCGAACCAGGCCAACGCGACCACCAGCGCCTCTTCGGGATCCTGCACCAGCCTCTGCATCAACGCAGGCGGACCGGCGGTAAGTCCGTTCGTGGCGGACGAGGACTTCGCGGGCGGCAACACAATTAACCACGCCAACACGATCAACACGAGCAAGGTGACCAACCCGGCTCCCGCAGCGGTATACCAGACCGGCCGCGACACGTCCGCAGTCGGGCCGGGCACGACGTTCACCTACACAATTGGGGGCTTCACTGCCAATTCAAGCCACACAGTGCGGCTGCACTTCTGCGAGACGTTCTTCACGGCGGCCGGGAAGCGCACGTTCAACGTGAGCATCAACGGCACGCAGGTGCTGACGAACTTCGACATCTTCGCGACGGCGGGTGGGCAGAACATCGCCAACATCCAGCAGTTCACGGAGCCAGCGAATGCGAGCGGCCAGTACGTGATCCTATTCACTTCAGAGGTGAACAACGCGCTGATCAGCGGCATCGAGATTGATTGACGCTGATGAGTGGGCAGTGGGCCCTTTAGGACGTGCCCAGGGCGGGGCGGAAAACATACGAAGAAGAGGAGTGGTTGCGGGGGTTGGATTTGAACCAACGACCTCCGGGTTATGAGCCCGACGAGCTACCAGGCTGCTCCACCCCGCGTCTTTGATACTACGCGACTTGCCGCTCTTCTGCAACCGCTCGCAAAGGCGCGGCATATAAACTTGTTTCAGATGTTGCAAAGGTGCTGCACGGGGTCAGGGAATCTCAGGAGTTTCGACCTCTCACAGTCCAATCGTTTACCCGTAGAGTGGCTTTTCCTCTCAAAGAAAGTGCCGCTTATCACCTCCTTCATGAAGCATCACAGAAGAACTTAAGGAGCAAATATGTCCCCCAAATCACTTCGAGTCCAACTTCTCGCGGCAATCATGTTGAATTCTACTCTTCGCGTCATTCAAAAATTATGGGTTCTAACTTTCGTTGGCATGGCCTTCAATGCCTGCCAACCGGCGCTGGCGGCCAGTGGTCCGGGCGACGTTGTCGGCAAGGTCACCGTTGGCTATCAAGGCTGGTTTGGAGCCGCCGGGGATGGATCGCCACAAAATAATTGGTGGCATTGGAGCGCGAATTGGAACCAGATTTTCTCGCCTTCCAATAACGGTGAAAGCGACTCCTGGCCTGATATGCGGGCTTACACCAAGACCTACCAAACAGGCTTTGCCAACCTTGGCAACGGCCAGCCGGCAACCGTCTTTTCCTCTTATGATCAACAAACCGTCAACGCTCAGGTTTCATGGATGCAACAGAACGGGATTGACACCATAGCTTTGCAGCGATTTAATCCTGCGGGCGAAGCAAACCGCGACGGAATGGCTGCAAGGGTCGCGGCGGCGGCGGAAACTTACGGTCGCAAGTTTTTCATCATGTACGACATCACGGGCTGGACAACCATGGACACAGATCTCAAGACGGACTGGACTAACAAGATGAGCGCTTATGCATCATCTCCGGCCTATGCACACCAGAACGGCAAGCCGGTCGTGTGCGTCTGGCTGGCCACCAGCACCGTTCCGGTCTCGCAACTTCTCGATATAGTTAACTGGCTCAAGAGTCAAGGTTTGTATGTGATTGTGGGCGTTGAACGCGCCTGGCGCACCGATACCGCCAAGCTTCCCGTATATAACGCTGCGAACATGATTCAACCGTGGATGGTGGGATCCATTGGCAGCGTAAGCGACGCGGACAACAATTTTAGCACGTATATGGTGCCCGATCTGGCGTATTGCAATACCCACGGCCTCGACTACCAGGACGTTGTATTGCCGGGCGATTTGCGCTTGCACCAGCGGTCTCATGGAGCTCTCCTGTGGGAGATGTTTTACAACGCCGTCCGTCTGCCTGCCCAAGGCATCTACGTCTCCATGTATGACGAATACGGTGAAGGAAACCAAATTATGGAGACGGCGGAAACACAGGCGATGGTTCCGGCCGGCAGTGGCTACGTAAGTTTGGACGAGGACGGAACCTATTGCACCTCGGACTACTACATAAGACTCACCGGAGCTGGAGACAGAATGTTCAAAGGTTTGATGCCCTTGAGCGTGGTGCGTCCGACCTATCCGGGCGGCGCCCAGCGATTGGCTCCAGGCGCAACTGTTGCCCTCAAGGCGGTCGTCAACGGCGAATATGTTTGTGGCGGCTCCTCCCCCTTGATTGCCAACTGCACCACAGACGACCAGCAGGATTCCTTCCAAGTGGTGGACGCTGGCAACGGAAACATCGCCCTTCTCTCCCTGGCCGACAACGACTATGTGACCGCTGGCTCCAGCAGTCTGATTGCCAACGGGACTACAGTCGGTACGGCGGAAACATTTACCGAGGTTGATGCAGGAAAAGGAAACATCGGGCTGCTGGCCATGGCCAATGACAAATATGTGACTACTGGCAGTGGCGGTACGAGCCCCTTGACTGCGAGCAGCGCCTCTGTTGGTTCCACTGAATCCTTCACGGTTGTGACCGGTACTGCGGCTCCCGAGGGTCCCTTCGGTGGCACTCCCGCAGCCATCGCCGGAACGGTGTTGGCCGAAAACTATGATACGGGCGGCCAAGGCGTCGGATACAACGTCACTTCAGTCAATGGAACGGATAACGGCTATCGTCCCGATGGCGTCGATCTGGAAACAACTTCGGCTCCTGGCGGCGGTAACGACATCGGCTGGACGGCTGCCGGACAGTGGTTCAGATATACGGTCAACGTGGCCACGGCCGGGACGTACACGATCACCTTCGAGGTCGCCTCTCCGTCTGGCGTGACCGATGGCCTCCACCTGGTAGATTCCGTGGGAACAAACCTGACCGGGTCGGTCGATGTTCCGGCGACCGGCGGCGTTCAAACCTGGACAACCGTGACGGCCACCGTAACGCTGCCGGCGGGCCAGCAGGTCCTGACGTGGCTTCAAGACAACGGCGGCTTCAACTTTTACTCGGCCGCATTTTCTCCGAACTCTTGCGCCGTCCCTTCGGCTCCCAGTGGGTTGAGCGCAACCGCCATTTCGGACAGCCAGATCAATCTGAGCTGGACGGCCAGCACTGCCGGCACGGGCTGCACCATCACCTATAGCGTGTTCCGCAGCACGACCAACGGCTTCATACCCTCAAGCAGCAATCAGATCGCGAGCGGTGTGACTGCGACGACTTACTCGGATACAGCCTTGACGCCTTCGACCACATACTACTACGTGCTCGAAGCCGCGGATGCTGCCGGCACGTCGGTGGAGTCGAACCAGGCAAGCGCCGCCACGCAATCCGGTGGGGGTGGCGGAACTCAGCTTATCGCCATCAATGCGGGCGGCCCGGCGGTGAGTCCGTTCGTTGCGGACGAGGACTTCACGGGCGGCGGCACGATTGATCACGCCAACATCATTAACACGAGCAAGGTGACCAATCCCGCGCCGGCAGCGGTGTACCAGTCGGCGCGCGTGGCGGCCACAGCCGGGGCGGGCACCACGTTCAGCTACACGATTGGGGGCTTCACGACGGGCTCGAGCCAGTTGGTGCGTCTGCACTTTGCCGAAACGTTCCACACCACGGCAGGCTCGCGTGTGTTCAACGCAAGCATCAACGGGACGCAGGTGCTGACGAACTTCGACATCTTCGCGACGGCTGGCGGCGAGAACATCGCCAACATCCAGCAGTTCACGGAGCCGGCGAATTCGAGCGGACAGTATGTGCTCACGTTCACCTCGGTCACCGACAAGGCCCTGATCAGCGGGATTGAGATTGACTCGATCGGTTCATGCAGTGCGCCGACAGCGCCGAGCGGCCTCGGGGCCACGGCAACGTCGAGCAGCCAGATCAATCTGAGCTGGACGGCAAGCTCCTCGTCCTGCTCCGTCACGTATAACGTGTTCCGCAGCACGACGAACGGTTTCACGCCCTCGAGCAGCAACCAAATCGCCACTGGCGTGAGCACCACGACGTTCTCGGATACGGGCTTGGCGGCCTCGACCACCTACTACTACTTGGTGGAAGGCACCAACTCGGGGGGCACATCGGCGGCATCGAATCAGGCCAACGCGACCACAAGCGCCTCCTCGGGATCATGCACCAGCATTTGCATTGACTCCGGCTCGACGACGGCGGTGAGCCCATTCGTGGCGGACGAGGACTTCACGGGCGGCGGCACGATTAACCACGCCAACACCATCAACACGAGCAAGGTGACCAATCCGGCGCCGGCAGCGGTGTATCAGACGGCGCGCGTGACGACTACGGTCGGTGCGGGCACCACGTTCAGCTACACGATCGGCGGCTTCGCGGCCAATTCGAGCCACATAGTGCGGCTGCACTTTGCCGAAACATTCCACACCACGGCAGGCTCGCGTGTGTTCAACGTGAGCATCAACGGGACACAGGTGCTGACGAACTTCGACATCTTCGCGACGGCTGGAGGGGAGAACATCGCCAACATCCAGCAGTTCACGGAGAATGCGAATGCGAGCGGCCAGTATGTGCTCACGTTCACGTCGGACACCGATAAGGCCCTGATTAGCGGGATCGAAATAGACTAACGGTTCAGGCAACCTCAGCGAATGTGGGAAGATCTTCGGATCTCACGCATAAGCGCTTGGACGATGTCATCTCCTCGCGCACATGAGGAAATATCAGGTTGCTATTTCTAATTGGCGCCCATAGATGGAGCGGTGCAAATGGGCCTACTGATGCAAAGGAGAAACAAATGAGAAATCGATCTCTATTTCCGATGCTGGCGATTGCGTTCGCACTTTCCGTTGCCTTCCTCGGAACATCGGCTCCAGCCGCCGCCCAATCGACCTGCGCCCAAAAGGGGACTATTTCCATTAACGGCGGTGAGTACATCTACCAACAGAACGAGTGGAACTCAACCCTCGAGCAGTGTGCCACCGTCAGTGGCGTGGGATTCACGCTCACCACCGCGAACTTCGATGATACCGGCGGCGCCCCCGCGACCTATCCATCCCTCTTCCGGGGATGCCATTGGGGCAATTGCACCAGCTCCAACCCGTTCCCGATCAAGGAGAGCGATATCGGATCGGCAAGCACCAGCGTCACCATCATACAGCCCTCCGGTTACAACAACGACTCTGCTTACGATATCTGGTTCAATCAGACGTCAACCACATCGGGACAACCGAATGGCACTGAAATCATGATCTGGATCAATCACCAGGGGCCCGCGCGGCCATTCGGCTCGCAAACCGCCACCGAGACGATCGATGGTGCGACCTGGCAAGTCTGGACGGGCAATCAAAAGTCCTGGAAAATCGTTTCCTATGTCGCGGAAACCCCCGTAACCTCGGTAAGCAACCTGAACCTTCTGCCCTTCTTCAGCGATGCCGTATCCAGAGGAAGCCTGGAGTCCTCCTGGTGGCTGATCGATGTAGAGTATGGCTTTGAGGTCTGGATTGGCGGCAAGGGACTGGCCGCCAGCAACTTCTCGGTTAGCGCAAGCGCGGCGACATCGTGCGCTGGCATCTGCATAGACTCCGGCTCGACGGCGGCGGTGAACCCGTTTGCAGCTGACGAAGACTTCGTTAGCGGCGCGACAATCGATCACGCCAATACCATCAACACCAGCAAGGTGACCAATCCGGCGCCGGCAGTGGTATATCAAAGCGCGCGCGTGACCACCGCGCCCGGCGCGGGTACCACGTTCAGCTACACGATTCCAGGCTTCACCGCCGGATCGATGCACACGGTGCGTCTGCACTTCTGCGAGACGTACTGGACGGCAGCCGGGAAGCGGCAGTTCAACGTGAGCATCAACGGGACGCATGTGCTGACGAACTTCGACATCTTCGCGACGGCGGGCGGCGAGAACATCGCCAACATCCAGGAGTTCACGGAAGCGGCCGATTCCAGTGGCAGCTATGTGCTCACGTTCACATCGGACGTCGATAAGGCCATGATCAGCGGAATCGAAATCGATTAGCCGAGTTAGGAGAAGAAGGGGGCGGGCACTTCTCGCCCCGGGTGCTCGCTGCTTCGCTCGAAGAAGCGTACGACCAGTTCTGAAAATGGCGATGATGACTGAGTGCAATGGTTTGCTATCGCGATGATTTTCCGCGCCATCAGAGAGTTTTTTGCGCTATTGGGCTTCTGCTACCCGCGAAGTGTTGCAGGACAAATTGTCTCCATTGAAGAGCTCACTCTATCCGACTGTAGATAATTTTGTAGCTGCGAAAGCCCCCAACTTCAACAAAGTTCAACAGACTTCAACAAGCAGGCTGCAAACGTTTCAACAGGAATCACTTAGAATCAACAAGAATCCATAGACTTCAACAAGGCTTGAAATCTGGTTCGGGACCAGGAGGTCGGTGGTTCAAATCCACTCGCCCCGACCATTTGTTTTCAATCAGATAGACCTCTGAGTGTAGGCCCAAACTCGGTCACCTGGTTTCTGGCCAGGCGCTCTAGCAAGAATCTCCAGCAAAAATCGGGGTTTATTCGCGGACTCGATTGCACTCGCTGTATCAAAATCATCTACAGTCGGCCTCTTTATCAAACACGGTTTATCACGGGCTCGGCGACGAACCGACAATATTCGAAGCATGCCCTAAGAAACAGGCCCCCCTATCTAAATTAGAGGGGAACACTACATTGTAAACATGGCAGGAGCAAGCTATCGCGGTGGCCATTCAAGTTCAATAGAATCAATCAGAACGAACCTTTTGGCGGAAGGAAGAACTGCCAACAGTTTTGGTAAAGCCTGCTTGGGATGCATGCGATGGCCCAGTCCCGTTTGACCGCAACTGGAAGAAGTTTTAGCGATGGTTTCAATTAGAACACACGATTGGACACGTACACGCGCGCTGGCTACATTGATAATTTGATTGATTGTCCCATTTTGGGGGAGTCGGACACCATCCGACTGATGTCACGGTGATCGGTGAATTTGGAATCGAACTTGTGCAAGCGCGGAGCCAATTTGGCGCATAGGCTTGAAACCTAAGATGACCCCGATGAATACACCGCCCGCTCAAAGCGCCAATGATTCTGAAGAGGTAAAGAGTTTAGAGGATTCCTCGCCTCCGATCCGGTTGCACAAGCGAAAGAGCGGCACGATTGGACTTGGTCGCGCGATCGGGAGTTATGGGTTCGCGCTGCTCTTCATAGCAATCGCTCTTTTTTCGACGCTTCTGTTACAGCGTTTCTTCCCATACCCGTTCTTGTTTTTCGCGGCTGTGATGGCAAGCGCCTGGTTCGGTGGCATGGCACCGGGACTGTTCGCAGTGGTCATCTCGACCATTGCCGTGGATTATTTCTTCATTCCTCCGTTCCATTCTCTTGCCGTCAATGCAACCGACGGATCCTACTTCGCGGCATTCGTCGCTTCCGCGCTTGTCGCCAGCTGGGTGAGCTCTTCGCGAAGGGAAACGGAAGAGGCGCTAAAAGACGCCCGCGACCAACTCGAAGCGCGGGTAGCGCAACGAACCGCGGAACTTCAGAAATCGAACGAAGGTTTGCAAGAGCGGGAGCACCAGTTGCGGCTCTTGACGGAGGTGATCCCACAGCAGATTTGGAGCGCGGCGCCCAATGGCTTCGTCGATTACTGCAATCAGCGCTTACTGGACTATGTCGGACGCAGTATTGCAGAAATGCAAGGCGCGCGTTTCATGGAAACGATCCACAGCGAGGACCTCGAAAACTTCCGTGAATCCTGGCATCGGGCACTATCTACAGGGAAACAGCTTGAGGGCCAGTGGCGTGTCCGTGGTGCGGATGGACACTATCGGACATTTTTCACGCGCGCCGTGGCATTGGAGGGCGTCGGTGGGGAAACAGTCCGTTGGTACGCTACTAACACGGACATCGAGGAGCGCGAGAAAGCAGAGCGGGCTCTCTTGCAGACACAAGCAGAGGTCGCACACCTATCCCAAGCGTTGACGATTGGAGAACTGACAGCGTCGATTGCCCACGAAGTTGATCAACCGCTTACCGCCATCGTAACGTATGGAGACGCATGTCTTGAATGGCTATCCGCGAATCCACCCAACGTGGAAGAAGCTCGGCAAGCCGCAAAGAGAGTTGTGCAGGACGGAACCAGAGCCGGAACAATCCTCAATCGCATTCGGGCACTGTTCAAGAAAGAAAATCCTGCAAAGCAGCTGTTCGACATCAATGATCTCATTCGAGATCTGGCAGTTTTCGTTCGAGAACAAGCCCTGCGACAAGGGATCGCCATGCGCATGGAACTTTCTTCCGTTCTACCAAAGGTAAGGGCGGACCGGGTTCAACTAGAACAGGTCGTGCTGAATTTGGTGATGAACGCGATGGACGCCATGCGTGACCAGACGTCTCCGCCCAAGGAAGTGGTGATCAGCTCCCGTCGGGAGAGTCAGACGAACATCCTGATTATTGTCGAGGACAGCGGACCGGGATTAAATCCGGAAATCGCGGAGAAGATTTTCAGTCCCTTCTTCACCACAAAACCGCAGGGCACGGGCATGGGACTGTCCATTAGCCGTTCGATTGTCGAATCCCACGGAGGGCGGCTCTGGAGTGTTCCGCGCCCGTCGGGGGGCGGGATATTTCAGTTTACAATTCCGATTAGTTCATAGGAGAAACCGATGGCTACAATGACGGACATTAACTCGGCGGTCTTTGTGGTTGACGATGATCCGTCAATCCGCGACGCCGTCCAAAACCTGCTGAGATCGGTGGGACTGCGCGCGGAGGCGTTCGGGTCCGCAGAAGAATTCCTCAACACGGCGAAGACGGATGGGCCCGGTTGCCTCGTGCTGGATGTGAGGCTTCCGGGGGTAAACGGACTTGATTTTCAGGATCAGCTCAACAGAGCCGGCGTGGAGATGCCGATCGTTTTTATCAGCGCGCACGGCGACATTCCGATGAATTTACGGGCGCTCAAGGCGGGCGCGGTCGAATTCCTTGCCAAGCCTTTTCAAAAGGACGAGCTCTTAACGGCAATCTATCAGGCCATCGATCTCGATCGGAGGAGGCGCGAAGAAAAGCAGGAGCTATCCGCGTTGCAATCGCGGATGGAAAAGCTCGGTACACGGGATCGCGAAGCTACGTTTGAGATGGCGCTGCTAAACAAGATGGCGAGCCGCTTATCAACAGCAGACGCTTTGCATGAGGTGCTTAAGGAAGTGGTGGAATTCATCATTAGTATCGTGAAGTGTGATTCTTGCCTGATCTATCTGCTGGAAAAGGAAGAGTTGGTCTTGAGAGCTTCCAAGAATCCGCACCCGGAGGTGGTAGACCAACTGAAGATTCAGGTGGGACAGGGCATAACCGGCTGGGTGGCCGAACACCGACAGCCCGTTGTGATTGCGGAGAAGGCTTATGAAGACCCTCGCTTCAAGCCACTCAGCGAACTTCCGGAGGATCGGTACGAGGCATTTCTCTCAGTCCCTTTGGTTTCAGGCGGGCATCTGGTGGGCGTAATCAACCTGCAGAATCGTGCAACGCACCAGTACATGAAGCGCGAAATTAGCTTGATGGCCACGATCGGTTTTCTGGTCGGCGCCGAGGTCGAGCGAGCGAGATTGGAGAGCGAAAATTCGCGGCTCTCGGATCAGCTCGAGGCGCGGAAAGTAATGGAACGCGCCAAGGGAATTTTGCAGCGGACGCTCAAAATCACCGAAGAAGACGCGTATCTCATTTTGCAGCGGGAAAGCCGCCAAAGACGAAAGCCGATGAAGGAAGTCGCGGAAGCGATTATTCTTGGCGAGGAGTTAAAGCGCAGCGATTAGCGACGAAGTCGCCCGCCCTGCATCAAGAAATTCGATTGCCGTAATCAGAAGTTTGAGTTGGACTTTTTATCCGTAGTTGCGCAAACTCGCTCGTGAAGTTTGCAGTGCATCTTTTCTCCTTTCCTCGTTGAAGGGAATTTCTGCAGCACGTCCTGCTTCTCTGCGGTTTCTACGGCACATCGTCGTGTCCGTTCAATAGGTACATAGCGGTTTTTTGAAGAAGCCGAATCGCAGTGTCTTGCTTTGCAATCTGCGAGTTTGTGTGCCTATGCGCGGATCTAGTTTTCTGGTGGTCGTATGTGCGGTGGGTGGCGCCTAAGTTCCGGATATCTCGATTTCCAGGATAGCGCGGAGACGCAGTTTACGGAGGCATTTTTGGCGCAAGACAAATCACTTTCGATGGCTAGAAAGCCCTCTTCTGAAACTGGATTCGCGGTTGCAGGGGTTACATCCGACGTCTGCCACTTGAGTTCGCAACCAGCCGCCGTCCACGCCGGAGAGGGGTACGAAGGTATGGCCGGCTATTTGTGGAGCATCGGCGATTTCGTCCGTCGCATGAGGATGCGGGCGCGTTTCGGAAGTCTTTCCCGAGCGCCGCTACGGCTGCTGCGATTCGAACTGCGCGGCGCTGTTGCTGAATGCGACTGGATCGCACGTCCTCCGGACGAATGGGATGCGAGTTTGCCGAGAGCTGTTGGAGAACGCCACGCGACGCTGCAAGCGCTGGAGGATGCGATTGCGGTGCGAGGCTTATTGTTCCGGGTGCTGCCCGGCCTCGAAGGGGCTGTGCTGCAAGTCTTTCACCAGCTACCGGGGGAATTTCCGGAGTTGATTATCAAAGGGCATGTGCACCGGGCGGAACGAGCTCCCGCGGGAATCCGATCCGTGGCAATGCGAGCCAGGCTCTACGGCTTTCAGTTTTGGCTAGGCGATGGAGTCCTGGAGCCGCTGGAGACCGAAGAGTTGGCGGTGAATGGCTGATTGTTATGCGAGCAAATTCCGAGAGAGCGGACAAAACGTGGCGTAACAAATGGGTGGTGCACGTTTGTGAAAACAGTGTGCGGCGGAGGCATCGCGGGCCGCCTTGCTTCGAAGCGCCAGATTAAATTCCGGGGAAACGGCAAATCTTTTACATCCGCGGGGAAAACGATTTCAAAGGAGACGTCGAATGTTTGGCACAAAAAGAAAAAAAGAAGAGAAGCGCTTAAACTTTTCGCAGAAACTCGTGCGGTTGGGCCATCGCCTCCGGCAACCCGAGTGGCGCCGCTTCGGTGGAACCTTGCTGGCTGGCAAGGTCGTTGGCGTCCTCTCCGTATTAGCCATCATGGGTCTGGTTACCTACACGTTCTTTGGTCGCGTGCTCGCGGATGATTCGCCCGTCAAAGCTGCGGACGTAGTCAACCCGGTGAACACTGCGTGGACGCTGGTGGCGGCGTTCCTGGTGTTTGGCATGCAAGTCGGCTTCACGATGCTCGAAGCCGGCTTCTGCCGATCCCGCGAAACCGTGAACGTGCTCGTGGAATGCGTCGTGGACACGTGCCTTTGCGGCATTCTCTTCTATGCCGTCGGCTTCGCGTTCATGTTCAGCCACGGGAACGGCTTCATTGGTTATCACTGGTTCTTTTTGCAGAATGCGCCAGACACTTACGAGTCCACCGGGGTGGCGTTTCTCGCCGTGTGGATTTTCCAGTTCGCTTTCGCCGACACGTGCTCGACGATCACGTCCGGCGCGATGATCGGCCGGACTGGCTTCGTCGGCGATCTTCTCTATAGCATTTGCGTCACTGGCTTCATTTACCCGGTCATTGGACACTGGGCGTGGGGTCCGGACGGCTGGCTGGCGAATATGGGCAGCGCTGGCAACGCTTTCCCATCGCTGGGAATGGGCTTCCATGACTTCGCCGGCTCCACAGTCGTACACACGATCGGCGGATTCATTGCGTTGGCGGGGGCCATCGTTCTAGGTCCGCGTCTCGGCCGCAAGTTCAAACGGGACGGCGGCGCTCCCATGCTGCCGCACGACCTGACGATCGCCATTAGCGGCGGCCTCATCCTCTGGTTCGGCTGGTACGGATTCAATCCAGGCAGCACGCTCTCAGCGATGGACTTTGTTGGCATCGGACGTGTAGCCACAAACACGACCCTTGCCGCATGCGCGGCTGGGCTCAGCTCCATCATTTACGGCTACTTCATGACAAAGAAGTGGGACGCCGGATATACAACGAATGGCTTTTTGGCTGGCTTGGTGGCTATCACATGCCCGTGCTATTGGGTCAGTCCCACAGGGGCCGTCCTACTTGGCGCGATTGCGGGAGTCATCGTCATCCTCGGAATCGACCTGCTTGAATGGCTCCGAATTGATGATCCGATTGGGGCAGTTCCCGTTCACGGCATTGCCGGCATCTGGGGAACTCTATCGCTGGGACTGTTTGCCTGTGGGAGATATGGCTCGACGGGGCCGATCTCCCCTGACAATAGTGCCCCTTTAAGAGGCCTTTTCTATGGCGGTGGTACCCAGGTGTTGGTAGCACAGGCCATTGGTAGCGCCTGCATCACCCTTGCGACCTTTGCGGTGGCCATGGTTGTGATGCTCCTGGTCAACGCAATGGGATTGCTTCGCTTGCCGGCGGAAGCAGAGCTCTATGGTATGGACCTGCACGAACATGGGATCTCGGCCTATCCAGAATACGTTCTCTCTTCTCTGGGAGCGCCGGGTGGCATGTCAAAGGACACCGTCCTACCATCGCCAGCTGCGGGAATGGGAAAAGTCGCGGTTTCACATTCGGACTGACCCCCGAGTACTCACGGCACCCCGGCTCTCGTTTCCTAGGGAGGGCCGGGGCTCGCCGTGTCCCTCCGGTGTCTGGCACACATAGTTGGTGTAAGAGGGGCATTCAAGCTTGGCCGCTCGCCACAGCGAGTCACGACAAGGAGCAGAGATGACAAAAATCGAAGCGATTATTCAGCCAAACCGATTTGAAGCCGTGAAGAGTGCATTGACAGACATGGGCATCGACGGCATGACCGTTTCGGAAGTGCGCGGCCACGGTCGGCAGAAGGGCCACACGGAGACGTATCACGGTCACGAATACAGCGTAGACCTTTTGCCGAAGATCAAGATCGAAATCGTGACGGATGACAAGCCCGTCGATGCCATCATCGACGCGATCCTAAAAGCAGCCGCCACCGGAAAAATCGGCGATGGGAAAATCTTCGTCTCCAAGGTGGACGAAGCCATACGCATTCGCAACCAGGAGCGCGGAGCCTCCGCGCTCTAGTATTTTCCGGTTCGCGAGCATGAGAGAGGACCGGTATTTGCGCACGCAGGCGGGGGGTGGCGTAGGCACTTGCCGAAACAAGGGATTGGTCCGCCGTTGGGCTGCGTGCCGGAGATTGCCTTAGGCGCGAACGTGGGTCTGGGTCGCAGAACATATGGCATCGAACCCTTGCGGTTCTGAACTTCCACAGATCAATCCACGGCCTGTCGCAAAGGTCCTTGTGGCCACAACGGCCATGCTGGCCTTCATCTCCTACTGGCGGGCCGCGGCGATCGTTCTGAACGACCTTGCTTCTTCCGCCTATTACGCGGGCGGCGAAGCCGAGCAGTTTATCGGCAAGACAGCCCCGTGGTTCATCCTCGCCACGATGCTTCTCTCGTACGCCGTCTCCCAGTTATACGTCGAGAGTTGCAGCATGTTCGTCCGCGGGGGCGTCTACCGCGTTGTGAAAGAAGCCATGGGCGGAGCGCTTGCCAAGTTCTCCGTATCCGCGCTGATGTTCGATTACATCCTCACGGGCCCCATTAGCGGTGTTTCCGCGGGGCAATATCTCTCGGGGCTTCTCAATGAAATACTCGCCTACGCGCACGTGCATGTTGTCCTCAATGCGAGCGCCACCGCGGAAATATTCGCCATCGTCGCGACCCTCTATTTCTGGTGGGAGAACGTCAAAGGCATCACGGAATCGAGCGAGAAAGCGCTTTGGATTATGCAGCTCACCACCGTAATGGTGATCGCTCTGATTGGCTGGTGCAGCTACACGTTGCTGGTGCGAGGAGGCCACCTTCCCCCGGCGCCGGTCGCGCGAAACATTGTCTTGACGCCGCGCGCACTCGGCTGGCTTGCGCACAGTCGCGTGGCCACGACATTTTCCTTGATGGCCGTCTTGATCGCGTTGGGCCACTCCGTTCTGGCCATGAGCGGCGCCGAGTCCCTCGCGCAGGTCTATCGGGAGATTGAGCATCCCAAGCTCCCCAACCTGAAAAAAGCAGCGCTGGTGATCTTCATTTACAGCCTGGTTTTTACCTCTCTGGTTTCGTTTTTCGCGGTGATGATTATTCCCGACGGGACCCGGCCGAAGTACTTTGAAAATCTGATCGGCGGGCTGGCGATGAGCCTGCAGGGTCCCCTTGTCGCGCGTTTCGCATTTCACATCTTCGTCGTGGTAGTGGGGACGCTGATTCTTTCCGGAGCCGTGAACACGGCGATTGTCGGCTCCAACGGCGTGCTCAACCGCGTGTCGGAAGACGGTGTGCTTTCCGCCTGGTTCCGGCAGCCGCACCCGCGATTCGGCACTTCCTACCGGATCATCAACGTGGTCGTCGTGCTGCAGGTTCTGATGATTCTGCTCAGCCGCGGCGATGTTACGTTTCTTGCGAACCTATACGCCTTCGGCGTGATCTGGAGTTTCGTGCTCAACGGCGTGGCCGTGTTTGTGCTGCGCTACACCCAGCCGCAAAAGCGCGAGTTCAAAGTGCCGCTCAATTTTCGGATCGCCGGCCGGGAGATACCGTTGGGCGTCGGCCTGCTCACCCTGGTCCTGCTTTCCATTGCCGTCGTCAACCTCTTTACGAAGCCGGCCGCAACGATCTCCGGCGTCCTGTTCTCCGGATTTCTTTTCGCTGCATTTCAGATTTCGGAAAACAGAATCCAACGAAAACGCGGAAAGGAGGCGCACCTTGAGTTAGATAAGTTCAACCTCGCGCAAGCGGCTGATTTAACTCAATCGAATGTTGGTGTTCAATCCGGTAATATTTTGGTTCCGGTAAGCACGCATTACGCGCTCTATCCTCTTGAGGCCGCTTTGCGGCGAGCGAAATGCGGCAAGGCTGCCATTGTTGTCTTGCACGTGCGAATCCTGCGTCGCGCCGCGCTTGGCGAATACGATTTGGAGCCGGACCAACTCTTCAGCACAATCGAGCAGCTGCTATTCACAAAAGTGCTTGCGGCAGCGGAGAAAGAAGGCAAACCAGTACGGCTGGCCGTCGTCGCTGCAAACGATCTCTGGGAGGGCATCCTGCGGACAGCAGAAAACCTTCAGTCAGGGACCATTGTCGCCGGAAGCTCCACGAAAATGACAATGACAGAGCAGG
>Ga0210397_10000777_pt1 | contig 21034 bp, 14 predicted proteins | sample IncBWH2OmetaG_FD_160126 | JGI IMG/M metagenome (GOLD analysis project Ga0210397, IMG submission 160126) | Forest soil microbial communities from Barre Woods Harvard Forest LTER site, Petersham, Massachusetts, United States - Inc-BW-H-2-O ...
TCTGTCTCCAAAAAATGTAACTGCAATCGTATATCTTCTTTCTGCTCGCTTCTGGATTGCGTATTTGTATTCAATTGAAAATTAATCCAAAAAATAAGTATCGTTACAAGTGAAATAATGAATATTAAGATATATCGCATAGAAATTATAGATGAAAAATAATCAGTTTATTCCCATTATAGCCTGACATTGATTTCTATTATTTAAGTAAATTTATTAGCATAAATGTATTCATATTTTCCATTATCTGGAACATATAAAAACAAAAACAGTTCACTAACAGATGTATCTTCTCTGTAGTGAACTGTTCTCAGCTTATAAAAAAGCTATTCTGCTGTCTGATATACCGGCTGAATGCGTTCGTATTGAACAGGATCTTGTGCTGGTTTTTCATCAAAAACTACCGGACCATCTGCAGATAGCTCACTGCCTGCTTTTTTCGATTTGAAGATAGGCCACAAAAACTGTGCATACCATTCTTCCTGCTGATAATATTTCAATCCATAGCCTGTAGGATATTTGCGTGTAATAAGTCCTGTACCGAAAATAATATCCCAGATGAAAAACATATTACCGAAATTACCTTTATAATGACCCACGCCATCGTCAGTAGAATCAGCGTGGTGTGCCTGATGCGTAGCAGGTGTTGAGATGAAACGTTCTAATACCCATGCTACCGGATGAAGAAATTTATTTGTATAAAAAGGTTTATCCCATGCAATACTTGAGTGTGCAAATGTTGTGATCAATGATTTAATCACCTTTACAAATAATGCCGGAAAGCCAAGGCCAAGATATACCAGCGTTGCTGTTACATAGGTTTGTGAGAAGAACACTGTATAAATAATATTTTGTCTGGAATTCATGGCCATACCCATATACGGTGCAGAATGGTGCGTACGGTGGAATCTCCATAGAAACGGCACCTGGTGGTGCAGGCGGTGATACCAGTATTGTGTAAGATCATCGGCAACAGCTATGATAGCACAACCCCACCAGAAGGGAACCCAGGAAAATTCGCTCTTCAGGGTCGGAAATATAACCGGCAAAAGCTTCAATGTAAAATAAGCCGTGGTCGGCGCAATGATAATCTTAGGAACCACAAAGCATACAATATCAAGAATACGTTCATTCTTTGTCCATTTTTCTTCGTAAAGGCCTAAAGAAAATTCAGCAATTGCTAAAACAAAGACAATCACCGTAAGTCCCCAGGTCTGAATGTTTCTGAATACAGAAGTAACCATACCTCCCAACGAATCTGTGTTTATATTATCCGGATTAAATGCCTTTGAAGGATTGCTCCATGGCTGATCGCCGGTCAGGTAAAATGTTGCAAACATCAATACGATTGGCAACATGTAAAGAGCAACTGTTAAAGCTGCATTTCGTGTGGTGCTATGTGTTCTTACGTAATTCATACTTGTAGCTGTTTAAGGTTGAATTATTTGACTGGTTTCTGCCGCAGTGTTATCTTTTTTAAGTACCGCTTTTGTAAGCAATAAACCGCCGATCAATAGGAAAACCGGAATCAGGTATATGATAATACCGACTGTTATTTTCTTTATTAAAATTCCAAGGTCATATACTGTCATATAGTTGCTGTTTTATTTATTGGCAATTACAGTTGCATTCAAAGTAAAATTATTATCGATGGCTTTATCGCCAAGGTCGCCGAAGAACGAGGCAGATCTGTATTTGATATCGTATTTAGTTCTGTCGATTGTAATAACAGCCGTTGCAGTAACCTTATCTGTTGCTGCAGGAATAACTGCCGGAAAGGTAACGGGATTGGTAATGCCCTTGATAGTTAAGTTACCAGTTACATCATAGTTGTCTTTTGTTTTTAGTTTTACCGATGTAATAACCAATGTTGCTTTTGGATAAACAGCTGTATTAAAAAAATCAGCGGATTTTAAATGCCCTACTAATTTTGTATTGGTAGCAGGATCTGTAATATCTGTAACTGTAAGACTGGAAAGATCAATATCTACGGTACCTGCAGTTATAATATTGTTGGTTACTGTTAATGAACCGCCGGAAATGGTTACGTTACCGGAATGTTCGCCGGTTACTTTTTTTCCTACCCACTTTACAGTGCTTTGTGCAGTGTTTATTTTATATATCGTTCCTGCTTTGTTTGCTGAAATAAACGATGATGCCACAAATACGGCGACTCCGGCGATTACTAGTAAGGCTGCTGTTTTCTTTATCATATTGCTGAATATTTTAACGGTTGTTTTAAAGAATATTTAAGGAAATAATTTGATCGTTCGTATGGATTTACTTTACCAAAGCAAGTTTTTGCTTATTCAATTCTTCTGAATTAAAATTTAGAAAGCCGATTTCATGATTATACTTCTGGCCTTCTGTTAATACCCAATTCAGAAATACAGTTATATCAGGATTCGATGTATTTTTAGCATACACAAAATTTACATCTTCTACAGATAACAATGGATTTGAAGTGGTTTCAAATTTTCGGATCACATCATCCAGTGTATTATAGAATTGTTCGTCTGCATCAATCTTGCCGTTGCGGTTCAGATCAACCGGCAAGATTGCAATACCTGCGTTCAGTTTGCGTGTCTGGATGTCGTATACATAACCCAGGTTATTATAAGAAATTCCAAGTGAATCTTTTTTCATTGCATTAAACAGTGCCTTATCATCTCCTGAAATTTTTGTTCCGGATAAATCGGCAAAAGTATGTCCGTGCTGACTTGCAAAAGTGGTTGGTGCACAGGATTCCTGTTGTCTTGTATAAACAACATAATTTTTGAATGTGCCCGGAGTTGTTGTAAAGAAAAGTTTATCTACGTCAGCTTCCTGCAAACCTTTATTCTGATAGTATGGAACCAAAGGAGACTTTGCATTCGCAATCGTAAGTAGTCCGTATTTCGCAAGTGCTACGTAAGTATCCCCTGCTTTCAGATCAGATGGTGCTATATCATGCGATACAATTTTCACATTAGCAGAATCCGCAGCTGGTGTGCCAAGCGGAGCCAAAGCAATCGCAACATTGGGATGTGTTTTCTTAAATTCTGTTACCCACTTTTCAACTACCGGATACGTGAATCGTGTACCGGTAATAATAACTTTATTGTGGATAGGTTGCTGAGCTGATCCATGTCTTGCTGAAAATAACATGGCAAGAAGGATTATGAATGTTGTTAGTTTTTTCATGAATAATAGTGCTTAGCAATTTGCTTCTTCTTCAAATTTATAATATACTCTATAGAATTAATATAGAATAAGAGAATATTTAGTGGTATTAAAAACAGATTCACGCTTAGAAAAGAAAACCTATAAGGATTAATGAACTGAAATTATTTAATTATACAGTTTATAATAAATCCTTATAGGTATAGAATCACGATAAAAGAGTCAGATCATTTGCTCTTTTCGCTCAATTCAAGAGAAATAAATTGTTGCAATGTCTGCTCTAATTCCAATAATAATTCCGGAGAGGTAGACTGCTCATCATCCGTTTTCACATGATGAAGCCGATGCGCATAAGCAATACTGACAAGATTATTATATCCACGTTCTTTATAAATAATAGCTTCCCCACCTGGTTTTATTCTTTCTTTATTTTTTTCAGTTCCTTTAATTTTATTTGCCTTAAGTGTTTTAAATGATTCCTCAAAAGATTCTGCAACCGAGGCTGAATAATAAATGCTGCGCTTACTGTCAACAGAATCGGTTAAAATCCATTTCCCGTTTTCCCGCTTCCAGTCCCTTACTGCCACAGCAGCTCCAAGATGTACCCAAAGCCTTGTGTCTTGAGGCTTTGGTGCTACCTGATCTACAAATACTTTTGCACCCAGATTATTCAACTCATGACCGGAATTACCAACGAATATAAAGGTATAATCTTTATAGGTTGAAAGATTTGCATGCGCCCATTTTGCAAGGTCCAGCCAAATGGCAATACCAGGACCTCGTTCGCCGCCAGTTCTAAACCAGCCACTGATAGGTGTAGAAATAACTACCTGTTGACTACCTGTCCCGATTTTCCCAAGTACACTTCTCGCTGTAACTTGCTTCACTTCCCCTTTAATTTCTATATGTACTTCTTTATGCGCTGCAATAGATTGACCTATAAGAGCTGTATCTTTCGGTGCAATCTCATATACCGGTACTTCCCATGCTTGTTGGTCTTTAAAGGTGTTTAGTGCAACGATTTCACCTGTATTGTTATTCGGAACTACTAATACACCAATAGCCCCTCTCTTTATAAAAGCATTAATCTGTGCGGCTGTAGCCGGTGTAGATGCACCATGCTGGTTTTTCAGGTGTGTGAATACAAGTTTACCTTTAATAGCTGAGCTATCTTTAAGATGATCTCCATTAATTACAATTCCGGATAGCGATAGCTGTAGGCCTTCTTTTACAGGCCATACAGGAAATACATCGACAGATTGATTGTCATAATTAAGTTTACCTTCTTCAAAAAAGAATTGAGATAAAGGAAATTCAATATACTCAGTTTTTGCACCAAGAGAATCCAGTTCTGCTTTCAGCCACGCAGAAGTTGACAGATCTCCGGCAGAAGCGGTTCGGTGCTCACCAAGCGACACAAAATGCTGTACCGTCTTATACAAGTCTTGCCCGGAACTTTTATATTCCTGTTCGTTCTCCGTATGTGTACACGCTGTGCCTAACAGGGCAAGCAAACCTGTCACAAATACAATTTTCTTCATTCGTATATCCGTTATATTTAAAATGATTTTTACTGACCAAATATGGTTTTCAATGATGCATATTAAACAATATAAATCAAATTCCTCTAAGAGTTTTTATAAACAGAATGTGTAATTCATTAATCATTGGAGGCTTAGCATTTTTTATTTTGCAGCCGGCAGTCCTGCCGCTTTTAACTGTTCGAACCCTCCGATGTTGTAATACGTTTTAAAGCCGAGTGTGCCTAAGCTGTCAGCAGCCTGCCCGCTTCTATTTCCTGATCGACAATACAGATAGACCGGCTTGTTTTTATCAAGCTTACTGATTTGCTGTTTAAAATCACCGGATTTAATATTAATGTTTTTTGAATAGTCTAAATGACCAGCCTGATATTCTTCAGGTGTACGTACATCAATCAGATAAGCCTTTCCTTTTTGAAATTCCTGTATCAACTGTTCGGAAGTTTTACCAGAACCTTTGATTGTATCCTGAGCAGAAGATGTCAATGCCGCTGCAAGCATGAATAATAATAAAATGAACTTTTTCATATATACCAATTTTAGATTTATCTTATTGAACGTGTGGGAGGAAGTATCCTCAATGATAAATGTGATTACCTTTGCGTTATACATTCTCATTCAGTACAGGTAGTATGATACGTGCCGTCTGTCGCCAACATACCACCAGCTAAATGAAGCAGTGTAGAAAACCAATCAAGCCGAGAAGTAATATTCTTATAATACGAACTCGTATCATAGTCATTTATATTGTATCACTACCTGTTTTAAGATTCCTGTAAATTTGAACGGCGATTTGTAGTGTTCAGTAACCGGTGAATTTGCATCCTGCCCTACATCAAGACCATCTTTGTAATTGGCGATGTACCTGGCTTCTGAAGCAAGTATATTACGTTCTGCTACTTTTACGCCATTGATATAAATGGTTTCTGTACCTGCAGGTGGGTCTGTCTTAGGTGTGCCTTTCTGTTCTTTAACTTTAGGAGGTGCGATGTAATTTAATTCAAAGGTCAGATTCACTTTACCGGAAGGCAATGGCTTATTCGATGATAGATACCGCACAATACTACCGGTATTATGTGCAACCTGAAATTTTCCATCCTTGATATATAAACTTAACCCATCAAATTCATCGCCGGTTGCGAACAACACGCCTTGTTCATTTTTATTTTTCAGATCAACTTCTGCTGTAACAGAAAAAGATTGTGCCTGAAACTGCGGACCGCTATAGGTCATGAACTGGTCAACACCCGGATACAATACAATTCTGTCTGCGTTACCAAAGACACTACGCGTTCTACCAGCCGGGCCAGGAACCTGAGAATTATCGATCAACGGATACACATTGTATTTCCTCGCTTCACTATCAAACAAAGCCTGAAGCTCCTTTAACTTTTCCGGATATTTTGTTGCGAGGTTGATACGTTCGTTAAAGTCTTCGTTGATATTATATAGCTCCCATACATCATCTTTAAAATCTGTTCCTGTTACATGAAACACGGATGCCTTCCAGCCATCCTGATAGATAGCCCGTTTACCACGGAGCTCATAATACTGTACCGTATGTTTTGATGGAGCTTTAGCATCTGTAATGGAATAGGCAAAACTTGTTCCTTCAATTGGCTTTTGTTTGTAGCCTTTGATCACATCCGGTATGGTTGATCCCGTCAGTTCAATGATTGTTGGTGTAATATCTATCACGTGACCATATTGATTGCGGATGCCTCCTTTTTCTTTAATACCTTTCGGATAAAAAACAATCAATGGCTGATGCGTTCCGCCTTCGGAGTTAGCATCTTGTTTCCATAAACGGAATGGTGTATTGGTAGCTTGTGTCCAGCCTGCAGGCGCATCCATATCTGAATGTTCTGTACCGAATTCATCCAGGTGCTTTACCATTTCAGCTACCTGTTTGTCGTTATCCAGGTTACGGATATAACCGTTGTATGCGCCGTGTTCAGGGCTATGACTTGAACCATTGTCGCCAATGCTGGTGATGATGATTGTATTTTCTAATTGACCAGTCTCTTTGAGATAATTTACAATACGACCAAACTCATAATCAGCATGTGTCATGAAGCCTGCATAGATTTCCATATAACGGGCATAAAGCTTACGTTCCTGCACTGTCAGACTATCCCAGGCTTTCACCGTTGGGTCACGCTCCGGCAATATGGCATTCTGTGGAATTACACCTAGTTTTTTCTGACGTGCAAATACTTCTGCACGATACCAATCCCAACCTTTATCAAACTTTCCTTTATACAAATCGCTCCATTTTTTATCTACCTGATGTGGCGAGTGTATGGCACCTGTTGCAAAATACAGGAAGAACGGATTCTGCGGTGCAATAGATTTCTGATTCGCTATGTAGTCAATTGCTTTGTCGGCAAGCAATGTGGTAACGTGTTTCGTATTTGGTTTAATATCAATTACGTTATTGTCTTCATACAAATTCGGATGATACTGATCGGTATGTCCCAACTGCCATCCATAGAAGTGGTCAAAGCCTCTGCCTGTAGGCCATCTGTCGAACGGTCCCACTTCAGTAATTTCATGTAGTGGTGCCAAATGGTATTTACCGACTGCATACGTATTGTAACTATTCTCATGCAAGATCTCTGCAATCGTTGCTTTATCGCCCGGCATTACCGCATCATAGCCAGGAAAGCCAAGCGAACTGTAATTCAGCCAGCCCATGTGTACCGAATGATGGTTACGGCCTGTAAGAAGCGCCGCACGCGTAGGAGAACATACTGCAGTAGAATGAAAATTAGTATAACGCAATCCATTGTTTGCTAAACTGTCCAATGTAGGTGTTTCCATCAAACCTCCAAAAGCACTGGCTGTTCCGTAACCGGCATCATCAATCAGAAACAACAATACGTTTGGTGCTCCCGGACGCGCATGTTTTCTTTCCGGCCACCATTCTTTCGAATCGGCAAGTGTTTTACCAATAACACCTTTGTAGGTAGTATCTCCTGAGACAGCCGTTTCTGTCACTTCTTTGTGTGCACAGCCTGCGTTCCATAAAAGACTGGTTAATGCAACGCTTACTGTAATAATTTTTATCGTGTTATTTTTCATCCGCTTTATTATTTCAGATCCAAAATGATTTTATTCAATGTACCAGTGAAAGCAAACGGTGCTTTATAAGTATCTCCTACTGTTGTCAAGTCGTCGAAGCCAACGTTTAAGCCTTCGTGTGCATAGATACTCGAAACGGTTCTATCTACTTTTGCTTCCCCTACTTTGGTATTATTGATGTACAAGGTTCCAATACCGGATCCACTTGGTTCTCCTTTTGTAAAATTGAAATCGAAACGGATCAGTGATTTCCCAGGAGTAATTGCCTGTGAAGAAGTAATGACATATTTTTCTACTCCTGTATTATAGACAAATACTGGTTTTCCATTCTGAATAAAAAAGCTGATACCACTGGCTCTTCCGCCGGTTGAGAACAAAACGCCTTCCGCACCTTTCGGAGGAATCACAACATCCGCGGTAATAGAGAAAGAACGATTCACCAGCTTGGGTGCTGCCAACTCTACAATGGTAGAAAGTCCGGGATATAAAATAACCTGCTCTTTGTTATCAAATAAATTTGGCCCAACGGTCGGTATAGGGCCAGTACCATCTTTCAATGGATAGATATTATACTTCGCCGCCTCGCTATCAAACAAGGCCTGCAGCTCCTTCAACTTTGCAGGATTTTTATCTGCAAGATTAAAACGTTCGTTAAAATCTGTATTCAGGTTATATAATTCCCAGACATCTTTACTGAAGTCTTCTCCTCTCTTATGTAATACACCAGCTTTCCAGCCATCTTTGTAAATAGAACGACTACCCAATACTTCGTAATACTGAACGGTGTGACGAGATGGTGCTGTTGGATTAGCAATACTGTATGCAAGACTTGTACCTTCAATGGAATCCTGTTTGATACCGTTAATAGACGTAGGAACGGTAAGGCCAGCCAGTTCAATCGTTGTAGGAAGAATATCGATGACATGACTGTATTGACTGCGAATGCCGCCCTTGTCTTTTATTTTATCCGGATATGAAATAATCAACGGATTGCGTGTACCGCCTTCTGTATTCGCATCTGTTTTCCATTGACGGAAAGGTACGTTGGTTGCAGCAGCCCAACCAAGCGGATAATTCGCTTTGGCATATTCTGTACCAATCAAAGCCTGATCTTTGATGTTTTGTTGCAACCGCTGTTCATCAGTCAAGGCCGGATCATAACCATTTACGAAACCTACGAAAGTTCCTTCCTTACTGGCGCCGTTATCACCGATCGAAACAATAATCAGTGTGTTATCCAACTGACCAATTTCTTTTAAATGACGGATCACGCGGCCAATTTCATAATCAGTGTGCGATACAAATCCGGCATATACTTCCATGAACTTTGTATACAATTGCTTTTCTGCCACAGATAATGAATCCCATTTTTTAATCCCCGGATTACGATCAGGCAGCACTGTATTTTTAGGAACGATGCCTGCTTTGATTTGTCTCGCCAATACTTCTTCTCTATATGCATCCCAACCTTTATCAAACTTCCCTTTGTATTTATCAGACCATACCTTCTCTACCTGATGCGGCGCATGTCCTGCACCCGGTGCAAGATACAGGAAGAATGGTTTTGACGGATCAACTGATTTCTGTTCGCTGATATAGGAGATAGCTTTATCGGCTAACAAAGTAGTAAAGTGTTTGCCATCGTTATCCTGATAAACTCTTCTGGTATCTTCCCATATCTGAGAATGATACTGATCTGAACTACCACGATACGGATACCCATAGAAATGATCAAATCCTCTGCCCGTAGGCCATCTGTTAAAGGGCCCTGCAGGTGTTAAATCTGCAAGTGGCGTCAAATGCCACTTACCAAGTGCATACGTATTATACCCATTCTCTCGTAATATTTCAGAAGCAAAAGCCTTTTCAAACGGGATGTACGAATCATAACCCGGAGTTCCGATTGCATTCTCTGCAAAAAGCCCCATATGTGCTGAATGATGATTACGCCCTGTCAGTAAGGCCGCCCGCGTAGGTGCACAGATTGCTGTAGTATGCGCATTTGTATATCGCAAACCATTGTTTGCTAGTGTATCCAGATTGGGTGTTTCTATTAAACCACCAAAGGTACTGACTGCACCAAAGCCCACATCATCCAATAAGATCCAAACTACATTGGGTGCGCCTGCCGGTGCTTTCTTACGTTCAGGCCATGACTGCTGTGTTTCAGCGAGTGTCTTTCCTGTCTTACCTTTATAAGGTGGAGTTGGTATGTATTGTGCAAAAGCAGGCATCATACCCAGTTGCACAAATGCAGCACTTGCAATACTTATTTTCCGAACAAAACTCATCTTATTATTTTGTTTATATTTCATAATCATTCAATCATTTTATTCTGAGTAGCTGGAGCGAAACTTCACACCCCAGCGACCGTTTTCTTTGGTAACGATATATAAGGATTCATAAGTCCCGATAAGACTACCATCCAGTCTGTATCTGGAAAAGCGCGTATCTATATGTACTTTATTATCGGAACCCTGAACAATGTTGCGATGATCCCATTTGCTGTGATGCCAGCCAGCTTTCTGCAAGCCTCCGAATACTTTTGCCGAATCCCGTAAACCAGCAGTTTTCAATTCTGACATGGTTCCGCTAGCAAGCCTGTAATGAGGAAACTGATACGTTGCTTCCCACCCTTTGAGGTCTTTCGCATTGAAAGTATTCATGTATTGATCCAGCACATTCAGTACTTCTGCTTTTGTAACAGCATCTATTTCATGCGAACCTCTGTCTTCAAAAACTCTATAAGTAAAGGCTGAAAAGCCTGTAATGCCAATAATCACTATGAAACCAATGATGTGATATTTTTTCATGATACTGATAGATGTTATTCTGTTTTCTGATCAATCACCAATGTATATACTCTTCCCGTAAACGGGAACGTACCTGTATATACTTTTGTAACCGGGGAATTCAGGTCTTTGCCAACACTGATACCTTCTGAAGTAACCGGACCAATATATTTTGCTTTGGCTGTAATGGTTTGTTTTGCGATCTGCTGCCCGTCAACAAAAAGCAGTACGGTAACGTCATCCGGATATTCTACTCTGACAATATGCTTACCTGCTGAAAGAGCAGTGTTGCCGGATAAGGTTATCTCCTTTGTACCATCGTTCAATAGGTAAAATACTTTACCGTCTTTAAAGTATAAGGTAGAACCGCCATACAAACCACCGTCAGCAAACACAACACCTTGTGTATTGGAAGATAACAATTCAATGTTTGCCGTGAAGCTTACTGCTTTCTTACCAATATTTACACGCGTCTTTACAGTAGTTCCTTCATAAATGATCGATTGCGGTTTTATTACCGGTGCAGGAATACCTGCTTTGAAATCACGCAGCGGATAAACATTGTAAACAGTAGCCAGCGAATCGAAAAGTACTTGAAGTTCTTTCAGTTTTTCGGGATGCTTTGCTGCCAGATCTTTGGTTTCTGTCGGATCCACATTCAGGTTATAGAGTTCCCATTTATCCTGTGAGAACGGACGCGGGCTAAAATTCGGATCGGGATTACCCGTTTCACCAAACGTATTGCGCGGATGATATACTTCCGCTTTCCATCCATCTTTATATATAGATCTTCCGCCATGAAGTTCATAGTACTGAACAGTATGTCTGGTTGGTGCCACAGCATCTGCAAAAGAATAATTGAAGGCAACGCCGTGTACAGGCACTTGTTTATAACCATTAATTTCTTCCGGTATAGTAGTACCTGTCAATGCAATGGTCGTCGGAAGAATATCAGTTACATGCAGGTATTGTGTACGAATCGTTCCTTTGTCTTTGATGCCATTCGGATAATGTACAATCAACGGGTTATGTGTCGCGCCTTCAGAGTTCACATCACTCTTCCAGTATCTGAAAGGAGTGTTCATTGCCTGCGACCAACCCAACGGATAATTTGGTGCGGTGTATTCAGTACCTATTTTATCAATCTGACTTAATAAGAATTCAATGTCATCGCCTTTTGATTTTTCATCGGTTGCGTTTCCGGTAGAACCTGTGTATGTACCTTCTTTGCTACCACCGTTATCACCAATTATTAAGAAGATCGCTGTGTTATCTAACTGGCCTATCTGTTTCAGATAACTTACAACACGACCGATTTCATAATCGGTATAAGAAAGAAATCCTGCATATACTTCAAAAAAACGTGCGTATACTTTTTTCTCATCAGGTGTTAAAGAATCCCATGCCTTGAGGCCTGGCTGACGTTCGGGCAATACAGCATCTTTTGGAATGTAACCAAGATCTTTCTGACGTTTGTAAACTGCTTCTCTATATTTATCCCAGCCCTGATCAAATTTACCTTTGTATTTATCGCTCCATTCCTTCGCTACCTGATGAGGTGCATGGGTAGCACCCGGAGCAAGATACAGGAAGAATGGTTTTTCTGCATTAGCAGATTTTTGATTTGCTATATATGATATGGCTTTATCAGCAAGTAAATGATTGAGATGCGTCGTGTTCGGTTCGATATTGATGACATCATTTCCTTCAACAAGATTCGGATGCCACTGATCCGTTGAACCACCCAGAAAGCCGTAGAAATGCTCGAAGCCGCGACCCAACGGCCAACGGTTATATGGACCTGCAGCTGTTAAGTCTTTCGGAACCTGGCCATGCCACTTACCTAATGCAAATGTATTGTATCCATTCTCTTTAAATATCTCTGCAACAGTACCGGCTTCAAAAGGAATATCTCCATTATAGCCTGGTGTACCAATGCTCCATTCCCCATGATGCCCCATACCTACTGAATGTGCATTTCTACCCGTAAGCAAAGCTGCTCTGGTTGGGCTACATATTCCTGTTGAATGAAAATTGGTATACCGCAACCCATTATTTGCAAGCGTATCAAACGTTGGTGTTTCGATCAATCCACCGAAAGCAGATGTTGCACCAAAGCCAACATCATCCAACAATATCCATACTACATTCGGTGCACCTTTGGGAGCCGTTACACGCTGCGGCCATGCCTGTTGTGTTTCTTCCAGTGTCTTTCCGATTTTTCCCTTGAATGGCTGAATCGGATCATGCTGTGCAGAAACATCCAGCGTTGCTCCAAGTAAGAAAGTTTGAATCAACAGCAACGAAGCTTTTTTTGTATGCTGTGCAAACAGATTCCATTGTTTCATATTTAAAGTATTTATCTATAGAAGTAGCAGTGATTATTAAGCTGATATTTTTATAAAGCATATACACACGTACCTGTTTTTATTTCAGGTACGTGATAATTACTTTTTTTAATTTTCCTGTAAAATTATAGGGAGTGGTATATTGGTCAGATACTGCGAAACGCTGATCACGGCCCACATCTGTACCATCAATCTTATTACCGGCAGTAATAGTAGATTGCCCTTTAGCAATGGTTCGCTCTCCTGCTTTTACGCCATTCACATACAATACTTCTGAACCCACGGCAGTACTGCCATCGATTGATTCTGTTAAAATATAATCAATCCGGAAGCTAATTTTCCCTGTTGGAATAGTTGTATTGGAAATAAGATAAGATACCTGTCCGTTTGCTTTATGAGCAAAGCGCAACTGCCCTTCTTTAATGTATAAGCTGATACCAGATTTTTCTCCACCAATAGCAAACAAAACACCTTCTTCTTTTCCTGTCACAATCTCAGCTTCAGCAGTTACGCTGAATGAGCGGCCTTCGTATAATGGACTGTTCACACCTACCAAATGATCTACGCCAGGAAATAGCGTAACAACCGGAAGTTTTCCATAAACAGTTCTTCCTGCAGGCATATCCGCTGCTGTAAAATCTTTTAACGGATATACATTATATTTTTTTGCTTCTTCATCAAACACGGCCTGTAGCTCTTTCAGTTTATCCGGATATTTTGCTGCCAGATTAATACGTTCATTAAAATCTTCGTTCAGATTATATAATTCCCATACATCCTTACTAAAGTCTACTTTGCCGCCGGTAGTATCTACTTGTTTGATATCAAAACCTTCCCATACATTGTGGTGCAGGCTTGCTTTCCAGCCATCTTTATAAATAGCTCTACTCCCTGCAATCTCTGAGTACTGCAAGGTATGTCTGGAAGGAGCTTTAGCCTGCTCCACTGTATAGGCAAGACTGGTGCCTTCAATAGGCGCCTGCTTGTATCCTTGAATTGTTTCCGGTACGATACCATTCACTAATTCTAATGTTGTCGGCAGCACGTCAATCACATGTCCGTATTGATTACGAATACCACCTTTGTCTTTAATTACTTTTGGATAGGATATGATCATTGGGTTCCGCGTACCTCCTTCTGTATTAGCATCGGCCTTCCAGTAACGAAACGGTGTATTAGCTGCAGCTGCCCACGCAATCGGATAATCTGTATTGGATTGATCTGTACCAATGATTTGTCCTGCTTTAAGCATAGCCTCTATTTTTACCGGACCTTCTTCCATCCGGTTAATCTCAGGATTGATCGTACCGGATTGTCCGCCACCTTTACTAGCACCATTGTCACCAAGCACTAATACAATCAATGTATTGTCAAGCTGATCAATTTGTTCGAGGTAATTTACTATGCGGCCGATTTCATAATCCGTATAGGTATAGAAAGCTGCATATACTTCCATATAATGTGCGTAGGCTTTCTTTTCATTTTCGGTTAATGTGTTCCATGCTTTCACACCCGGGTTGCGTTCCGGTAATACAGCATTGGCAGGAATAATTCCAAGCTTTTTTTGTTTTGCAAATACTACTTCTCTGTAGTTGTCCCAACCAGCATCAAACTTTCCTTTATACTGATCGATCCATTCTTTCGCTACCTGATGCGGTGAATGCGTTGCACCGGGAGCCAGATACAGGAAGAATGGTTTTTCAGCATTCGATGATTTTTGATTGGCAATATATTGAATGGCTTTGTCTGCTAATAAAGTATTCAAGTGTTTGGTATTCGGTTCAATATCAATTTTAGTTTGATCCTCCCACAACTCCGGATGCCACTGGTCTGTAGCGCCCGGATGAAATCCATAAAAATGATCAAAACCTCTTCCTGTAGGCCATCTGTTAAACGGACCAGCATAACCGTTTTCTACTACTGGTGTTAAATGCCATTTACCAAGTGCAAATGTATTGTATCCGTTTTCACGCAATACTTCCGCAACAGTCGCTTTTTCAAATGGAATGCGTGTATCGTATCCCGGAAAATCAATGGCTGCAGGAGTTAATAATCCAACGTGTGCCGAATGATGATTTCTTCCTGTCAACAAGGCTGCTCTGGTTGGAGAACAAATACCTGTTGTATGAAAATTTGTAAATCGTAATCCATTGTTTGCAATCTTTTCAATATTTGGTGTTTCTACTAAACCACCAAAAGCTGTTGTAGCACCAAATCCGGCATCATCGATCAATATCCAGACAACATTAGGTGCACCTGCTATCGCTGGTTTATTAAAGACAGTATGACCCGGAGTCGATTCTGAAAGGGTTTTGCCAATTGTTCCTGTAAATGGTTGTTGCGGACTAAATTGTGCAATGGATGCTGAATATGAACATACAACGGTGACAAGAACATAAGTCCATCTGATATGCTTGTAAATGGTATTATCAATATTAAAATTCATACAACTTATTAAATATGTTATTATTTTTATCCTACAAGGTTTATAAAACCTTGTAGGATTTGAGTTTATAATATCCCGATAAATCAGATTCTTTTTATTGTGGCAATTGAGTCTGAATAGCAGCTTCAATATCTTCACGTGTAATTTTTCCGTTTTTTCTCCAGACAATTTTATTGTCTTTGTATAAGATCAATGTGGGAATAGATTCTATATTCAATTCATTGCCTAATTGTTTGTTCTCAAACAACTCTATGCTTACCAGTTTTAATTGTCCTGTATTTTGATGTGCTACAGAGTCAACCACAGGCGCCAGCTTTTTGCACCCACCACAATATTTAGACTGCACGTCTACCAACACCAGTTTTTGAGACGTGATCAACTGCTGATATTCTGTTTGCGTCAAACCAGTACTCACTGAGCTTTCCAACGGCTTTCCTTCACCGATCCATTTACTGATACCACCCGGCAATTCGTATGCTTCTTTAAAATTTTGTTCTTGCAATTTTTTAACTAATACTCCACTGCGGCCATTATTAATAGAATACACAAATACCGGTTTATTTTTATCCAGTTTATCAATATACTTCTGAACCGTTGCTTCATCTGTCAATGAAAGATTCACTGCTCCTTTTAAATGACTGATTTTATATTCTTCCGGTGTGCGCACGTCCAGCAACTGCGGGTTTGGTGAGGCTGCCTGGAGCTTCGTTACAAATGTTTCAAAAGTAATTGCATTCTGCGCAGATAGAACATGTACCATCAGCAACATTGCAAGCGTCAAGAGGAGATTTGTTTTTTTCATAGTAGTATTGGTTGATTATGCTTATGTATATATTGAAAATAGCAAGGATACTATACGTACCCTTGCTATGAATGTATTACCATCCCGGATTTTGAGTAAGCTTTGGATTCAGGTTTAGTTCCTGTAATGGGATTGGGAATAAATAATGTTTTTCAGCAACACTTGTTTTACCAACCAATTGCAGAGATGGTATTAACAAACCGCCATGTACATCCGGGCCTTTTTCTCTGATGAGGTCAAACCAACGCTGCCATTCCCACACAAGCTCGAGTCTACGTTCCAGATAAACAGAGTCACGGAAATCACTTTGGCTCAAACCGGTTGTAAGATCAGGAATGCCTGCTCTTTCTCTTACCGGATTGATATATTGATAGGCATTTCCCGGACCATTTGCTTCGTTCTCCGCTTCTGCTGCGATCAGTAATAATTCTGCATAACGTATAATCGGAACATTCGCACCCGATTCAGATAACTGCGAACCTACGCCCGGATCCCAGTATTTATTCAGGAACGGAACAGTATCACCAGGTACATTTAAGGTTACATAGTTCTTACCATCGGAACCCAGAAATTTTGTTCTGAATGCACCACCATAAGAATTCGCTGCCGTACCGCTCGCTTTTCTTTTATCATTCGGGTGATACAATTTGTAAATACTGAAATACGGATCTCCGTTATATGTATAATATACCAGCTGATCTGCATAGGAACCCGTTACGCCCGGAACGCCTGAACGCGCACCTCTTGGCGCATTTCCATTTCCCTGTCCCTGAGCATTTGCTTTAAATTGTGCCGAGAAGATATGCTCTGAATTATTTTTATAAGCAGGTAAGAATACTTTCGAGTAATCTGTTTGCAGACTATATGCACCGCTTGTAATAATGCTTTTTGCGAGATCTGCAGCCTGTTGCCATTTGCCTTGTGTAAGATAAACTTTTGACAGAATAGCTAGTGCAGCGCCTTTCGTTGCTCTTCCCACATCAGCACTTCCATACGTTGCAAGTAAAACAGTATCTGCAGATAGCAAATCATTTTCAATCTGTGCATATACCTCTGCAGCCGGTGTTCTTGGCACTTGTATAGCACTGGCATCAAAAATATTCTGATCTTCCAGTATCAATGGAACATCTCCGTACAAACGCACCAGGTTGAAATAATAAAGTGCTCTCAAAAACTTTGCTTCTCCGACATATCTTTTCTGCGTAGGAACATTGGCAGGTACAAATTGTATCTGAGGTATTTTTTCTATAGCAATATTACAGCTTCGGATTCCGGCATAATGAAACTGCCAGATCTGTAATACCCGAAGACCTGCGGAGTTATGCTGAAGTACTGCCTGAGAGCGTACATCAGGGTTGGTAGCACCAGGGCCCGGATTGATATCATCGGTCATCATTTCCATACCAGTAGAAAAGAGTACATCATACGGTGTCTGTGCCGTTAACCCTCCTGGCGTTACTGACCCTCCGGAATTCAGCATATAATAACATGCTGTTACCGCTTGTTTGGCATCGTCTTCCGTTTTATAAAATTGTGTTTCGGAAATAAAAGACTTAGGTTTTTCAGTCAGCTTGGCGCATGATAAAACGCCAAGAGAAAGAAATAATAATATATAGTTCGATTTTTTCATATTGAATTGCTTTTAGATCTTATCAGAGTTACTAGAAGGTTAATGATAGACCACCTAAAATTGTTTTATAATTCGGGTATGCTCCGTTATCCACTCCTGCTGTGCTTGGAGTTTGCCCGTTCACACTTACTTCCGGATCAAAGCCTGAGTATTTTGTCCATGTAAGCCAGTTCTGTGCAGACACATAGATGCGCAGGTTCTGCACTCTTAAATTTTTCATCCATTCCTTAGGGAAAGTATATCCCAATGAGATATTTTTTAATCTCATATATGATCCGTCTTCTACAAAACGACTGGAAAGAATTGCCGCAGGATCCTGATAAGCTCTTGGGATATTTGTATTGGTATTGGTAGGTGTATATCTGTTCAATACATCTGCTGAAGCACCCTGATAACCTGTCTCAAGCGCAAGGTTGGCAGCATTTGCATTATATATTTTATTGCCATAAACACCTTGTATGAAAATAGTCAGATCAAATCCGCCATAAGCAAATGTATTTGTTAAACCTGCAATAAATTTGGGTTGATTATTTATGATTATTCTATCATCAGAAGTGATCTTACCATCGTGATTTACATCTGCATATTGTTGTGCTCCTACTCCTTTATCAGCGGCCGGCGTTAACGCATTAGCAGGCGTTGTTCCCGGCTGAATAAGTCCATCTGTCTTGTATACAACAAATGATCCTACAGAGTGGCCCACGGCAAGTACCGAAGGTGATGCCGTGTTCGGCTGATAGAAATTAGTACCGTCATTCAAACTAAGTATTTTATTTTCGTTGTGCGCAAATACCAGACTGGTGTTCCATTTGAATTTACCCACCAGGTTTTTCGTATTCACTGCAAGTTCAACCCCTTTGTTATACATGCTTCCGGCATTTTCATACGCTTGTGTCTGAAGCACGTTCGGGTTATAGTTTAGTATACCTGTAGTAGCCGGCAGCGTAACATTCAGCAACAGGTTGGTTGTATATTTATAATAGATATCTGAAACAAATGAAAGACGATGGTTGAATAAACCAACATCAACACCAAGGTTGTATTGCGCTGTCTTTTCCCATGTCAGATTCGGATTGGCTTGTGTGTTCGGCACAAAACCAGATACAGTAGTGTTTCCAAAATTATATTTTACAGCTCCCATCTGGGAAAGTGATGTAAACGGGGGAATCTGCTGGTTACCTGTAAGACCGGCACTGAAGCGCACTTTCAATTCATTCAGATGTTTTACGTTCTGTAAGAATGCCTCTTTGTGTGCGTTCCAGCCAATAGCAGCAGACGGGAAGCTTCCCCACTTATGTCCTTCAGAAAAACGGGAAGAACCATCAGCACGTGTTGTTACCGTTACCATATATTTATTTTTGTAACTGTAGTTACCTCTTAATAGAACAGACTGCAACGCCCATTCTGACTGAGCAGAAGACGGAGCCACCTGAATCGTTCCTGAATTTAAACTGTTATATGTATAAGCATTCGATGCAAAACCTGCTGAATTGGCAATAGCCAGTTCAGTGTAAGAAGCCTGCTGCATATAACCACCCAATACATCAAAATGATGGTCGTCGTTTATTTTTTTTGTATAGGCCAGTGTGTTTTCATTCAGCCAGGTTTGTGAAGACAATGTTCCGACAGAAGCCACACCATTACTTCCTGATCCTTCGTATGTAGTAGAAGGCAGATATGAGTTCTCCTTGTTACTGATTAAATCAACGCCACCCGATATTTTCGCTGTTAGTCCAGGTAAAATTTTGTACTCACCATACGTATTCGCTAATGCACGTATCGTGTTGGTTGTATTGATATCATTTACAAGGGAATTGATCGGGTTACCGTATACCGACTGATACGGACTTTTAAGTGTATAAACTCCATTCGTATAAAGAGGTACTGATGGTGGCATGGCAAGAATTGCCGGCACAACGTTCTGAGGGGCTACCTGAGAAGAGATATCACTCACCATAGCAAAGGCACCTATCTTAAAGCGTGCACTATAATCGTGTTCAATATTAAAACGTCCGGAATATCTTTTAAACCACGTGTTCAATAAAATACCATCCTGTTTAAAATAGTTACCGGAAAGTACCATACGTGTTTTTTCTGTTCCGCCAAGTACTGATAAATTATAATTCTGTATACGTGCACTTCTGAATGCTTCTTTCTGCCAGTTAGTACCTGCTCCCATACTATCTACCTGGTGCTGACTGTAAGGTGCTTTTTTACCCGAATTCACTGCAGCATCATTTGCCAATGCAGCCCATTGTGATGCATTAATAAGAGGCAGTGTTTTAATAACACTTTGTACACCTACATAACTGTCGAAATTAACAGACGATTTATTATGGCTTCCTTTTTTTGTTGTTACAATAACAACACCGTTCGCTCCTCTTGATCCATACACAGCAGTGGCAGAAGCATCTTTCAATACGTCAATCGATTCAATATCCGATGGATTGATAGAGGCAAGTGGATTAATAACCGGCGCACCTCCCGTACTGTTGGTATTGTATGTACCTGAAACAACTCCTGAAGACATAGAAGACGGATCGTTGTATATCGGGAAACCATCAATTACATATAAAGGCTGTGAACCTGCATTGATTGAACCAACACCCCTGATCTGAATGTTTACGCCGGCACCCGGCTGTCCACTCGACTGCGTTACGTTAACACCCGATACAGACCCTTGTAACAATCTCTCAGGCGAACTGGTCGGCTGTGCCATCAGCTCTTTGGCAACCGTGGCAACAGATCCGGTAACATCTTCTTTTTTCTGTGTTCCGTATCCGATAATAACAATATCTTCTGTTACATCAGATTCCAGAATAATCGTAAACGCTTCTGTTTGTCCGGTATATTCTATCTCCTTTGTTTTATAACCCAGGTAGTTTATCTGAATAATAAACGGTGGTGCTTGTTTTGTGCGGAGTTCAAAATACCCGGCTGTATCCGATGCAGTTCCATCAGAACCACCTTTTATACTTATAATGGCTCCGGGTATTGATTGAAGTGAATCTCCGACGTTTCCTTTTATGACTCTCTCTGTTTGAGAATAGGAACTAATAGAAATACCTGTTATGGCAATTAAAAAAAATAATATTTTATAATAGGTTCGTAAAGTAATCATATCGTTCGTGTGTAGTGATTTATAATATTTAATAGTTTGATTTAAATAGTGGAATCGGGGTAGTTGTTCTATTCATAAGTCTTCTGTTTAAACATGTTTTAAATACAT
>Ga0210397_10000779_pt1 | contig 21010 bp, 22 predicted proteins | sample IncBWH2OmetaG_FD_160126 | JGI IMG/M metagenome (GOLD analysis project Ga0210397, IMG submission 160126) | Forest soil microbial communities from Barre Woods Harvard Forest LTER site, Petersham, Massachusetts, United States - Inc-BW-H-2-O ...
CGGCCGCATCCGCAAGGAAAACGGCGAAACCGCCGTGGGCACGAAAGGCCGCGTCCTTGTGACTGAGAATCTTGCACCTTTTGAGAAACCGCCTGTTGAGAAAGGACACTGAATGCTGACGATCCGCATGGCCCGCGCCGGCACCAAGAAGCGGCCGTTCTATCACGTCGTCGTGGCCGACAGCCGCGCGCCGCGTGACGGGCGCTTCATCGAACGCCTCGGCTATTTCAATCCGCTGCTGCCGAAGGAAAGGACCGAACGGCTGAAGATCGATCTGGAAAAGGCCAAGGCATGGATCGCCAAGGGCGCGCAGCCGTCGGATCGCGTGCTGCGCTTTCTCGACGCCGCCGGCGTGATGACGCGCCCCAAGCGCAGCAATCCGGAAAAGGCGGTTCCGCGGAAGGAACGCAAGGCCAAGGCGGAGGAGGCCGCGAAAGCCGCCGCCGCGCCGAAAGCTGCGCCTGCTGCCGCCGCTGCGCCGCCGGCGTCCTAACAGGCGCCAACGATGGCGGGCGGCGCGCGCATCTGCCTCGGCCAAATCGGCGCCGCGCATGGTGTGCACGGAGAGGTCCGGCTGCGCTCGTACACGTCCGATCCGCGCGCCATCGCCAACTACGGCCCGCTGCAAACCGAGGACGGCCGGGTCTTTGCGATCGAGTCGCTCAAGCCCGCCGGGGATCATTTCGTTGCCCGGTTCTCGGGCGTTTATAACCGCGAGGCAGCGCGCGCGCTTGCCAACGCCAAACTCTACGTGCCACGCGAGCGATTGCCGGCGCCCGAAGCACCCGACGAGTTCTACTACGCCGACCTGATCGGGCTTGCGGTGCTCGATCCGACCGGGAAGCGGCTTGGTACGATCGTCGCCATCCACAATTTCGGCGCCGGCGACTTGATTGAGGTAGATCGGGCGGCAGGAGGGTCGACCGAGATGCTGCCGTTCAACGCGATGACCGTGCCGGAGGTCGACGTGGCAGCAGGCCGGATCGTCGTCGCCGCCGCAGAGGCATCGTTTACGCCCTCTCCCCTTGCCGGCGGCGACAAGAAAGCGAAGCCAAACCGAATGCGCGGTCGGGACGGGACGCAGGCTGCGACCCAGCCCCGAGCCGCCGTCGGCTCACGCCGCCGCCGGCCAACACTCTCCCGCAAGCGGAGAGGATAAAAATGTGGCGCGTGAGCGTCCTCACCCTTTTCCCGGATATCTTCCCCGGCCCCTTGGGCGCGAGCCTTGCCGGCAAGGCATTGCAGGCGGGCGTGTGGTCGCTCGACGCCGTCGATATCCGCGCCTTCGCGACCGACAGGCACCGCACCGTCGACGATACGCCGGCGGGCGGCGGTCCAGGGATGGTCATGAAGCCCGATGTGCTCGGCCGCGCCATCGACGCGACGGCAACGGATGAGCGCGCGCGGCTGCTCCTTTCGCCGCGCGGCCTGCCGCTGACGCAGGCGCGCGTCGAGACGCTCGCGCGCGGCCCCGGCATCGTCCTCGTCTGCGGGCGCTTCGAAGGCGTCGACGAGCGCGTTATCGCCGCGCGTTCGATCGAGGAGGTCTCGATCGGCGATTACGTACTCTCCGGCGGCGAGGTCGCGGCCATGGTGCTTGTCGAAGCTTGCGTGCGCCTGTTGCCCGGCGTCATGGGCGCCGCGGCTTCCGGCGCCGAAGAGAGCTTTGCTGACGGCCTCCTGGAGTATCCGCAATATACGCGGCCGCAGCTCTGGGAGGACCGGCCGATCCCCGAAGTCCTCCTCTCCGGCGACCACGGCAGGATCGCCGCCTGGCGGCGTGCCGAGGCCGAACGGCTCACCCGCGAGCGGCGCCCCGACCTCTGGGCGGCGTTCATCAGGCGTTTTGCCGCCGGCTCGCGAACGGGATGACGGGAAGGTGACAAAGCCCGCGCGGTAGCGTAGAAGCTGCGCCAACCCGCTGAAACCCGGCCGGAACCGCGCGTCCCCGACGCGCCGCCGATGGAGAATTCGCCATGAATCTGCTCAAGCAAATCGAGAATGAACAGATGGCGAAGCTCACCGCCGGCAAGGAGATTCCCGACTTCCAGCCGGGCGACACGGTGCTCGTCAACGTCAAGGTCGTCGAAGGCGAGCGGAGCCGGGTGCAGGCCTACGAGGGCGTCTGCATCGGCCGCGCCGGCGCCGGGCTCAACGAGAACTTCACCGTGCGCAAGATCTCCTACGGCGAGGGCGTCGAACGCGTGTTCCCGCTCTATTCGCCGATGATCGATTCGATCAAGGTCGTGCGCCGCGGCAAGGTGCGCCGCGCCAAGCTCTACTATCTGCGCGGCCGGCGCGGAAAATCCGCGCGCATCGTCGAGCGGCAGGATCACGGCGGGCAGGGCGGAACGGCGGCCGCCGCGCAGAAGGCCGCGCAGTGAAGCGCTCCGCCGTCGCGGCTTACTCGAGCTCCACGGTCTCGAAGTCCGCTGGCAGGATGATTTCAAGCACCTCGCAATCGTCCGAATAGTCGAGCACCAGGTGCTCGATGCGCGGCGGCTGTATCCAGCAGCTTCCCGCCTGCATCACCATGGCGCCCTGGCCCGCGAACTCCGTCTTCATCCAGCCTTTGAGCACGTACACCATCTGAAAATCGACGTCGTGAAAGTGGCGCTTCGATACTTCCTCCGGGCGGCACGGCGGCACGAGGCGGATCACATGCGCCCGCACCATGCCGTTGGTGGCCTTGTTGATGCCGAGGTCGCGGTACTTGGCGTAGCGGCGCAGGCCGGCGTCAAAATCCTCTTCGCGGTGATGGCTGACCACGAATGACTGCTTCGGGCGCGCCTTCCGCCCGGCCCGTGCGCTCGCGACCGCGCGGCGGCTGGATGGGCGGCGGGCGCTGACCTTGCGCGCAGAAGATTTCGCCTTTGTCTTCGTCTTTGCCTTTGCTTTAGCCTTTGCTTTGGCCATAAGAACCTCCCCTTGCTGTCTCTGCCTGGCGCGCGGCGCGGAACGGCGACAGGATGCCGGTCGGCGGTTCGGGCTAGTGCGGCCATCTACAAAACGCGCCGCCGGACGCCACTTTTCCTTTGCTTTGCAACCGACTAAATAGGCTGCAAGCGAGTATTGCACAGGAAACCGGCCCATGGCCAAGCCTCGAACCCTCTACGACAAGATCTGGGACGATCATCTCGTCGACGAAGAGGCGGACGGCACCTGCCTCATCTATATCGACCGCCACCTCGTGCATGAGGTGACGAGCCCGCAGGCCTTCGAGGGCTTGCGGCTCGCCGGCCGCAAGGTGCGCGCGCCGGAGAAGACGCTGTGCGTCGTCGATCACAACGTGCCGACGACCGACCGCCGGCAGAAGAACCCGGACCCGGAAAGCGAGCAGCAGATCGCCTATCTGGCCGACAACGCCAAGTTCTTTGGGCTCGAATATTTCGACGAGTTCGACCGGCGGCAGGGCATCGTCCACATCATCGGGCCGGAGCAGGGTTTTACTCTCCCAGGCGTGACGCTCGTCTGCGGCGACAGCCACACGGCGACGCACGGCGCCTTCGGCGCGCTCGCCTACGGCATCGGCACCTCGGAAGTCGAGCACGTGCTGGCGACGCAGACGCTCATCCAGAAAAAGTCGAGGAACATGCGCGCCGTCGTCGACGGCAAGCTGCCGCCAGGCGTCACCGCCAAGGACATCATCCTCGCCATCATCGGCGAGATCGGCACCGCCGGCGGCACCGGCTACGCGCTCGAATATGCCGGCGAGGCGATCCGCGCGCTGTCGATGGAAGGCCGCATGACCGTGTGCAACATGTCGGTCGAGGCCGGCGCCAAGGCCGGCTTCATCGCGCCGGACGAGAAGGCCTACGCCTATCTGCAAGACCGCCCCAAGTCGCCGAAGGGGGAGGCCTGGGACGCGGCCATGCGTTATTGGCAGACGCTGCAGTCCGACGACGGCGCCCATTTCGACCGCGAGATCAGGCTCGACGCGGCAAAACTGCCGCCGCTCGTGACCTGGGGCACGAACCCCGAGCAGGTGGTCGCCGTCACCGGCCGGGTGCCGCGCCTCGAAGACATCGCCGACGCGAATAAACGCGAGGCCGCGGAACGCTCGCTCGGCTACATGGGCCTCAAGGGCGGCGAGAATGTCGCCGACATCACGCTCGATCGCGTGTTCATCGGCTCCTGCACCAATGGGCGCATCGAGGATTTGCGCGCGGTGGCCAAGGTCGTGGACGGCAAGACAGTCAGCGCCAACGTCAAGGCGATGATCGTTCCCGGCTCCGGACTGGTGAAGGAGCAGGCCGAAGCCGAAGGCCTCGACAAGATCTTCCTCAAGGCCGGCTTCGAATGGCGCGAGCCCGGCTGTTCCATGTGCCTCGCCATGAACCCGGACAAGCTCGCTCCCGGCGAGCGCTGCGCCTCGACCTCGAACCGCAACTTCGAGGGCCGGCAGGGCTACAAGGGCCGCACCCACCTCGTCTCCCCTGCGATGGCCGCCGCTGCCGCGATCGCCGGGCATTTCGTCGATGTACGGGAGTGGAGCTGAGAACTCTCGTCATTCCGGGGGCGCGGAGCAGCCGCGAACCCAGAATCCATATCCACCGCGGTCGAGGTAAGGGCACCACCGGTCGTGAACCGCCGGCTTCGTGGTTATGGATTCCCGGGCGCGGGCTTGTACCCGCGCCCGAATGACAAGGATTTACTTCACCCGCGCACCCACCAGCAGCGCATGCGCGGGTAGAGCACGGTCCCGCTCGGCCGCGGCTGCAGCTCGTACCAGTCGGTACAGCGCCGGTAGAGCAACTGCCGCGGATAGATTTCGATGCGCGGGTGCGCGCGCGGCAGCGTCAGCGAAGTCCCGCCCTGTCCGGTCGGCGACTGGCTTTGCGCCGCCGCCGGCGGCGTCGTCCCGACCAGCCAGAGTGCTGCGAAGCCGGCAATCACCGCGAATGATTTTGCTGACATGGGTCCCCTGCTCCGTTCGCCCAAAGCTTCCGCATCCGGGCGCACGGGTCAATCGGGACACCGGGCGCAAAACGCTCTACAAGACCGGGCATGGCCGACATCGTATCCGACCCGCTCGCCTGGGGGCGGATAAAGGCGCCCTCGCTCGTCGAGCTCGAGGTTCTCGCCGGCGAGGTGTTTCGCCGTTTGCCGAAGAAATTTCGCGATCTGTGCGCCGGGCTGGTCATCCAGGTCGACGATTTCCCGAGCGATGAGGTGCTCGACGCCATGGCTGCCGAGAGCGATCTCGACCTGCTCGGCCTGTTCCAGGGCGTGGGCCTGCCGTTCCGCTCCGAGAGCGACCCGGTGCAGATGCCGAACATGATCTGGCTCTACCGCAGGCCGATCCTCGATTACTGGGCCGAGCACGAGGAGACCCTGGGCGCGATCGTGCAGCATGTGCTGGTGCACGAGATCGGCCACCATTTCGGCCTGTCGGACGCCGACATGGCGGCGATCGAGGACGCCGCGGAGCACGCGAAGGGAGCCATCTCATGAGAATCGACGGCGCCTGCCATTGCGGCGCGATCAGCGTCGAAGGCGAGGCCTACCCCGACAAGACCGTGATCTGCCATTGCACCGATTGCCAGACCGGCACCGGCTCGGCGTTCCGCGTTTCGGTCCCGGTAGCCGGCGCCACGTTCACGATGACCGGGCAGCCGTCGCTCTATCTGAAGACTACCGCCGACAACAGCGGCAATCCGCGCCTGCAGGCCTTCTGCCCGCGCTGCGGCTCGCCGATCTATTCGACGACGCCCGGCGACGGGCGACAGGAGTGGTACGTCGTGCGCGTCGGCATCCTGCGCCAGCGCGACCGCCTGGTGCCGCGGCGGCAAATCTGGTCGCGCTCGGCACGGCCGTGGCTTGGCGAACTAGGCAACATCCCGCACAGCGCGACCGAGCAAAGCGCGGCGCCTCGGCGCTAGCCGCCGGCGAAAGCGGCATGCTAAACCGGCGGCCTTGGCTTTGGCTTGGCTCGGCTGACATCGCCGGGGCCGATCACCTTTCGCAATGAGGAGCATCGCCATGATCGTGACCGTTTTTCGCTCCCGCCTGCAGCCCGGCGTGCGCGACGAATACGTTGCGCTGGTCGATCGCATGAACGAGCTCGCCCGGACGATGCCCGGCTATATCTCGCACAAAGGCTTCACCGCCGACGACGGCGAGCGGGTGACCATCGTCGAGTTCGCGCACGAGGAGGGCATGCGCGCCTGGCGGACAAATCCCGAGCATCGGGCCGCGCAGAAGCTGGCGCGGGAGAAGTTTTACAGCGAGTACCATATCCAGGTCTGCACGGTCGATCGCCAGTCGAGCTTCAAGGCGGTCGAAGAGCCGGCCGCGGCCCAGGGTTGACCGGCGTGCCGCCGCGCGTCATCTAGCCGTTCACCGCCACACCACCGATTTTCGCAGGTTCAAGGATGGAAAAGTTCACCGTGCTCGAAGGCGTTGCCGCGCCGCTCAAGATGATCAACGTCGACACCGACATGGTCATCCCCAAGCAGTATCTGAAGACGATCAAGCGCACCGGCCTCGGCAAGGGCCTGTTCTCGGAAAAGCGCTACCGCGACGACGGCAGCGAGAACCCGGATTTCGTGCTCAACAAGCCGGCCTACCGCAAGGCGAAGATCCTGGTTGCCGGCGACAATTTCGGCTGCGGCTCCTCGCGCGAACACGCGCCCTGGGCGCTCAAGGATTTCGGCATCACCTGCGTGATCTCGACCTCGTTCGGCGACATCTTCTCCAACAATTGCTGCAAGAACGGCATCCTGCCGGTGCAGGTGTCGGCCGCGGATCTGGAGAAGCTGTTCGACGACGCCGAGCGCGGCGCCAATGCGACGCTCACCGTCGATCTCGCCAAGCAGGAAATCCGCGGCCCCGACGGAGGCGTAGTCAAGTTCGAGATCGACCCGCACCGCAAGCATTGCCTGCTCAACGGCCTCGACGACATCGGCCTCACCATGGTCAAGAGCGACAAGATCGACAGCTTCGAGCAGAAGGCCGAGGCGGCGCGGCCTTGGGCGTGAAGGCTCGGCAGATGATGCTTCCAATCGTCATTGCCGGGCGTGGCCCGGCAATCCATCTTCTCCTCACGCCAATCAGTTGGATCACCGAGGCAGGCCCGGCGATGACTCCGCAGGGCGCAACGCGAGGCACCAGCTAATTTTTAGTCGAAAAGTGCAACTCATCGCGCAGAATACGAGCAAGTGCGTCGGGATCAATATCACGCACCAAGTTCATCATTGCTGAGATGGTGGGCTCCAAGGGTTTTGGGTTTACGCTCAATGGTATGCGTAGAAGGTCCAATGCGCGTTTGAATGTTGAGAGTACAGCGTCGTTCTGATCGAGTGCTTGCTCACATTGGATCAGGGTCAAGAATGATTTCGCGACCTGCCGAGATTCATAGTTCTTGCGGGTGGTCGCAACATCGGTCCAAATATCGGCGGAGGCGCGAGCCTCGGCAGCAGCTTCATCGATCCTTTCCAATCTCAAGTATGCGCCAGCAATAACGCGGCGAGCGAAGCCGAGCCAGGGCGCGTACACAATGGGATAGCGTTCGACAAACGAAGCAATGCGTGAGACGGCTTTCTCGGCGGTACCGAGAGCGCTGGCGAACCGTCCGAAATTGAGTTGAGCTTCCGAAAGATTGCTCAGCGATCTCGCCCAATCCGCTGTGTAGGCATCGGGCTGCCTCTCCGCCAAGCTACGCCACAGGGCTTCCACCTTCTCGGCTGCCTCAAGCGCATCGTCGAACCGACCAGAATCCCTAAGGGCGTTGCCGAGGTTGCCGAGCGACCTCGCCCAGACTGCTGTGTAGGCGTCGGGCCGCTTTTCCGCCAAGCTGCGCTGAAGGCCCTCCCCCTTCTCGGTCACCGCAAGCGCATCGTCGAACCGACCGGCATCGCTGAGGTGGCCTCCGAGATTGCTGAGCGATGTCGCCCAATCGGCGGTGTAGGCATCGGGCTGCTTCTCCGCCAATGCACGCCATAGGCCCTCCGCCTGCTCGGCAGCCTTGAGGCCATCCTCGAATCGGCCGACATCGTGGAGGTGGCTGCCGAGATTGTGTAGCGATCTCGTCCAATCTGCCGTGTAGGTGTCGGGCTGCTTCTCAGCCAAGCTGCGCCATAGGCCCTCCGCCTTCTCGGCCGCCTCAAGCGCCTCGTTAAACCAGCCGACATCGCGAAGGCGGTTGCCGAGATTGCCGAGCGATCTCGCCCAATCTTCTGTGTAAGCCTCGGGCTGCTTCACAGCCAAGCTGCGCTCGAGGACCTCAGCCTTCTCGACGGTCCTAAGAGCCTCCTCGAATCGGCCGGCACCGCTAAGGTGAACCCCAAGATTACCGAGGAACCTCGCCCAATCTGCTGTGTAGGCGTCGGGTTGCTTCTCCGCCAAGCTGCGCAGAAGGCCCTCCCCCTTCTCGACCGCCTTCAGCGCATCGTCGAACCGGCCGACATCCCTGAGGCGGCTGCCCAGATTGCTGAGCGACGTCGCCCAATCTGCTGTGTAGGCGTCGGGCTGCTTCTCAGCCAAGCTGCGCCATAGGCCCTCCGCCTTCTCGGCCGCCTTGAGAGCCTCGTCGAACTGGCCGACATCGCTGAGGCAGACACCAAGATTATTGAGCACCGGCGCAAACCTCCGGCGATCTTGCTCCTTATCGGACCGAAACGCCGCGCTCGCGTAGCGCGAGGACTCGATCGCCGCACGAGCCGCCTCCTCTAGTTGGCCCTTTTTGCGCAGCGCGACAGACAATGACCCCAGAGCCTCAGCCAAAGCGATGTCACGCTTGGCCCCTTTTCCCGTCTTTTTATCTTCAAGGAATGCGACGGCTTGACGTCTGATTTCAACGTCGAGATTTGTGAGATTAAACGTCTCCTTCGGAAACTTGCTACGCAACAAATCAACTGTCCGGTGGCGCTCGTGACGCTCCGCAGTTTTAACAACCTCTGCGAGTATGTCCGGCATGGGCGCGCCGGTTTCCATGCCAACATACATCGCATCTTCTGAAAGTGAACGAAGACGGCGCTGCAGTACCCGTCTGAGCCATCGCTGCGCGTCAGGTACACGCCGACCGAGGCGAGTAAGAACAGTAAGCGCTGAACGTACATCCTCCCGCGTAGTGGCTTCTAAAAATGCCGAATCCAATAGCTCGTCATCTCGATCAAACGCTTCGCTAACAAGAGCTTCCCCTAAGATATCCGGCTGAAGTCCGCGCAATCCCCCATCCCAGTCATATAACTGCCTCAGCACCTCGAATATCCTCGCGTGGTCCGAGGCTTCGATCTGGCTCATGGCCGGCGCGCGTTCAAGAATTGCCTTGGCCTCCTTGGCGCTACGTTTTCCCCCGTACAGCGTGAGAAGAGCCATACCTTGCTCTATGCTACGCATGAATTGTTCTGGGAGGTCGGCATTGTTCAAAAGCTGACGCCAATATGATCGTTCATGTCCAATTGCTATGCCGAGCAGGTCTTTGTCGCTGATGGCGACGTCACCCCGCAAGCAGGCTAGAGCCGCCAAATGAATGAACAGTGGATCCGCGAAGATATCGTCCGACAGGTCGGGGGCGCCTGCTGGGGCTACTTTCTTTCTGAATGCCGCAAAGTCGTTCAGGGCATCGTCGAAAAAAGCTACCCTATCCTTCCTCTGAATGCGTTCCTGCTCCATCCGATACGGGCCGGCTTTGGTCTGGAAGCCCTGCAATATGGCGGCGATGACATCATCCTTGCCCGCGGCATCGGCGAGATGGTTCCACCAGTCGCCGCCGTCGCGCGCTAACAGTACCAATCGCAGCGGCGGTGATTCTTTCGCATGCACGGCTACGCGAACAAGCTCGACGATCTCACTCGATCGGGTTTCCGCGTAGTCCAGAACAAGGAGACACGGCTTTCCTTCCCTTAGGAGTTCTGGTAGCCCTATTGTTGTTGATTGCGAACGATCTATAAATCCCGCGCGCCAGCCATTTTGGTTTTCAAGTTTTTCGCAAACCTCAATCAGCAATCGCGTCTTTCCAGCGCCACCCCTGCCTGCCTGCAAACGCAGCTTTATCGGTTTGTCGCGTTCAATGGCCCATCGGATAATCGCGTCGCGCAACGGCCCCCTGAGGTGATGGAACCGGACCACGCGGCTTTCCGCTCTGAGCAGCATGCTATCGGGCATTTCAATGCCCTTCGCTGCGAACTCTTTTGGCGACGCCAGTTTAGGTATCGTGGCGAAATTTGACGGAGCAGTCGCGGAATGAGCCGCTTCGGCAGGTGACAGAGTGCTTGGCACTTTTGCGTGCACTTCGGGCCATGACAAGCCCAAGCCATCGCAAAACACCCTAGCCGTTTGCTCCCATGTGCAGACCAATTTGTACTTCAGGTCGCGCTTGAGTTTGGTAGCTAACTCCTGCGCGTCACGAAGATTTGCAACACAATGCCACGACAGCATCAGTGAAATATTGGCTCTGCCGATCTCCTCGAAGAGCTCGTCCCGGTTTTCGTCAAAGGGAAGAGCGATGAGATTTACTTTTCGATCAGCCGTATCGTCAGCTAGTTTTTTGAGGGCACGCTCTTCCCCGCCACCTGGCTCCCTAACGCCGATGACGCGCATTTGCGGATTCTCTTTGAGCTTTTCGGGCGATCCTGGATTTGACCAAGCGTGCTTTATCGCGCTCGCAAAGCCAGCAACTGCAAGTCCTCCCTGCTTAATTCTATCACTCTCGCGATCCATTCGGCCAAAAGTGACAACGTGCAAGCGGTGCGACGACGGATGAACAGCTATGCTCGCAAAACCAGGAACAAGCATTGAAACTTCAGTAGCAAACTCTTTCAATGCATCCCTCAGGAGCGGCCCATTCGCGAAGCACCGATTGGCCTTGGCGAAAAGGCGCCTTTGTTCGCGTTCCTTCTCGGCAGCGCGCTGGCCTACGCTTCCTTTGTAAGCCTGATAGTCCGCGTAGTTCATATGCATTACCAAGGCGGACTTGCCGTATGCGGCTACACTTGGTCCTTCAACGGCAGCCCAACCGGTCGTTACGTCATGCCCAACCCACCAATCAATGCGTTCCCCGGGGCACTCCTTTTGTAATTGCTGCCAAACATCAAGCGCCCAGCTTTTGTCATACCCCGCGCTGTCCATCGGTCGATCAATCGATATTAGACGAACGCCTTTTGCGGCGGCGTTTTCGAAGTCCTCTTTGGCGCACGGAATGCGGAGCAGAACACCTGACCATTCTTGCCGAGGAAGCTCGCAAGGCCGACGGCGAAATCCATGTTGAACGCGTTTATCCCGCCATATTTTGGGCCCCACGCAGTGGCTAATAGAATAAAGTTCGGCATGGCAACCTAAGGCGCGCCCCCTATTCGGTTGCAGCATCAGGCATTTACCCGCGCAGCGCAAGGCGGCAGCCGCGAGTTGAATTGTCGTTGCATTGTTGCGCCCTCCTCGTTATGCGCCGACGGGGTGCCGTGGGGCAGCAAGTTCCCCTCGCCTCTGGGGCCGTTGCGCGCTAAAAGACCCGCCCCTCCCTCGCCTCAGCAGTCATGACCGCCGCCATTGCCGTCTCGCATCTCTCGAAAATCTACGCCGGCGGCTTCCAGGCGCTCAAGGACATCAACCTGGAGATCAGGCGCGGCGAGATTTTCGGACTGCTCGGCCCGAACGGCGCCGGCAAGACGACGCTGATCAGCGTCATCTGCGGCATCGTCAATCCGACCGCCGGCAAGATCGCTGTCGAGGGCCACGACATCATCACCGACTACCGCGCCGCGCGCTCGCTGATCGGGCTGGTGCCGCAGGAGATCACGACCGACGCGTTCACCTCGCCGTGGTCGACGACCTCGTTCAGCCGCGGGCTGTTCGGCAAGCCCGCCAACGCGGCCTACCTCGAGAAGATACTCAGAGAGCTTTCGCTCTGGGACAAACGCAACGACAAGATCATGACCTTGTCCGGCGGCATGAAGCGCCGGCTGATGATCGCCAAGGCGCTGTCGCACGAACCGCGCATCCTCTTCCTCGACGAGCCGACCGCCGGCGTCGACGTCGAGCTGCGCAAGGACATGTGGGAGATGGTGCGCGGGCTGCGCGCCGAGGGCATGACCATCATCCTGACCACGCATTACATCGAGGAAGCCGAGCTGATGGCCGATCGGGTCGGCGTGATCAACAAGGGCGAGCTCATCTTGGTCGAGAACAAGACCGAGCTGATGCGCAAGCTCGGCCGCAAGCGGTTGACGCTCGAGCTGCGCGAGCCGCTCGCCGCCGTGCCGCCGGCGCTTGCCCGGCACGCGCTGACGCTTGCCGACGCCGGCCGCAAGCTCGTCTACAACTACGATACCGGCAGCGGCGAGACCGGCATCACCGAGCTGATCGACGATCTGCATCTCGCCGGATTGCGCATCAAGGACCTGCACACGACGGAAACCTCGCTGGAGGACATCTTCGTCGGCCTGCTGAGGAAGAACCGATGAACCTCCACGCCATCGCCGCGATTTACCGCTACGAGATGGCGCGCACGCGGCGCACTATGCTGCAGAGCATCGTCTCGCCAGTGATCTCGACCTCGCTCTATTTCGTGGTCTTCGGCGCCGCGATCGGCTCGCGCATCAGCGAGATCGAGGGCGTCAGCTACGGCGCGTTCATCGTCCCCGGACTGATGATGCTCATGCTGCTGACGCAGAGCATCATGAACGCCTCCTTCGGCATCTACTTCCCGCGCTTCGTCGGCACCATCTACGAAATCCTCTCGGCTCCGGTGTCGTACGTCGAAATCCTCATCGGCTATGTCGGCGCCGCCACGACCAAGTCGATCATTCTCGGCCTGATCATTCTCGGCACCTCGGCGCTGTTCGTGCCGCTGCGGATCGCGCACCCGGTGTGGATGCTGGCCTTCCTGGTGCTGACCTCGGTCAGCTTCAGCCTGTTCGGCTTCATTCTCGGCGTCTGGGCCGACGGCTTCGAGAAGCTGCAGATCGTGCCGATGCTCATCATCACGCCGCTGACCTTCCTCGGCGGCACGTTCTATTCGACCAGCCTCCTGCCGCCGTTCTGGCGCACGGTGACGCTGTTCAACCCGCTGGTCTACCTGATCAGCGGCTTCCGCTGGAGCTTCTTCGAGCTCGCCGACGTCCATTTCGGCATCAGCGTGGCGATCACCGTCCTGTTTCTCGCCGCGTGCCTCGTCGCCATCTCATGGATCTTCAAAACCGGCTATCGCTTGAAAACCTGAACGCCGGCGGCGCGCCGGCATGACCAAACATCGGAAGGCATCGCCGATGACAGCAGCCAAAATCACCCTGATCGGCGGACCGACCCGCGCTCATCGAAGTCGGCGGCTTTCGCCTGTTGACCGATCCGACCTTCGACGCGCCGGTGTGAGCCAGTCGACGCTTTCCCGAGCCGACACCAGGTAAAAAAATCTGGTCCGCCAATCAAGGCGGCTCCTGCAAGCGCTCTCGCAGCTAAGATACGTTCCTCAAGAAGTCTTTGAGTTCCTCGAACAACCGGGGCACGCTGGGGTCCTGCTCCAGCGGAATATGGTTCTTGCCAGGTAGCGCCACGAACCGGGCGCCCGGTATTCCTGCCGCCAGTTCACGGCCCAGTGTGCTCGGAACCAGCGAGTCGTCGCGAACATGCATGACGATCGTCGGCGCCTTCACCTGAGACAAAAGTTCAAGTACGGTGAGATCGCCCACCGTTTCCAGATAGCGCGCAGCGCACTCGGGCGACGCGCTCAGGCGTTGCAGCTCGTTGAACGCGTCCGTTTGGTCCTTGTTGGCGGTGGGCATCAACAAAGAAGTAAACATCTGGCGGAATGCCGGATTGTCGGCGCCCCAGCCTTGTTTGACGAGGGTATTCATCGCCGCAAGGCGCTCGCGGCCAGCCGCCGTCAGGGTCGACCGCTTATTGGCCCCCGTCGCAAAGCCGCCGTACAAGATCAAATGCGAGACCCGCTCCGGATGCCGGACCGCATAGGCAATCGCCACCGGGCAACCCTGCGAGAACCCGAGAAGTGGAAAACGATGGAGCCCGGCGGCATCGGCGACCGTTTCCATGTCGCTTACCCAGGCATCGAGAGAAATCTCGTGTACGTCCCAATCCGACAGGCCGTTGCCGCGGGCGTCGTATCTTATCAGTGTGTGATCCTTGGCAAGTCCAAGCAGCAAATGCCGGGCAATCGGCAATTCCCAGTCGTATTCAAGATGGCCAAGCCAGTGCGCCGACTTCAACATCGGCGGTCCGCTGCCCACGGTCGCGTATGCCAGCCGGACACCGTCGGGCGCCTTGCAATAGCGTATTTCCTGCTTGAGGTTCGCCGTGGCGAGGAACCGGGAGCCCGGCGATGCGGCGGCATCGAGATGGATTGCGAAAACCTCCACCGGCTTCGCGATGTTCTTGAGGTTCTGTCGGCCGAGTTCGCGATAGGTCACATCAAGCTTGCCCTCGACCTGATCGAGCACTTGGCGCGAAATGCAGATGCCGCCGCGATCGGCAAGGCTTTCGAGCCGAGCCGCGACATTGACTCCGTCGCCGAAGATGTCGGTGCCCTCCGAAACGACGTCGCCGAGATTTATGCCGATGCGGAATTCGATGCGCTGGTCCGGCGGTGTCTCCGAATTGCGTTCGAGCATGCTGCGCTGAATCTCGACGGCACAAGAGACGGCGTCCACGACGCTGCCAAATTCAGCAAGGATACTGTCCCCAGCGGTGTTGGCGATGTGGCCGCGATGGATCTCGATCGCAGGGTCCAAGAGCTCGCCCCGGTGGGTCCTCAACCGGGCGAGCGTACCGACCTCGTCGGCGCCCATCAGCCGACTGTATCCAGCGACATCGGCGGCAAGAATGGCCGCAAGGTGTCTTTCAACTCGCGGCTTTTCCAAGCTGAGCTCCACGCGCCGAAGGAAAAACTTAGGCATTCCGGCTTGCCCTGACCAGGGGTGCGGAGCCGCTTACGGCACAAAGAGACCTAAATTGATCTCCGCTCTCTCGCCCTTGTTGGAGGAGGAGTAGCGGACATCGCGTAGCCTGCACGGCCGCGGGTCGAGCTACAAGGGAACGGCGCATTATCACGAATGCAGCAAGCTGCCGGCGGCGTTATATTGGCTGCGCGATCCACGAAGTAGCAGGGAGCCTGTCTCATGTTGTCGATTGCCAAAGGTCTTGCCGGCTTCACCGTCGCTGCTGTCTTGTCATCGCCGGTCGGCGCACAAGGCATCGTCTTGCAGAAAAATATAACGCTGGCGCTGGCGCAGACCATCGCCAATGCGGCGATCACGCGATGCCGAAGCTTGGGATACAATGTCTCGGTAACGATCGTCGATCGCGCGGGGCTGCCGATTGTCATGCTGCGCGACGATGGCGCTGGATTGCATACGCCCGAGGGAAGCGACCGCAAAGCCTACACGGCACGCGCCTTCGGCCAGCCTTCGGCGGCCTTCGCTCGGCGGCTGCAGGACAGGCCGGAGACGGTCGGCTCGCGGCACTATTCGCGCGTTCTGGCACTCGATGGCTGATTACCAATCAAAGTGGGTGACGAAATCGTCGGCGCGGTCGGCGTCTCTGGGACGCCGGGCAAGGACGACGATTGCGCGCAGGCCGGCATCGACAAGGTTGCCGATCAATTGAAGTGACGGCGCAAAAGACGGGCGGCAACTGGCCATTTCCAAGAATGGCGCGAAGGGTCGACTTCGCACGCTCGCTCTGACTTCCGCTTTTGAGAGCTAAGCGGCCGTGCCGCTCGTAGTCGCAATTGGAAGAGAATGACCCATAGCCGACGGCGGCGGCAAAGTAGCCGATACAACTCGCACCCCATTCCGTCAGTCTGAATTTTTTGCTTTGCTCTTCAGTTGAACAGGCTGGCTGACGTCGCCTTGAGCCTTTGGGGGGAACCCCTTGCCCGCTAGGCGATAGCCTTGGATCATGCCCCCCGACCGTCGGCGGGTCGGGTTCTTTCGGGGGCTGCACAAATGTCAGAGCGTGAAGGACGCAAGTTCTTTTTTTGCTTCAGGCGATCCTAGCGGCGTTGTTCCTCATCGTTGGCGTCGCCCTTGCCATCGAAGCTGCGTCCGGTGGGTACGGCATAGGGCTCGTCATTGTTGCGGTGATGGCCAATGGGCCCGGCTTAGTGTTCTTTATTTTCGCGGCGATGTCCGCTGCGACAGCGATGCATTTGCGGCCGTGAAGCCCGTGACCCGGGACACGGCATGATGTCTCCAATTCGCACAAAGGCGAATCCCGAATAGCCGCTACTCGGACGCTCTGAGGTGAAGAGCGGACATTGCGCGGAAACCGCTCAAGCGTCGAAGTGACCCACAGCAGAAGTGCCTATCGAAGCAGCCGGGTTTCCTCTACCGCTCCTGCTTCAGTTTCGGGGCTCGCCGCGACACGCGAACGCTGCTAACTAGGTGACATGACAATCTTGGTCGTGCGTCATGGCGAGACTGATGGCAATGCAGCGCGCATTCTGCAGCGCCCTGACGTTCCGCTTAACCAGCGCGGGATGCGTCAAGCGGAACAGCTCGCGCAGCGCCTGTTCGCTCACGGTTTCGTTCACATCTTGTGCAGCGATTTTTTGCGCGCGCGTATGACGGCGGTGCCGCTCGCTGCTTGTTCGGGGATTACGATTGAAGAGAGCTCACTATTACAGGAGCGCAACTTTGGCGACCTGCGCGGGGTGCCATATGTCGAATTGACTGAAGACCCCTTTGGACCCGACTTCGTGCCGCCGAACGGTGAAGACTGGCCGAGATTTCACGCGCGCGTTGCTGAGGCATTCGCCTTCATCGTGAGCCGCCGTCGCGCCGTGAACGGCACGCTGGTGGTGGTCACCCATGGCTTAGTCTGCCGAGCCTTGGTCGAACGGCATGCGCTGGTACCCGAAGGCATTTCCGTTCCGGCGACTTTCGACAACACGAGCGTAACCGGGTTACATGAAAATGCGCCGCACGCGGTGACCTTGATCAATTGCACTCGGCATCTTGTGACATCGCTCGAAATTTCCGGAGCCCCAGCCTAGGGATGTCTGAAATTGGCGCAAAGCAGACCTAAATTGATCTCCGCTTATTTGCAGCTATTGCGGACATTACGAGGCCTGCGCCGGTCGCGGGTCGATGCATGAGTACATGGCCTAGCGCAGCGACGCCGTCAGCCGCGCCACCCGGCTCTTGTACTCGGCCCGCGCCTTGAGCGCGCCGTCCATGTTCACCTCGACGAACCGCGCCAGATTGTTGGGCTGCATCTGCGCGATGCGGTCCATGTCGGCGCTGATCACCGTGCCGATCATGGCGTAGCCGCCGCCGGAGACGGCGTCGCGATGCAGGATGATCGGCTCAAGGCCGCCGGGCACCTGGATCGAGCCGTAAGGATAGCCGGCATCGACGATGTTCGATTGATCGGAGCCGGCGCCGAACGGCTGCTTGCGCTCGCGGAAGACCAGCGGCCGCCCCTTGCGGAAGCGATAGCCGATGCGGTCGGCCTCCGGTGCGACCGTCCAGGTGTCCTCGAAGAACGACTTCGCCGATTCATCGGTGATGCGATGGAAGTAGAGGCCGGGCAGCACGCGCAGTTCGAGCGATTTCGGGTAGGCGGGCGCCAGGTCGGCCGGAAGAGCGCGGCCGGCGCGGGCACTCGGCTTCGCAGCGCCGGTCGAGAGCACGTCGCCGGCCGCGAGTTTCCGACCGGCGAAGCCGCCGAGAGCACCGAGCGCATAAGTCGAGCGGCTGCCCAGGACCGGCGGCACGTCGATCCCGCCGGCGATGGCGATGTAGATGCGCGCGCCCGCCCTCATGAAATCGAAGCCCAGCCGATCGTCCGCGCGCACCGCGAAGGATTCGTTGCGCGGCTGCGGCTTGCCGTTGAGCTTCGGCGCCGCTTCCGCCCCGGTGACGGCGACAATCGCGGCCTGGCGGAAGAGAAGCTCGGGCCCGAGCAGGGTCGCTTCCAGCACCGCCGCGCCTTCGTCATTGCCGACCAGGAGATTGGCCGCGCGCAGGCTGTACTGATCGAGCCCGCCCGAGATCGGAATGCCGATGTTATAATAGCCGGGCCGGCCGGCGTCCTGCACGCTGGTGGCGAGGCCCGGCTTGATCACCTCAATGGCCATGGAGCACCTCCACGAGATGCCGGCTGTAGCCGCCGGGATCGGCATGAAACGCCTTGAGCGAGAACGTCAGCGGCCGAACGGTCAGGTCGAAGGTGCCGGCCTCAACCGCTTTGACGTCGCGGTCATATTCCTCGCGCGTGATCGGCTTCCATTTGACGATGTCGCCGGGGCGGAAGAACACCATGAAGTCCTTGAGATACGGCAGCCCCTGCGCCGGGTCGTAGATCGGCGCCGGGGTGATGCCGAACAGCTGATAGCCGCCGGCGCCGCGCACCGAGTAGATGGCGGTGAAGCAGCCGCCGTGGCCGACGGTCAGCTTCGGCGTATCGGTACGCGGCCGCAGATACTTCGGCACCTCGATCTGCTTTTCGCGCTCGACCATCTGAAACAGGAACGGGAGCCCGGCGACGAAGCCGACCATGGAGACGAACCACGGCGCACCGGAGTGCGCAGCGATGAATTCGTCGACCGAGCGGTAGCCGTTGATGCGGGCGCCATACTCGATGTCGGTGCTGTTGGGGTCCTGATGGCGTTCGCGAAAGCGCATCAGCGTCTCGCGCGTCCACGGATCGTTGTAGAGCACCGGGATCTCGACGATGCGCGTCGGCAGTTCAAGCTCGGCGTCGCCGATCTCCGCCTCGATCTCCTTGAGCGTGCTCAGCATCTTGTCGGGATGGATGACGTCGGGATCGAACCGCACCAGGTAGGAGGCGTTCGACGGACAGATCTCCGACACTCCGGCGATGCGGCGCTTCTCCAATTCGGTGCAGATCGCCATGCCCTTGAAGAATGCCTCAAGCGACATCTCCTCGCCGATCTCGGCGAAGACATGCTCGTCGCCGCCGAAGGAATAACGGATTGCGCTCATGCGTATCTCCGGTCCGGTGCCTTCACAGTTCCAGCTTCCCCGCGAGTGAGGCGACCCTGACGGCTCAGGTCGCCGCCAGCAGCCGCTCCAAAAATCCGGTGTCGAACCGCGCCGCCTGCACTTCGGTCAGCCGGGCAAGACGCTTGTGCAGCGCTGCGGTAGTGACAATCCCCTCGATGGCGAACTCGTCGAGCGCACGGCGCAGCCGCGCCAGCGCCAGGTCCCGAGTTTCCGCGTGGACGATGATCTTGGCAAGCAGGGAGTCGTAGTAGGGCGGCACGGCGTAGCCCGGATAGAGCATGGTATCGACGCGGACCCCGGGACCGGCGGGCAGCGTCAGCGCAGCCACGCGGCCGGGCGACGGGCGAAAGTTCTTGTCGGGATCCTCGGCATTGATCCGCACCTCGATGGCCGCCCCGCGCATGGTCACTTCCGGCTGCGCCACCGAGAGCTTCTGTCCCTGTGCCACCAGGATCATCTCGCGCACGAGATCGAGGCCGCAGACCATCTCGGTGACCGGATGCTCGACCTGGATGCGCGTGTTCATCTCGATGAAGAAAAATTCGCCGGTGTCGTCGTCGTAGAGATATTCGAGCGTGCCGGCGCCGCGGTAGCGGGCTCGCTCGGCAAGGCGCACCGCCGAAGCGCACAGCGCCTGCCGCGTGGTCTCGTCGATCGCCGGCGACGGCGCCTCCTCCCAGACCTTCTGCCGCCGCCGCTGCAGCGAGCATTCGCGCTCGAAGCAGTGCACGACGCGTTCGCCGTCGCCGAGCACCTGCACTTCGAGGTGGCGCGCGCGCTTGAGGAAACGTTCGAGATAGAGGGCGCCGCTGCCGAACGCGGCCGCCGCCTCGGCCTGCGCCGTCGGAAAATGCCGAGCCAGCCCCGCCTCGTCGTCGGCGACGCGGATGCCGCGACCGCCGCCGCCGGCGCTCGCCTTGAGCATGACCGGGTAGCCGATGTGCCGCGCCGCGGCCAGCGCATGGTCGAGGTCGGCGACTTCGCCGTCGCTCCCCGGCACGATCGGAACGCCGGCGGCCTGCGCCGCCGCCCGCGCCGCCGCCTTGTCGCCCATGGTGCGGATCGTTTCCGGTAAGGGGCCGACGAAGACGAGGCCGGCCGCGGCCACCGCTGCGGCAAACTTGGCGTTCTCGGATAGAAAGCCGTAGCCGGGATGGATGGCGCCGGCGCCGGTCTCGCCGGCGGCGGCGATGATCGCGTCGGCGTTGAGATAGCTCTTCGCCGCCGCCGGCGGACCGATACAAACCGCCTCGTCGGCAAAGCGCACCGCAAGGCTCTCCCTGTCGGCCTCGCTGAACACCGCGACCGTGCGCAGCCCAAGCTCCTTCGCCGCGCGAATGACGCGCACCGCGATCTCACCGCGATTGGCGACCAGGAGCTTGTCGAACACGCGTGAGGCTCAGGCGGTCTCGATGAGCAGCACGGCCTGCCCCGGCTCGACCGCCGCCTCATTGTCGATGAGGAAGCGCACGATCTTGCCGCTGGCGTCGGCATGGACCTCGGTGAATTGCTTCATCACCTCGACCAGGCCGATGACGTCGCCTTCGGCGACGCGATCGCCGTCCTGCTTGTAGGGCGGCTTTTCCGGCGCCGGCCGCCGGTAGAAAATTCCCGGCAGCGGACTCAAGACCTCATGCTGCGCCATCCTTAAACCCCCTTCTGAAAAAGCGCGCGGCTATCCAAGATATTCCGCGACCGCCGCCTTGACCGCTTGCGCCACCTCGACCGCATTCGGCGTATCGGAGTGGACGCAGATGCAGTCGGCTCGGACGTGAACCTTGTTGCCGTTGACCGATTTGGCCACGCCCTCTTTCACGGCGCGAAGGGCACCTTCGGCGGCGCGCTTCGGATCGACCGCGTGATGCTCGCGGGTGATGATCAGCGTGCCGTCATCGGCATAGTCGAGATCGGCATAGTACTCGGAAATGAATTCCAGCCCAGCGGCGGTGTAGATCTGCTCGTGCAAGGTGCCAGCCATGCCCAGCACCGGCACGTTGAACACCTTGGCAGCGTCGGCGACCGCCTTGGCCACCTCCTGCGATTTTGCCGCCATGCCATAGAGCGAACCGTGCGGCTTGACGTGGAATAGG
>Ga0210397_10000790_pt1 | contig 20842 bp, 28 predicted proteins | sample IncBWH2OmetaG_FD_160126 | JGI IMG/M metagenome (GOLD analysis project Ga0210397, IMG submission 160126) | Forest soil microbial communities from Barre Woods Harvard Forest LTER site, Petersham, Massachusetts, United States - Inc-BW-H-2-O ...
ACTCAAAACCCGGCTCGGTACGCCATCGGCATAGAAGAGCGAGACGTTTTCCGGTTGGAAATAAATCCGGTTGCCCATCGCCGAGATGATCGCGACGCTCCGCCCACGGGATTTAAGATCAGGCGCGCCGTCCGCCTGCGCTGCCGGTTGCGCAAGCCACGCGGCAAATGCCGCAGCCAAGCCGATCCATCCGCGCTTCATGCAACCCCAACACACTGTCCCTTGGCCAGCTTACCGCCGGGGTTGAAAAAACTTCAGTCCGGGCTTTCGCAACCCCGATTCTATTGATACGAATGAACGTTCATTCATATTCGAGTCTTACTACGTGTCGTCCGTTCGAACTTTTGTCAGCAAAGAAAAATCGGTGTCGGACGACAAGCGGACCCGGCTGCTCGACGCTGCGCTAGACCTGTTCGAGACGCGCGGTTTCGACGGTGTCGCGGTGCCCGAGATCGCGGCCAAAGCCGGCGTCGCGGTCGGCTCGGTCTATCGCTACTTCCCCGGCAAGGAGGCGCTGGTCAATGCGCTCTACCGGCATTGGAAGGGCGTCTACAACGCGCTGGTGCTGGCGCCCCTGCCGCCGGGACTCGAAGTGCGCGATCAGTTCACGACCTATTGGCAGCGCATGATGCAGTTCGCGCAGAGCCATCCGCGCGCCGCGCGGTTCATGGACCTGCACCACCACGCGCCCTATCTCGACGCCGAGTCGCTCGCCGCCGGCCGGCTTTATCGCGAAGCGGCCGAGGCCTTCATCGCCGCCGCGCGCGAAGCGGGCGCCATCCGCGATATCGATCCCATCTTGGCGGTCGCCCTGATGTGGGGCGCAGCCGTCGGACTGACCAAATTCGCCGGCCAGGGCGCGCTCGCCTTCGGCGCCGCCACCGCCGTGCAACTGGAAGAGGCGCTGTGGCGCGCCATCGCCAACGACTAGAGGGAGACATCGACATGGCTCGCAAACGCAAGGGTGAAGGACAGACGGCGCTGGTCACCGGCGCCAGCATGGGAATCGGGGTCGATCTCGCCGAATGCTTCGCCAGGGACGGCTACGACCTGATCCTGACGGCACGCTCGGCGCCGCAGCTCAAGGACGTCGCGGACCGCCTGTCCGCCAAGCACAAGGTCAAGGCGACGCCCATCGCGCTCGATCTGGGCACGCCGGGCGGCGGCGAGAAGCTGGCTGCCGCCATCGCGGCGCAGGGTCTCGGCGTCGACGTGCTGGTCAACAACGCGGGCTACGGCACCGCCGGCGCCTTCAACGGCTCCGAGCGTGCCGTCCAGCTCGGCATGATCGATCTCAACGACCGCGCCCTGGTCGAGCTGACGCACATCTACTGGCCGCGCATGCTGGCCAACAAGCGCGGCGGCGTGCTCAACGTCGCCTCGACGGCATCGTTCCAGCCCGGCCCGCTGATGGCGATCTACTATGCGTCGAAAGCCTTCGTGCTGTCGTTCTCCGAAGCGCTGTGGAAAGAGGCCGAAGGCACCGGCGTGCACGTCACCTGTCTGTGTCCCGGCCCGACCGTCAGCCAGTTCCGCGAACGCGCCGGCACCGGCAAGACCAGGCTCGCCAGCAATCTCGGCAACGCGATGGCGTCCGCGCCGGTGGCGCAGATGGGCTATCGTGGCTGGCGCAAGAACCGCCGCGTCGTAATCACCGGCGCCCGCAACCGGATCCTGGCCAAGCTCGTCCCGTTCCTGCCGCGCCGCACGCTGCTGGGCATCGTGCACAACATGCAAAGCCCGGTGTGAAGCGTCAGTCGAACAACGCCGGCCGAATGTCGTGACCGAAAAAGGCATAGATTTCGAGCAGGCGATCAAGGCTGATGCCTTCGCGCTGCTCGACGGCCAGGGGATGGTCCGTGCTCTCCAGCTCGATCCAGGGGCGCTGACGGCCCGATCGCGGATGAACCTGGCATTTCAGGTTGAACGTGTTCGGATAGTTCGCCAGTGCGTTCGATAGCCAGCCGAACCACGGGCCTTCGCCGTCGTAATCTCCCGTGTTGAAGCGATTTTCGTAGATCTCGAAATTCTTTCGCGACAGCGTCGACCAGACGCCATAGGCGAAACGCACACCCGCCGGTGCTCCCAAGACCGGGATTTCAAGAACCGCGCGAACGAAGAAATGTTCGTCGTTCAGAACGCAAAAATCCTCGGACAGGAAATGGGTCGAATCGAGCACCGCCGAATTCGGCTGCTTGCCATCCTCCGGGCCCGGCCAGGCATCGGGCTTGGCACACGCCATGTCGAACAAGCCGTTATGGATGGCGCGGCAATTCGGGCAGGTCCAGTCGCGGCCGTATATCCGTTTCCAACGGGGATCCTGCGCAAGCGGAAGGTCTTTGGGGTTCATGGATACGGTCCGACAGACGAGCCGATTGAAGCGGGCCTAGTTTGCCGTACCAATACCGCCCCATGGGCATAACCAAAATAGGCGACTTCGTCTCCATCGCGCGCGCGAGCGCTGTTGCGACCATCACCATGGATCGCGACAAACGTCCACGCCCGGCTTAAATCCGCCGCAAATCGCTCCAAGGATCGTTCGCGCGTCACGGGGGGAGAAGCTGTGCGCGGTGTCTGCTTTTCGGTTTTTGCGATCGCCATGCTTGCGGCGATGCCGGCCGCCCGCGCGGCAGACTGCCCGCAAGCCGAGATCGGCAGCGCCGCGTCCGCCGTTCAGGATGCCCGCTACACGCTGATGGCGCTGCCGCCCAATGCGGAGCTGCAGACGGCGATCCCGCGCGATACCGCGCGCGCCGTCGCCGACCTGAAGACCCGACTGGCCGCCTTCGTCCTCGCCTATATGCGCTGCCAGCCCCAGAACGCCGACGCCACGGGCATCGCGCTCGACCTGTCGCGGCTGGGCTGGGCGCGCGCCCCGGCGCCGGACGGCGGCGATGGCGCGAGCCCACGGCCGTCGCCCGCGCGTCCGGGCCGGGAGTTGACGTTCGATGTCCGGGCCTTGCCCGAAGGCCTGCTCGGCATCACGGCGACCTTCGCCATCCCCTGCGGCAGCGACACCCTCCTGATGGTCTTCGAGCATCGCGACGGCGGCTGGGCCGAGATCATGCGGCTGGGCGCCAGGCCCTACCGCGACGTCACGCACGCCTACAACGCCTTCGACTATGCCGTGTCGTCGTCGGACGGCGGCTGGTTCCTGGTCGAAAAGCATGCCCCGGCCTCCTGTGTGTCGTTCTTCGCCGGCATCTCCTATTCGGTGCTGCAGCCGGGACCCGACGCCATGCGAGCCAGGACCGTGTTCGCCGCCAGCGATACGATTTTTGCCGGTGGCACCGATTTCGGGCAGCTCTCCGTGGGACCGGGCTATTTCGAAATCCGCTTCCACAACCGCAACGGGGGCGAGGACGCCGCGCGGGACTATGTCCGCCGCTTTTCGGTGGATGGTCAGGGCGTGCGCCCCATTCCGGCCGACCCGCCTTAATGCGATAACCGGCGGCGCTTCGCAGGGCTTTGGGCATGGCAACTACCAGGATCGGCGACTTCGTCTCCATTGCGCGCGAGGGCGCCGTCGCGACCGTCACCATGGATCGCGGCGACGGCCGCAATGCGCTGTCGCGGCAGCTCATCCTGGAGATGACCGAGGCGGCGCGCAGCTTCGCCGACGATCTGCAGACCCAGGCTGTCATCGTCACCGGCCACGGTGCCTTCACCGCGGGTGCCGACCTCAAAGATCCCGCGATGGATCGCCGCCGCGCCGCGGGCCTGCTGGAACGGCGCCACATGACGCGGATCGGGCCGGATCTCTGCGACGCCTGGGAGAAGGTCGAGCAGGTCACGCTCTGCGCCATCGAGAAATACTGCATCGGCGGTGGCGGCGCGCTGGCGGCGGCCTGCGACTTCCGCATCCTGGCGCAGGGCGCGCATATGCGCCTGCCGGAAATTCCGCTCGGCATGAACATGAGCTGGCACGCCGTGCCGCGGCTGGTGTCGCTGATCGGACCGTCGCGCACCAAGCAGTTCGTGATCTTCGGCGAGAAGGTCGAGGCGGAACAAGCGCTGGCCTGGGGCCTCGCCGACGAGATCGCACCGGACGGCCAGGCGCTCGCCGCGGCCCTTCGCTGGGCCGGGAAGGTCGCCGCCCTGCCGCCCAATGCGGTGCGCATGTCCAAGCAGAGCGTCAATGCGGCGGCCAATGCACTGCATCAGGCGACGACCTTCATGGACCTCGACCAGTACGCGCTGGCGACCACGAGCGAGGACTATCGTGAGGCCATCAAGGCGTTCCTCGAGAAACGCGCACCGAAATTCACCGGGCGCTGACGTGGCATGATCCTGCGCTGCGCCAGCGAGACCGATATTTCCGCGCTGCAGACCCTGCTGCGCAATTCCTGGCTCACCACCTGGGCGCCGCAGCTGCCGTTCGCCGCCGTGCAGCGCTTTGCCGCCGAAGATCCGGCCGGCGCTTATGCGCGCGACAAGTGGCGCGAATTCATCGTCGCCGACGCGGGCGGGGCGCTGCTCGGCATGTTCCATGTCGAAGCGGATCACCTGCATGCCATCCATCTGGACCCCGGGCATAAGCGCCGGAGGATAGGTTCTGTCCTCATGGACGAGGTCGAGCGGCGCATCGCCGAGGATCATCCCACGGCGACGCTCGAGGCGCGCGCCTTCAACACCGCGGCCATCGCCTTCTACGAACGGCGCGGCTGGAGGCAGCGGCGATCCTACATGGCGACGGAAAGCGGCGAGCCTTGCGAGACCGTCGAGATGGTCAAGGATTTGCGATGATCGCGCGTTTCCCAGGTCCGGGGCGTCCGCGCAGCCGCGCCGTCGTCCATGACGGTTTCGTCTTCGCGGTCGCGACTGCGCCGGTGAAATCGGTTTCGCTGTACGACCAGACACGGCAGGCCCTCGCCTTTCTCGACGAAAGCCTGGCCCAGGTGGGAAGCAGCAAGTCGCGCATCCTGCAGGCGACGGTCTATCTCGTCGACATGGCGCAAAAGGCCGAGATGAACCGTGCCTGGGAGGAATGGGTCGATTTCGACGAACCGCCGCAGCGCGCCTGTATCGGTGTCGCGCTCGAAGGCCAGGATCTGGTCGAGATCGTGATTATCGCAGCTACTTCGTGATCCGCATCGCGACTTGCGCCAGTAGCACCCTTGCGCCCTTGCGGCCGAGGGCGCGGTCGGCGACGGCCTGCAGGCGATTGGCGATCTCCACCACGTCGGGCTGGCGCCACGGCCTGACCGAGGTCGTGCTGTAGTTCATCAGATTGCGCACAAAGGCGTCGCGCAGCACCGGCATGGCATGCACCGCCTCGCCGCGCAGCTTCGCATCGGGGATGTCGAGTCCGATGCCGATCATCAGCAGGCCGACCGGGCGGTCGCCGTCGAGGATCGCCGAATACATCGGATCGACCATCAGGTAGGAGTCGGCTTGCGTGACCTTGTGCTTGGGCGTCTTGCCGCTGTCGTCGCCGTCGTCGGCGCGCGCCGGCGCGGCCAGCAGCGTGGCCAGCAACAGCGCAGCAACGAAAGACGCGGATCGCATGATAAGACTCGGCATTTCCCGTTCCGGTTTAGGCTAAACTCGGTAAAGCCTTTGTTGACGATGACTTTTCGGAGCCCGCCATGACCCGTCTGCCGCTGCTTGCCACAGCCCTTGCCCTCAGCGCCGCGGCAGCCTTCGCCGCCGACCAGCCGGGCCAGAAATTCAGCATATCCGTCAAGGACTTGCCAAAACCCTATGCGACGCCCGGCGTGGACAATCATTCCGACGTCATCCCCCGTCCGGCGGGCGTGCTGCCGCAGGTTCCGGCCGGCTTCAAAATCGAGGTCTATGCCTCGGGGCTCGTCAATCCGCGCTGGCTGGCCGCGGCGCCGAACGGCGACGTCTTCCTGTCCGAGCCGGCGGCGGGGCGCGTCACGCTGCTGCACGAGGCCGGCGGCAAGGTCCTGGCCAGCACGTTTGCCGACGGTTTCGACAAGCCGCACGGCCTGGCGCTCGCCAGGGGCGCGCTCTATGTCAGCGACGTGAAGGCGGTGTGGCGGCTCAGCTTCGCCGACGGCGCAACCAAGCCCGCGAAGAAGGAGCGGATGACGAGCGCCGCGGACCTCTCGCCCGAGGGCTATCACTGGACGCGCGACCTGGCGATCGATTCCAGGGGCACGCTCTATATCGGCATCGGCAGTTCCAGCAATGTCAGCGAGGATGCGCCGACCCGCGCCACGGTGCAGACGGTCAATTCCGACGGCACGCTGAAGACCTTCGCGACCGGCACGCGCAATCCCGTGGGACTGGCCTTCTATCCGGGTACGGACGATCTCTTCGTCACGGTCAACGAGCGCGACGGCTATGGCGACGAGCTGGTGCCGGACTATCTCACCCACGTGCAGCCCGGCGGCTTCTATGGCTGGCCCTATGCCTGGCTCGGCCAGCATCCCGACCCCGACTATGGCAGCAAGCGCCCCGACATGGTGGCCAGGGCGATCCTGCCGGACTTGCTGTTCCACGCGCATTCCGCACCGCTGGGCCTGGTCTTCTACGAAGGCGCGCAATTCCCGGCCGCCTACAAGGGCGATGCCTTCGTCGCGCTGCACGGCTCATGGAATTCGGGCGCGCCGACCGGCTACAAGATCGTGCGCGTGCCGTTCAGGAACGGCCGGCCCGCCGGCGGCTACGAGAATTTCGTCACCGGCTTCTGGAACGGTGCCGACAAGCCCGGTTCGCCGGCGCATGTCTGGGGCCGGCCCGCCGGCCTCGCCGTCGCCAGGGACGGCAGCCTCCTGGTCGCCGACGACGCCGGCAAGGTGGTGTGGCGGGTGAGCTATGTGGGGAAGTAAAGTTGGCGCGTGCTGCCGACCGTCGATGCCGCTGCTGTTTCCCTGATCGGGAGTGTCGCGGCCGCGCTTGACCGATATCGCCATCGCCGCGCCGTGGGAGCGCGCGGGCTTTGCCGCGCCAGGCAACAAAAAGCGATGTCTGCGCATCCGGCATCGGTCTGAACCGGCTATGAACCGGCCATTCAAGCGGCGTTCAAGGCGCCCAGCCCATCTTGCGCAGATCAGTGCAAAGCACCGGTTCATCACGGCGGCGCAACGGTTCGCCATGTCGTCGAACAAGCCCACTGGAACGACGCGGTGATCGGCACGTTGTGGGTATGGCAGCGCTTCTATTGAGAACGCCGGCTGCACCTCGAACCAGGAGAATATCGTGAAAAGAATTTTTCAAATCGCCCTGACGTTGGGCGCGCTGCTCAGTAGCAGCGCAGCACTGGCCGATCCCATCCAGATCAACGGCGACGAGGGCTATACGAGGCTTGCGCGCTGGGAGAAGCACTTGGACGACACCATCGCGGGCGGGGTGCGGAACCATTCTCTCGACACCAACCGCGCATGGCGTCTGCAGGTGAGCCTCGATTCGATCGAGATGCGCGTCCTGCAGCGCCACTATCAAAGCCCGCAGGGCATCACGTTCGACGACTTCCACGCTTTTGCCGGTCAGTTGCACGATGTCGGCGCGCAAATCGGCGATGACGAAGGCTGGGGGCAGCACAATGTCTTCGGCAACGGCTGGAACAATGGCGGCTTCGGCGGCCATGGTGGCTATGGCCCGCCGCCGCCCCCGCCCCCGCCGCAGACGAACAATTACTATCGCAACGGCGATTACGAACGCGATTGCCAGCGCGGCAATCCGGCCGCCGGCACGATCTTCGGAGCGATTGCCGGTGGCATGATCGGCGGCGCGGCGAGCCATGGCAATGGCGGCGCCGTCGCGGGCGGCATCATCCTGGGCGGGTTGCTCGGAAACACGCTCGCCGGCGATGTACATTGCGAAGACCACCGGGTCGCATTCGAATCCTATAGCACCGGCCTGAACGGAGAGGTGGGCCGCGAGTACCGGTGGCAGCACAATGCGAACTACGGCACGTTCAAGACCGTGCGGGAATATCGCGACGACGGATATGTCTGCCGCGATTTCCATACGGTGACCTATCGCGACGGACAGCGGTTTGAGCGCGACGGCACGGCTTGCCGCCAAGAGGACGGCAATTGGCGCTTCCGGTAACAGACGATGACACAATCGAAAGAGCCGCGCATCGCGCGGCTCTTTTGCTTTGTATCGTTCAACGCGTCAGGAGACGGTCATGGCGAAGGCATGGTGGCAGCTCTCGAAGGATATCGCGCTGTCTGGCTTTGAAGCCCAGCATGTGATCGGTCTTCGTTTGGTCAAACTCGCTGCCGGGGGCCCAAAGGCCGTCCAGGAAGCCCCGTCGAATGGTGGCGGAAAAGCTGCTGGCTTCTGCCGAAGCCGGGTTGACCCTCGCAAACGGCGGTTCGGCCCGGTCTGTCGTAACGCGATACCGTTCCATCATGCGCGCCAATGTCAAACGGCTGTCCAAACGCAGGTGAGGCAGGGTGACTGACCCTCCTCGCCGACGTCGAGACACTGCGGAGACAAACTATGGTTCGGACCAGGCTGCGTGCCTGGTGGAGCTGAGCGGGATCGAACCGCTGACCTCCTCATTGCGAACGAGGCGCTCTCCCAACTGAGCTACAGCCCCGAACCACGAAATTGCGCTCCGGTTTCGCGGGCGCGGCGGGTATGTAGGGAGCGCGGCCTTGGTGTGTCAAGGCGGCTGGAAACCGCTCAGGCGGCGGACCGAAGCCGCTCGAACAGGTCGGCCGGATAGGTGCCTGCGAACGGCGCGATGCCGTGGCGGGCGCGGATCTCGGCGGTGGGGCGATGCCATTCCGCCTCCCAGGCGATTTCCATGAAGCTGGGGCAGTCTTCGCCGTGGCGCGAGGCTTCGGCGATGGTTTGCAGCACGATGGCGGTGCCGTCGCGATCGCGCAGCACGCTGCCGCTTGTCACGATGGCGAGGAACATCGCCGAATAGCCGTGTCCGAACTGCGCCTGCTGGAAGGCGGAGATCGCGATTTCGTGCAGCGCCGTGGTGCGGAAGCCGCCGACCAGGTGCCAGATGTCGTGCATCTGCAGGATGCGGGTGTTGAGATAGCGCAGCGCCGGCGGCAGCGCGGCGAGCTGCATCGCCTCACGGTCGAGAACTTCCAGGTCGAATCTGTTGTCGACGATCAGGCGCCGGAAATCGTGGCCGAGCGAGCCTTCGGGCAGGCGCGCCAGGTCCTCGAGCCGCAGGCGCGGCGGCACCGGGCGCGACGCGGCGTCCGCCGCCTTGGGATGGGCGCGCGCCACGGCTTCCGCGCGCGCGCGCAGGGCTGGGTCGACGAACGCGCCCAGGGCGACGACGCGTTGCGTGATCGCCAGCGCATCCGGTGCGGCGGGTGCTTCGAACAGGTCCCAGAATGCCCGCCAGAAGGGGATGGACAGCGAAGCCGGCGGAACATCGGGCACGGCGAGAAACGCGCCGTCGCCCAGCCAGCCGGCGCGGAAAGCAGCATAGACGGCGGGCGCGGTCTCCGGCGCGGCAAAGGCGCAGTGGCAAAAAGCGGCGGCAAGGTGCCACGCGGCGGTCCGATCGCCACGCTTTGCCGCCGCCGCGGCGGCGCGAACCGTAGCTGCCGCCGGTGCCGCAACCGCCGCCGCTTCGAAGCTGCGCTTGTCCGCTTCCACGCCGATACCCCGTGTTCGAACCATTCGCGCAAGGCTGCCGCGGTGTGTCAAGCGCGCGCTTGGAAAGCATGGGCCCAGCCGGTACAAGCTGCCCCAGCGTCCGGCGTTTCAACAGGTCAGCCCCAAGGTCCGCCCATGTCCATCGTATTTCTCAGCACGCTGCTTCGGGCGATCACCATCGTGCTCGACCTGTGCTGGTTCGTGGTGATCGCCGCGGTGGTGGCGAGCTGGCTGATCGCCTTCGGCGTGCTCAACATGTCGAACCCGACGGTGCGCCAGATCATCCAGTTCCTCAACGCCGTCACCGAGCCGGTCTTCCGCCAGATCCGCCGGGTGATCCCGCCGATCGCCGGCCTCGACCTGTCGCCGATCTTCGTCCTGCTCGCCATCGGCCTGATCCAGTATTTCTGCGATCAGCTCTTCACCTACCTGATGTTTCGCGTCTGATGGCGGCGCGCTGGCGCAGCCGCGACGGCGGAATCCAGTTCTCCCTCCGCCTGACGCCGAAAGGCGGGCGCGACGCCGTCGACGGCTGGACGACGGGCGGCGACGGCAATGTCTATCTCAAGGCGCGCGTCGCGGTGCCGCCGCAGGATGGCCAGGCCAACGCAGCGCTGATCGCGCTCCTGGCGGCGACCCTGGACGTTCCCAAATCCGCCGTTCATATCGTCTCGGGCGAAACCGCCCGGCTGAAGACCATCGCCATCAGGCCCGCCGTGCCGGCACTCGCCGCCCGGCTCGAGAACATCGGAGACGCGCCGTGACCGCCACCATCATCGACGGCAAGGCCGTCGCCGCCAGGCTGCGTGTTCGGGTTGCGACCGCCGCGGCGCGGCTCAAGGCCGAGCACGCAATCGTGCCGGGGCTCGCCACCGTGCTGGTCGGCAACGACGCGGCGAGCGAGGTCTATGTCCGCAACAAGGGCAAGGTCGCCGAAGCCATCGGCTTCAAGTCGCTGCACTATTCGCTGCCCGCCGAGGCCAGCGAGGCCGAGGTGCTGGCGCGGGTCCGGGCGCTCAACGAGGATAAATCCGTACACGGAATATTGGTGCAGCTGCCCCTGCCCGCCCAGGTGCGCGAGAACGCCATGATCGACACGCTCGATCCGGCCAAGGATGTCGACGCGCTGACGCCGACCAATGCCGGGCTTCTGGTCGGCGGCCGGGCGCAGCTGGTGTCCTGCACGCCGGCCGGCGTCATGATGCTGCTGAAGGAATATGTCGGCGACATCACCGGCCGCGACGTGCTGGTCATCGGCCGTTCGCTGCTGTTCGGCAAGCCCGCGGCGCAGCTTTTCCTCGCCGCCAACGCCACCGTGACCATGGCGCATTCCAGGACGCGCGACCTCGCGGGCCTGGCGCGGCGCGCCGACATCCTGGTCGCGGCCATCGGCAAGCCCAACACGGTGCAAGGCGACTGGGTGAAGCCCGGCGCCGTCGTCGTCGACGTCGGCATCAACCGGATCGCCGCCGAGGGCGGCAAGACCCGGATCGTCGGCGACGTCGACTATGACGCCGCGGCCAGGGTCGCAGGTTATATCACGCCGGTGCCGGGCGGCGTCGGCGCCATGACCATCGTCTGCCTGATGCGCAACACGCTGATTGCGGCCGCGTTGCAGAACGGTTTAGATTTGCCCGACGTGTAGCCGCCGGGGGATCGCATGCGCCGCGCCGTTTTCACGCTTGCCGCAAGCCTGCTGTTTTCGGGCGCGGCGCTCGCCGCCGACGCAGGAGCTCCCATGCCGCCAGCCCCCATCGTGTTCTTCGATATCGCCGGTCCCGATGCCGCCAAGCTCAGGGCGTTCTATGCGGGCAATTTCGGCTGGGACATCGACGGCGCGGGCATGATCAAGACGCCGCAGCTCGAAGGCACGCTGCGCCAGGATCCGCCGGAGAAGATCCTCTATATCGGCGTGCCCGATCTCGACGCCGCGATGAAGACGGTGGCGGCGACGGGCGGTCAGGTCGTGACGCCCAAGATCGCGATCCCGACCGGCACCTTCGTGCTGTTCACCGATCCCGCCGGCAATCGCATGGGCCTGTTCGAGGCGAAGAAACCCTAGAGCGCAATTCGGAAAAGTGGGTCCATAGCGGCAGCGTATGGACGGTTTTCCGTAAATTGCGCGACAATTCAAAAAACTGGAGCCGCATTCCGAATCAAATAACGTGAATGCGGCTCTAGAGCCGGTCGCGCAGCTCCGCGGCCAGCTTGTCGGGCCCGATGGCGGTGTCGTCCCAATAGGTGACGTACTTGCCGTCCGGTCCCATCAGGTAGATGACGCTGGAATGATCCAGGCCATAGCCGCCGCCGTCCAGCGGATGCTTGCGGAAATAGACGCGATAGTCCGCGCCGACCCTGGTGATCGTTTTCAGGTCGCCGGTCAGCCCGACGAAGCCCGGCCCGAAGGCGCGCAGATAGGTCTTGAGCTGGCCGGGCGTGTCGCGCTCGGGATCGATGGTGATGAAGATCGGCACGACACGGCTTGCCTTCGGTCCGACCTTGGACAGCGCATCCGCCATCAGGCTCAGCGTCGTCGGGCAGACGTCAGGGCAATAGGAATAGCCGAAATAGATCAGCATGTAGCGGCCGCTGAAATCGGCCGAGGAACGCTTGCGGCCGTCCTGGTCGGTCAGCGTGAACGGCGCGCCGATCGAAACGCTGCCACTGCCGACCACGCGGCCCAATCCCGGCAGGTCGTCGCTCGCGTGCCAGAGGTAGAAGCCGAGCACCAGCGCGATGGCGAGCGCCACAGGCATCAGGATGATCGGCAACCGCGGCATGGGTGTTTCCGGTTCGACGTCTGGCCGTGCCAGATTGAAGAGCAGGCCGGCGCGATTGATAATAGCGCTCGCGGGGCCGGGAAAGCGGCGAATCGGCGCGCGGCGGAAGGTTGAAGCATGAGCGACATCGCAAACCCGCCCCGGGTGCGCAGCTTCAGTGCGACGCCGACCTCGGCGGCGCGCGGCCGGGTGCGCCTGCGCACGCTCTCGAACCTGCGCTGGATGGCGGTGGGCGGCCAGTCGGCGGCGCTGTTCGTCGTCTATTTCGGCTTCGGCTATTCGCTGCCGCTGCTGCAATGTGCCGGCGCCATCGCGGCCAGCGTGGTGGTGAACGTGGTGCTGGCGCTGCGCTATCCCGCAAGCCACCGGCTGACCAACCGCGAGGCGACGGCCTATCTCGGCTTCGACGTGCTGCAACTTGCCGCGCTTCTCTATCTCACAGGCGGCATCACCAATCCCTTTGCGCTGATGTTCCTGGCCCCCGTCGTCATTGCGGCGGCCACGCTCAACCTCGGCAACACGCTGATCCTGGCGGCCACCGCCTTCGTCTCCGTCTGCCTGATTTCGGTCTTCCACGAGCCCTTGCCCTGGCCGTCCGGCGAGGCGTTGCTGCTGCCGACGCTGTACCAGGCCGGCATCTGGGCCTCGCTGGTGATCGGTATCGGCTTTACCTCGATCTACGCCTGGCGCATCGCCAGCGAAGGCGCGCGCATGTCGGCGGGTCTGGCGGCGACGCAACTGGCGCTGTCGCGCGAGCATCGCCTGGCCTCGCTCGGCGCGCTGGCGACGGCGGCGGCGCACGAGCTGGGCACGCCGCTCGGCACCATCGCCATCGTGGCGCGCGAGCTCGAGCGGGCGCTGCCGCAGGGCTCGTCCGAGGGCGAGGATGCCAAGCTGCTGCGCGAACAGGCCGAGCGCTGCCGCGCCATCCTGGCGCGCCTCGCCAATCCCGAAGAAGCCCTGCTGGGCGAGACCGCCCGGCTGCCGCTCGGCGCCTTCCTGGAGGACCTCGTCGAACCCTATCGCGGCGAAGACCTGGAGATCACCATCGAGATCCGGCCGGACGTCGAAGGCGATGCCTCGCCGCAGGTCTGGCGCGCCCCCGAGTTGCTGCACGGCCTCGGCAACATCATCGAGAATGCCGCCGATTTCGCGCAGAGCCGCGTCCGCGTCCAGGCGCGCTGGAATGCGAGCCAGCTGCGCATCGCGGTGGAGGATGACGGCCCCGGTTTCGCGCCCGAGATCTTCGAGCGCATCGGCGAGCCCTACATCACCTCGCGCCCGGGCACGTTCGCGCTCGGCGAGACCGAACTCGGCCCGACGGCGACGCTCGACAAGCACGAAGGCATGGGCCTCGGCTTCTTCATCGCCAAGACGCTGCTGGAGCAGACCGGCGCCACGGTCAGCGCCGTCAACCCGGACTCCGGCGGCGCGCGCGTCGCCGCCGTCTGGCCCCGCGGCACGATCGACGGCGAAGGCCCGCCGGGACGCGGCGAGGGTTAATCGAGCAACGCGCCCAGCGTCCGCACGATCCGGTCCGGCCTCGCCGCGTGTCCCTCCGGCAAGCCCGCGCCATGCGGGTCGTACCAGATGGCGAAGAGGCCGAGCTTCTGCGGCGCGATCACTTCCCATTCCAGGTTGTCGCCGACGATCCAGGCCTCGCGCGCCGCGACGCCGAGCGTTTGCAGAGCATGCGTGTAACTGCACAGCTCAGGCTTGCCGAAGCCGTGCTCGCCCTCGATCTGGATATGGTCGAAACGTTCGGTCAGCGCAAAGCGCACGATCTTGGCGCGCTGGCCGGCGCCGTCGCCATTGGTGATGAGCGCCAGTCTCACGCCGCGCGCCCTAAGCGCATCGAGCGTGGCGTGGGCATCGGGAAAGACATGCATCTGCTCGTCGCGATAGGCCGTGAAGCGGTCGGCGAGACGGCGCTGGATGTCGTCCGGGGGCACGGCGTGCCCCGCCGCCGCCAGCGCCGCAAACCCTGCCTTCACGATCTCGCGGCGCGCGTCGCCGAGTTTCTGGCGCCAGATGCGATGCTGTTCGGGATCGGCCCAAAAGGCAGCGGCCGCGCCGCCGATCGCCACCACCAGGGCGGTTTGCGGCAAAGCGCCGAGATCGCCCGCGAACTGTGCCACGACGGCGGCCCAGGCCAACTCGGGGCGGCCATAGGCGGCGATCAGTGTGTCGTCGAGGTCGAACAGGATGGCCTTGGGAAGCTGAGGCATAATAGGGGTTTAGCACCCATCCGAGCTTTAGGTTGAGGTACGCGGAACCGCAGTATATGAACGCGCCCAGATTGAGGACTTGCGATATGAACGCCGGCGAAGACAAGACCCTGCTTCTGGTCGAGGACGACCGCCCCCTGCGCGAGCGGCTCGCCCGCGCCATGGAAGCGCGCGGCTTCACGGTAACCATCGCGGAAAGTGTGGCGGAGGGCAAAGCCCGCGCCAAGGAGGCGCCGCCGGCCTATGCCGTGGTCGATCTCAAGCTCGACGACGGCAACGGGCTCGACGTGGTCGAAACGCTGCATGTCGTGCGCCCCGACAGCCGCGTCGTGGTGCTGACCGGCTTCGGCAATATCGCGACCGCCGTCGCGGCGGTGAAATACGGCGCCATCGACTACCTGCCCAAGCCCGCCGACGCCGACGACATCCTGGCGGCGCTGATGGCGCAGCCCGGCTCCAAGCCCAAGCCGCCGGAGAATCCGATGTCGGCCGACCGGGTGCGCTGGGAGCATATCCAGCGGGTCTATGAACTGTGCGGCCACAACGTCTCGGAGACCGCGCGCCGCCTCAACATGCACCGCCGCACGCTGCAGCGGATTTTGGCAAAGCGCTCGCCGCGCTAACGCTTCGCGGTCTTCGCGGCGACGTCTTTTTGCAAGGCCTTCGGCGCAATCGCCTGCCAGCGGCGCTCGAGCACGACGCGAAAGGTCATGGCGTCGAGTTCGGCGCGGCGCGCCACCAGGCCCTTATACGTCTTGAAGTGCTCGGTGATGTAGAACGTCCTGGGGTCGGCTGCGATCAGGTGATCGCGCGCCTCGAACGATCCCATCGGCAGCATGATCGTGTCCGGCTCGCGGCAGCCGATTTGCGCCAGCAGTTTCTTGCCGACGAAGATCGCCGGCGTGCCGTGAGACGCTTTCTCATGCGCGCCGGGGAACGACAGCGCGATCTTGCGAGCCTGAGCCTCGGTCAGCGCCATGGCTATTTGCGTTTCTTCGCTGTCGCGGCCTTGCGCAACGGCGCGGGCGAGGGCTTCGCGCTCTCGCCGAGCAGCTTCTTCGGCGCGATGGCGCGCCAGCGGCGCTCGAGCATCGCGCGCAGGGTCTTCGCGTCGATGCGGGCGATGCGCACCAGCACGCTGGGATAGTTCTTGTAGTGGTCGGTGATGAAGAAGGTCTTGGGATCGGCCTCCAGCAGCATGTCGCGCTCGTCGATCGATGCCACGATCAGCACGATCGAATCGTCTTCGCTGCGCAGCCGCGTGAAGAACTTCTTCTCGATCTTGAACGACGGCTGGCCATAGGACGAACTCTCGTTCGCGCCCGGAAACGACAGCGCGATCTTCTTCAGGTCAGCCTTGGTGATCGGCATGGTTCGCCTCCAACGTTCCGCGCGGTTCGGCGGCGAGTTCCAGCAGCGCGGCCAGCCGGTCGGCGGCGACTTTCGCGAAACGCAGCGTCACGGCTTTGCGGCGGCTGGCATGCACCGGGCTAAGGATCGCGGGGCGCACGATGGCGCCGCCATAGCGGTCGGCGACGATCAGTCCGGTGCCGGGCGGCACGTGCTCGTCGGGAAAATCGGGCGGGATCGCGAAATAGAAGTGCTCGCAGAACTCCAGGTATTCGGGCCATTTGGTGTCGCCGCGCAAATCGGCGAGCGCGACCTTGATCTCGACGCCGAGCAGCGTTCCGTCCGGGCCCAGTGCCGCCACGTCGAGCCGCCTTCCATTGGCCAGGGTGAATTCGAGGATCGGACTGTAGCCCTGGAGCAGCAGGAGACGGCTGACGCCGCGCGCCACATCTGTCGCCGTTGCTGTCGAAATCATCGCCATGCCGCATTGGAACATTAGAAGAACAAAAGATCAATATTGCCCAGTCCCGGCGGTGCGTGCGGCCCCGCTGCTTTCAGAGCAGGCGCTCGTAGAACCCGCCGAAGCTGCGTGCTTTGTCCACCAGGTGGATTTCCAGAATCCAGTGGCGCTCATCGCCCCTGTCATCCGGATCGCGCATCCGCTTGGCGTTGCCCGCCGTGATCATGCGGCCCTCACGCCCCAGCGGCGGGTGCGGGAATTTGCCGTGGATCGTGTGCCCGGCGATCTCGCCGCCGAACAGCCAGCCGGCCTCCGCCGCCGTCTTCTGCGCGAAGGCATAGAGCGCCTCGCCGGTGATGTCGGGGCTCGCGTGGTAGTGCGCTTGCACGATGTCGAACAGAAGCGGCAGGTCGGCGACCAGGCGGCGCTTCACCGGGTCGCTGCCCAGCGCATATGTGCGCCCCAGATCCGCCTCCCATTCCTCCAGCACCGGTCCGAGGTCGAGATAGACGAGGTCGTCGGGCGCGATCGTATGGACCTGCGGATCGTCATGAAAGATGCACACCGTGTTCGGCCCGGCGCGCACGATGCGCTTGTGCCAGTGATGCAGCACGCCGAATTTCTCGCGCGCGAAGGCGGCAATCTCATCATTGAGCTCGTCCTCGCGCTTGCCCGGCACGATCAACTCTGCGCGCTCGATGGCATCGAACAGTGCCATGCCTTTTGCCTCGGCGGCCTCGAGATTGGCGCGGCGTTCGGTTTTTCGCATCGTCATTGCGCCACGGTGGCATCGCGGCCGGACAAAGACAAACGGGCGGACCGCATGGCCCGCCCGTTCGATGCGCATGTCGATTTTTGTTTTATTCCGCGGCCAGCAGTTCGTTGCCCTTGGAACGGTCGCCGAAATTGATGGTCTGGAGGTATTTGATGCCTTCCTCGGCGATGTCGTCGCCGACCATGCGCTCGCCTTCGTTCTTGAGCTCCTCCATGTCGACATACATGCCGTAGAACGCCTTGGTGCGCTCGGTGATGATGCCGGCATTGAGCAGCGTCTTGATCAGGACGCGGAAGATGTTGGCGGACTGCTTCATGCCCTCGCGGCGGTCGGCGTCGGTGAAGGCCTCCATGATCGCGGCGCGCGCGTCCTGCCAGTCGATGCCGACGCTGTCATAGACGACCTGCATCTGCTCGGCGTTGACGAGGTTGAACAGCAGCGTCTGGAAGCATTGCGCGGCCCAGTCCTCGACCAGGTTCTGTTCTTCGGTGGAGAGTTTGGGAATTGTGCGGTCGGCCCAGATCTTGCCGAATTTGTGGTGGAAGGCCTCGTCGGTCATGACCAGCTGGCAAAGCTTGACCAGCAATGGGTCCTGCGAATTCTGGTACAGCGTCGCGAAGGCGCCCATCGCGAGGCCCTCGACCAGCATCTGCATGCCGACGATCTTCTTGTAGACCTCCGGCGCGCCGACCATCTCGGTCAGCAGGTTCTGCAGCGTGGCGCCGCAGGGCAGCGGCGTGCCCCAGCGCGCCGCGATATAGCGCGAGAAGCCGGTGACGTGACGGGCTTCCTCGCGCGTCTGGTTGGCGGCATATTCCTGGGCGCCGGGATCGCGCAGGATGTGGCACAGCGAGGCGGACAGCGACAGCGCGCCCTGCTCGCCATGCAGGATCGCCGACAGCTGCCAGCGCGTGGATTCGTTGGCGAATTTGATCTTCTGCTCGGGCGTCATCTTTTCGCCGATGCGGGTGTGGAAGATCGGGAAGAAGCGCTCGGGCAGGATCATGTCCTTGCGGGTGTCGAACGAGTCCGAGAAGTCGATGTACTTCTTGTCGAGGGGGTCCCAGAAATGGTCGTGGGTCGCGCTGATGATCTTGTCGAAGGCCGTGGTGCGCACGCCGTAGCGCTGCGGGTTCAGCATCGAGGGGAAATCGTCCGGCGCCACCGCGTCATAGGCATTGTCTTTGGTGATCTGGACCATGGTGCGAACTCCCGCTGCTTCAAGGCTCGAAATAGTGACGAAGGCGTCAGTGTGAAGGGGAAGGCGTGAAAAGTCAATGAAAATGACGCCTGCGTCACATTTATGACGCAGCGTTCACAGAGCACCGCCGAAATAGCGCCGCTCAGTCCTTCTCGCTGAGCGAACCCTTGGTCGAGGCGACGCCGCCTTCCAGCCGCTCGTCGGGCGCGATCGCCTGGCGCAGCGCGCGCGCCACGCCCTTGAAGCAGCTCTCCACGATGTGATGGCTGTTCTCGGCGTAGAGATTCTCGATATGCAGGCAGACGCCGGCGTTCTGCGCGAAGGCCTGGAACCACTCCTTGAATAGTTCGGTGTCCATCTCGCCCAGCTTGGGCTTGGGGATGGTCACCTTCCAGATCAGGTATGGCCGGTTGGAAACGTCGAGCGCGACGCGGGTGAGGCATTCGTCCATCGGGATCAGGGCCGAGCCGAAGCGCGTGATGCCGGAAAAATCGCCCAGCGCCTTCTTCACCGCCTGGCCGATGACGATGCCGGTGTCCTCGGTGGTGTGGTGGAAGTCGACATGCAGGTCGCCCGAGGCGCGGACCTTCAGGTCGATCATCGAATGGCGGCCGAAGCTCTCCAGCATGTGGTCGAGGAAGCCGATGCCGGTGTCGATATCGCAGTCGCCCGCCCCGTCGAGGTCGAGCGAAACCGCGATCTCGGTCTCACGGGTTTTTCTTTCCACAGTTGCGGTGCGCATGGGACCATTCTAGCGAAGTGCCGAACGGTCTATTATCGCACCCATGGGGAACTGTCGAACGGAGGCCGTCCTGCCGTCGCATGCAAGCACAATCCGCCGCCGGCTCATCGTCCTGACGATGGCCGCGTTCTGCGTCGCGGCGCCCGGCTGGGCCGGGGCGGCGCCGGATCCAGCGCATCCGGCGCATCCCACCGATCCCTGCCTGACGGCGCCCTGCCGCGCCGGCGGTTACAGCGTCCGGGTGCGCGGCGAGGGTGCGCATTACACGCTGGTCGGCGTCCGGCGCTCGCCCTATGTGCTGCCCGACGGCGCGATCCTGATCTTTCCCGGCGAGACGCTCGTCTTCGCGTTCGCGCCGGACGGCGACATGCTCGGCGCGCCGCGGTTCGTGGCGGAATATGCGCCGCAATTTCCGGCCGAGCGCGACACCGCGGGCGACCCCACCGCGACGCCGCCGTTGGCCGATCTGCCCAAGCTGGCTGGCGGCCTGCCCAGGGACATGCTGGCGAAATTCCCACCCGGAACCGTCATCGTCTCCTACGGCCAGTCCGCGGGCCAGTCCGGCATGAACCTGACGCTGATGAGCAACCTCGCCAAGACAATGAAGCTCGACGCCGTGATCGCGCTGATCGCATCGGGCGGCTATGACGAACGCCATGCCAGCACCTGTCCGGTCCTGCCGAACCTGATCGACGATGAAAACTGGGCCCAGCCCCTGGGTCCCATGCTGCTGACCAATTTCCGCTTCCAGCCCGCCGGCGGCGGCATGGTCTGCGACTAGGTGTTCAGTCCCAGGGTGTGGTGAAGCGGATTTAGTCTGAATCGATTTGGCTGCTTCGTCCAGACATTGCAGATGTGCTGATACGGCGTGAGGCCTCTGAGGGTCTTGAGGCGTTTGGCGAAGTTATAGGCCATGAGGAATGCGTGGAGATGCTCTTTGAGCTGAACATGCGTTCCGTAGTGGTAGCGTTTGACGGTCGCTTCCTTGAGCGTGCGATTCATTCGTTCGACCTGGCCGTTGGTCCATGGATGGTTCGGCTTGGTGAGCCGATGTTCGATGCCATGATCATTGCAGGTTCGGTCAAAGACGTGCCCGCGCCATAGCGCCGTGGGTTTTGTGCGGTTCTTCGGCAGGTCAGCGAACTGGACGCCGTTGTCGGTCAACACCGTGTGGATTTTGTAGGGAACGGCTTTGAGAAGAGCCTTGAGGAAGTCGCAAGCTGTCTGCTGGCGGGCGTTCTCATGTAGCTCCGCATAGGCAAACTTCGAAGTTCGATCGATCGCCACGAAGAGATAGAGCTTGCCTTCCTCGGTGCGGACTTCGGCGATGTCGATGTGGAAGTAGCCGATGGGATAGGCCTTGAACGTCTTCTTGGCCGGTTTGTCTCCTTCCGTCTCCGGCAGCCTGGCAATGCCGTGGCGCTGGAAGCAGCGATGCAGTGACGACCGCGTCAGATGCGGCACTGTCGCCTGAAGGGCATAGAGGCAGTCGTCGAGCGGCAACAGCGTGTGCTTGCGGAAGGCGACGATCATCGCCTCTTCCTCCTTCGACAAAACTGTCGAACGCGGCTCCTTCGGCCCCATCCTGGCATCGGCGGCAGACGTCCGGCGACGCCATTTGGCAACCGTCTTCTGGTTGATGCCGTAGCGAGCCGACAGTTCTCTCAAGCTCGCTTGACTATTTTGTATCGCTCGACGGACCGCCTCAGTCGTCGTGGCGCTGCCGTGAAGTATCTGTCCCATAACGCATCCCT
>Ga0210397_10000793_pt1 | contig 20814 bp, 23 predicted proteins | sample IncBWH2OmetaG_FD_160126 | JGI IMG/M metagenome (GOLD analysis project Ga0210397, IMG submission 160126) | Forest soil microbial communities from Barre Woods Harvard Forest LTER site, Petersham, Massachusetts, United States - Inc-BW-H-2-O ...
GACGAGGGCCGCGGCGGCTTCTTCCAGACGGAGTACTGCATCCGCCCCGATTCCGGCTCCGGCGCCAAACTCTGGATCGAGGACAGCGGCCGCTGGTTCGCTGGCGCCGGCGGCCGGCCGGCGCGCATGCACGGGACCGTGCGCGTCGTCACTGAGCGCCACGAGAGCGACAGCCGGCTCAGCTATCTCGCCTACCACGACAGCCTTACCGGCGAGTTGAACCGGCATCAGCTGACGGTGATCCTGGAGAAGACGCTGGGAGAGGCCATGCGATCCCGTTCCTCCTGCGGGTTCCTGCTGGTCGCGATCGACAATCTCGGTCGCATCAACGATTCCTACGGCTTCGATATTGCCGATGAGGTCATCGGTGCGGTCGCCAAGCGCATCCGTGGCCGGATGCGCGGCAAGGATTCGCTCGGCCGCTATTCCGGCACCAAGTTCGGTATCGTGCTCACCGAATGCACGCCGGACGACATGGCGACCGCCGCCGATCGCCTGCTTGCCGGAGTCCGCGACGAGATGGTGCCGACGGCCGCCGGTCCGGTCGCCGTGACGGTAACGATCGGCGGGGTGACGGCGCCGCGTCACGCGCGCAGCGTGCCGGAGGTTCTGGCCCGCGCCAAGGAAGGAGGCGCTCGACGCGGCGAAGGGCAAGCGGCGGGGCTCATTCTTCGCCTATCGGCCCAATCTCGAGCGCGACGCGCTGCGCCGCGACAACATGCGCGCCACCGACGAGATCGTCGCCGCGCTCAACGAACGGCGCATCTTCCTTGCCTACGAAACGGTGGTGGCGAGCATCTGCCGGCCTTCTACGAATGCCTGATGCGGGTGCGGCGCACCGACGGCACCCTGCTCGGGGCGAGCGACGTGGTGCCGGTCGCCGAGCGCCTCGGCCTGGTGCGTTTCCTCGACCACCGGGTGCTCGAGCTCGTCGTCAGCGAGCTCGCCGCGGCGCCGGCGCTGCAGGCGAGCGTCAACGTCTCACCGGCCTCGACCACCGATCCCGATTGGTGGGCGGGGCTCGATTCGCTGCTGCGCACCCATGCCGGCGTGTCCGAACGCCTGATCGTCGAAATCACCGAGAGCGCCGCCATCCACGACGTCGACGAGACGCGCGGCTTCGTCGCCCGCCTCAAGGATCTCGGCTGCCGCATCGCCATCGACGATTTCGGCGCCGGCTACACCTCGTTCCGCAACCTGCGCAAGCTCGGCGTCGATATCGTCAATCGACGGCGCCTTCGTGGAAAATCTCATCCGCTCCGAGGATGATCGTGCCTTCGTGCGCACGCTGATCGATCTCGCCCGGCGGCTCGGCCTCGCCACCGTTGCCGAATGGGTGCAGGACGAGCACACCGCCAAGACGCTGGAAGCCTGGGGCTGCGAGTATCTGCAGGGCGCGCATGTCGGCCTCGCCTCGCTCGAGCGGCCGTGGCTCGCCAGCAGGGCGCAGGCGGTGTGAGCCGACAATCATGCCGTCATGGCCGGAGCCGTTCCGGCCATCAACGTCTTTGACTCGGCCCAACCCTCGTGCGGCGAAGGCAATCCCGTCTGAATTTCCCGCTGTCTTAATTCGCTTGCGGGCAATAAGCTCGCAAGCACTTCTCTAACGTCTCAATTACTGGGTGGTCCAATGACAAAAGTCGACGCAAAGCGAAAAAGGGAACCGAAAGAGCGTGATCCAGAGCAATTCCAGCAATTCATTGAAGCCGCTCGAAAGCGGGGCATGAACGAGAGTCTGGAGGATTTTGCAGTTAGGTTCGGCAAGAGTGTGCCGCCAAAGCCAAATATATCGTCCGGGCGATGAGCGAAGCCCAGGTTGGGATGAACCTGATGACTCCGGATGAGCATCTGGCTCGAGCTGCGCAACTGCGCACGCAGGGAACGGCGCGGGCGGTGGAGGTTGCGGAGGGCCACGAGCTCGCCGCGCGCGCGATCGAGATCAGGGACGCGAGGGCGCAGACCGCTGGGTCCGTGTTTGTCGTATCGTCGCGGCGATGAGCACCGATGACGAGAAATGCAAAAGACTCGCTGACCTAGTGCAGCGCGATCTGGAGCGGGCGATCTTTGGCGATCCCGCTGCGACCGCGAACCAACTTCCCGGACTCCGTCTGCGGGCTCAGGATGTGATCGCCGAGTGCAACCGGCAGCTTCGCTTCGCCAGACGCGCCCAGGTGGCGTTCGTCGTCGACACGGCGCACCCGGGACCGCCGATCCGCTACGAAACGCCGAACGAAGGCCTACGCGTCGAATTGTCGTGGCGCCAGGCCAGCATCGTGCACGAGCACTGGCCGCTGCGGCTGTCCAAGGTGCTGTCGGCGGAAGCCGCGGAATTCGTCCCGGCGAGCGGGTTGTTCGGTGAGTGGGTGCCGAAGCAGCTGCCGGCGCCGCCGTACGAACTATCGCCCGACGACCTGGACCCGAGAGGGAGGTGATGCCTTCTGCACGGCGAGCGTAGCGGGCTCAGCTCCCGGTTTCGGAAGCGCCCTATTTTTGGGCCTAAAACGCATCGTTTTGCACGGCCATAGGCATCCGGATTTGACCTCCGAGAAGCCGCCGTTATCGCCGCGCCGAATGCCGGCTTCGCGGAACTTGCAGAAGTAGCGCCCGACCGTCCGCTCGCAGACATCTGCCGCAAGCATCGTCGCCGTCATGGCCGGACTTGTTCCGGCCATCCACGTCTTTTGCAATGGGCAGGCATTTAAGACGTGGATCCCCGCGACGAGCGCGGGCATGACCAGTCAGAGCTCTTATTTGCGCCGAGTTTGCCACTGGATTCCCGCTGTCGCGGGAATGAGCGAGAAATAGGTCAGCTGCCGCCGGGGCCCTTCTCGCTCAGCCGGTCGACCTTCTTCTGCATCTCCTCGAGCTGGCGCTTGAGGTCGTCGATGTCGCCGGTCTTGGACGCCGGCTTGCCCGGCTCCGCGGCAGCCTCGCCCGCCTGCGCCTCGCGCCGGGCGAAGGGCGCGAACATGGCGAAGGCGCGCTCGAACATGTCCATGTTCCGGCGCACCTGCTCCTCCAGCGAGGGGAAGGCGCCGACGCCGAAAGTCTGCGCCAGCTGCTGGCGGAACTTCTCCTGCTCGCGGGTGAGCGACTCGATCGAGACTTCGAGATAGCGCGGGACCAGCATCTGCATGCTGTCGCCGTAGAAGCGGATGAGCTGCCGCAGGAAGGCGATCGGGAGGAGATTCTGCCCTTCCTTGTTCTCCTGCTCGAAGATGATCTGGGTCAGGACCGAGCGGGTGATCTCCTCGCCGGTCTTGGCGTCGTAGACCACGAAATCCTCGCCCTTCTTGACCATGGCGGCGAGATCTTCGAGCGTGACGTAGGTGCTGGTACCGGTGTTGTAGAGGCGCCGGTTCGCGTACTTCTTGATCGTGATCGGCTCGGCGGTCTTGGTCATGGACTCGGGCATCAGGCGGGAACCGCTGGCTATCTGCCGTCAAAATAGGCGCTTTCCCCGGTCGCGGCTACCGTTTTGTGAGACGGCGCGGCGGCGGCGGACGGCCGGGCATGGCAGCACTGCCGCCGCAGCCGCCTTGTCGGCAGGCGCCCCCGTCACTATGACATAGGTCAAAGACGCCGCGGCGAGCCCGCGCTTGAATTGCCTCCAGCATCAGCCCGAAAGGACCTGCCATGAAAGACGACATCGTCATCGTCGGCGCGGTACGCACGCCGGTCGGCGCATTCAACGGCGCGTTCGCGTCGCTGCCCGCCCACGATCTCGGCAAGGTCGCGATCAAGGCCGCGATCGATCGCGCCGGCGTCGAGCCCGCGCGCGTGTCGGAAGTGATCCTGGGGCAGATCCTGCAGGCGGGCCAGGGCCAGGGACCGGCGCGCCAGGCTTCGATCAATGCCGGCATCCCGGTCGAGGTCCCGGCCTGGAGCGTCAACCAGCTGTGCGGCTCGGGGCTGCGCGCGGTGGCGCTCGGCTATCAGGGCATCGTCAACGGCGATTCCGAGATCGCGGTCGTCGGCGGCCAGGAGTCGATGAGCATGGCTCCGCACTGCGCGCATCTGCGCAGCGGCGTGAAGATGGGCAACTTCGAGATGGTCGACACCATGATCAAGGACGGCCTCTGGGACGCCTTCAACGGCTACCACATGGGCAATACCGCCGAGAACGTTGCCCGCCAGTGGCAGATCACGCGGCAGCAGCAGGACGAGTTCGCGGTCGGCTCGCAGAAGAAGGCCGAGGCGGCGCAGAAGGCCGGCAGGTTCAAGGACGAGATCGTCCCGGTCACCATCAAGACCCGCAAGGGCGACATCGTCGTCGACGCCGACGAGTACCCCAAGCACGGCACGACGCTCGAGGCGGTGAGCAAGCTGCGCCCCGCCTTCGACAAGGAAGGCACCGTCACCGCCGCGAGCGCCTCCGGCATCAATGACGGCGGCGCCGCCATGGTGCTGATGAAGGCGAGCGAAGCCGCCAAGCTCGGCAAGACGCCGCTCGCGCGCATCGTTTCCTGGGCTCAGGCGGGCGTCGATCCGAAGATCATGGGCACCGGACCGATCCCGGCGTCGCGCGCCGCGCTCAAGAAGGCGGGATGGACCGTCGGCGATCTCGACCTGATCGAGGCCAACGAAGCGTTCGCCGCCCAGGCCTGCGCCGTCAACAAGGATCTCGGCTGGGACACCGGCAAGGTCAACGTCAACGGCGGCGCGATCGCCATCGGCCACCCGATCGGCGCCTCCGGCGCGCGCGTGCTGGTCACGCTGCTGCACGAGATGCAGAAGCGCAACGCGAAGAAAGGCCTCGCCACGCTGTGCATCGGCGGCGGCATGGGCATCGCGATGTGCGTGGAGAGATAGAGGACGGACGACTGACGACAGGCGACGGACGAAGGAGGCCCGAGGTACGGAAATATCCGTCCTCTGTCGTCCGTGATCCGTCGTCTCACCAAAAGAAGTTCACAAAGGGAGGAAGGCATGCCACGCGTCGCAGTAGTGACGGGGGGAACGCGTGGGATCGGCGCGGCGATCTCCAAGGCGCTGAGCGGCGCGGGCTACAAGGTCGCCGCCAATTACGGCGGCAACGACGAGGCGGCGCAGAAGTTCAAGTCCGAGACCGGCATCGCCGTCTACAAATGGGATGTCTCCTCGTTCGACGCCTGCTCGGCCGGCCTGAACCAGGTCGAGGCCGATCTCGGCCCGATCGACGTCCTCGTCAACAACGCCGGCATCACCCGCGACACGATGTTCCACCGCATGAAGCCGGAGCAGTGGAGCGAGGTGATCAACACCAATCTCGGCTCGCTGTTCAACATGTGCCGGCCGGCGATCGAAGGCATGCGCGCGCGCAAGTTCGGGCGCATCATCAACATCTCCTCGATCAACGGGCAGAAGGGTCAGATGGGCCAGGCCAACTATTCGGCCGCCAAGGCCGGCGAGATCGGCTTCACCAAGGCGCTGGCGCAGGAGAGCGCCAAGAGCGGCATCACCGTCAACGCCATCTGCCCCGGCTACATCGCGACCGACATGGTCAAGGCGATGCCAAAGGATGTGCTCGAGAAGAACATCCTGCCGCTCGTCCCGCTCGGCCGCCTGGGCGAGCCGGAAGAGGTCGCACGCTGCGTCATCTTCCTCGCCTCGGACGACGCGAGCTTCATCACCGGCTCGACGCTGACCGCGAACGGCGGCCAGTACATGGTTTGATGTTCGGCCTTTATTCGGGCTCCCAGCCCTTCGGCGCCAGCTCGAACTGCGCGAAGTCGAAGCCGGGCGCGACCGTGCAACCGACGAGCGTCCACTCGCCGAGCGTTTCCGCCGCCTGCCAGGCGTGAGCGGGCACAACCGCTTGCGGCCGTTCGCCGGCGGTGAGATCGCTTCCCAACGTCACGCGCTCGCGCGCTTTCGTCTCCAGCGCGATGTCGAGCCTGAGCGGCGCGCCGGCGTACCAGTTCCAGACTTCCGCGGCGTCGGTGCGATGCCAGTGCGAGCGTTCGCCGCGCGCGAGCAGATAGTAGATCGCAGTTGAGGCGGTCCGCCCAGCCGCACCCTCTCCCGCTTGCGCGACCGGAAACACGAGCGACGCATCGCGGAAGGTCTCGCGGAAATGCCCACCCTCCGGATGCGGCTTGAGATCGAGGAGCCGGATTACGTCGGCGGCGGTGAGGATTGCCTTCAAGAGCGGTTCTTGCGCTCGCGGATTTCAGCAAAAACCTTCCACGCCGGGCTGCCGGCAAGCCCGAGCGACTGTGCGACTTCGGGTATATCGGCGCGCAGGAACGGATTGGCCGCCTTCTCGGCGCCGATCGTCGCCGGAATGGTGGGCTTGCCGGCGGCGAGGAGCCGGCTCACCTCTTCGGCGCGCGCGGCCAGCGCTTTGTTGTTCGGCTCGATGGTCTTGGCGAAGCGGACGTTCGCCGCCGTGTATTCATGGCCGCAATAGAACTGGGTGTCGTCGGGGAGACCCCGCAATTTGAGCAGCGACTGCCACATCATTTCCGGGTTGCCTTCGATCACGCGGCCGCAGCCGATCGAGAACAGCGTGTCGCCGACAAAAGCGAGCTTCTCTGCCGGGAAGAAGTAGGAGATGTGGCCGGCGGTGTGGCCGGGGGTCTCGATCACCCGCCCTGCGAGCGCGCCAACTTTCACGGTGTCGCCCTCGCCGACGGTTTCATCGACCAGCGGGATGCGCTGCGCTTCGTTGCGCGGCGCGACCACCCGGCATTGGTGCGCTTTCTTCAATTGCGCGATCCCGCTGGTGTGGTCGCCGTGATGGTGCGTCACCAGGATGTCGGTCAGGCGCCAGCCTGTCCGCTTGAGCGCCGCTTCGACCGGCGCCGCCTCGGGCGCATCGATCGAGGCGGTCGCGCCGCTTCCCGGATCGTGGATGAGCACGCCGAAATTGTCGGTGAAGCAGCCGAAGAGGTCTGTCTGTACGGGCATCTCGACATCGCCGTTGTGGGCGCGAACGTCGCCGCGGCCCGAAATCCATAAGTCGCGCCGGCTAGAGTAGGCGCTCCCCGCCAGCCGCCGCAAGGTCGGGGTCATGGATTCGGGGCTTGCGCTTTCGGCGCGCCCCGGAACGACGCAGAAAACGTGCTATTTTGCCGCCATGGACGTGGTCGATCTGCGCAATTTCTACGCCCAACGGCTCGGCACGGTGGCCCGGCGCTTCGTCAGCCGCGGCATTCGCGCGCGCTGGACCGACACCAGCGCGTTGCGCGTCCTCGGCATCGGTTACGCGACGCCCTATCTCGGCCTGTTCCGCGAAGAGGCCGAGCGCTGCCTCGCCATGATGCCGGCGCCGCAGGGCGTCGTGCGCTGGCCTTCATCCCGCCCGGCGCTTGCCGCCCTGGTCGAGGAGGACGATCTGCCGCTCACCGATTCGGCCGTCGATCGCGTGCTGCTCGTCCATGCGCTCGAAGCATCGTCCGACCCGGTCGGGCTGTTGCGCGAGGTGTGGCGGGTGCTGTCCGGCGGCGGCCGGCTGCTCGCGGTGGTGCCGAACCGGCGCGGGCTGTGGGCGCGCATGGACACGACTCCGTTCGGCTACGGCCGCCCCTATTCGCGTTCGCAGATCACGCACCTCCTGCGCGAGACCTGGTTCACGCCGACTGGATGGGGCGAGGCGCTCTACGTGCCGCCGATCGCCCGCGGCTGGTTTCTGCGCTCGGCGGTGGCCTGGGAACGTACCGGCGCGACGCTCTCGGCGCCGTTCGCCGGCGTGCACATCGTCGAGGCGACGAAGCAGGTCTATCGCGCCATCCCGGCCCGGCGCGAGCGGCGCCGCTTCGTGCCGTCGCTGCAGCCGGTGCTCGCCCCCGCGCCCGGCGCCGCCGCGCTGTCTTCGCGCGACCAGCTCCTCAGACCGGCCACGGCTCGCTCGTGACCGCCGCCGCATCGGCGCCGACCAGCTCGCCAAGGCTGTCGAGGCGTGCGCGCGCGAGCGCGGCGATGAGCGCCGCCTTGATCTCGGCGACGAGGCTCAGCCCGCGAAACACCAGCCCCGAATAAAGCTGGACGAGGCTCGCGCCGGCGCGGAATTTGGCGAGCGCCGCGGCGCCGGAGTCGATCCCGCCAACGCCGACCAGGGGAAAAACCCCTTCGACGCGCACATAGGTCTCGGCCAAAATCCGCGTTGCGAGCGGCAACAGCGGCCGGCCCGACAGGCCGCCGGCCTCGTGCGCGGTCACCGCGTCGCGAAGGGTCGCGGGCCGCGCCAGCGTCGTGTTGCCGACGATCATGCCGTCGACCCGGCGCGAGCGCGCAATGTTGACCACATCGTCGAGCACATCGAGCGAGAGATCGGGCGCGATCTTCAACAGCACTGGGGTCGGTCCCGCATGCTGCGCCACGCGCTCGCGCGCATCGATGACGCGCGCCAGAAGGTCGTCGAGCGCCTTGGCCTGCTGCAGCTCGCGCAGGCCCGGCGTGTTGGGCGAGGAAATGTTGATGGTGACGTAGCTCGCCACGGCGGCGAAGCGCTCGATCAGCCGCACGTAGTCGGCGACACGGTCGAAGGCATCCTTGTTGGCGCCGACATTGATGCCGACGATTCCTTCGGCCCCTCCTGCCCCGCGCGCCGGAGCCCGCGCCCGCGCCGCCAGGCGCTTGAGCACGGCATCGGCGCCCTGCGAATTGAAGCCGAGCCGGTTGATGACGCCTTCGTCGGCGTCGAGCCGGAACAGGCGCGGGCGCGGATTGCCAGCCTGCGGCAGCGGCGTGATGGTGCCGACCTCGACGAAGCCGAAACCGAGCCGCAGCAGCGCGTCGGGCACTTCGGCATTCTTGTCGAAGCCCGCGGCCATCCCGACCGGGTTGGGAAAGTTCAGGCCGAAGGCGCGCACCGTCAGCCGCTTGTCGCCGCGCGCAGCCGGCGGCAACGGGGCGAACTTCAGCATGCTGATCGCGAGAGCGTGGGCGTCTTCCGGGTCGAGCGCATGCAGCAGGGGCCGCGTGAGCCGCTCGAAAAAGCCGATCACGGCTCGAGCTCCGGAAAGAGGTGGCGGCCGTCGGCCGCGCGGGGGAGCGGCCGCGTCCAGCGCACCGCCGTCAGCGGCAGCGGCCCATAGAGGTGCGGGAAGAGATCGCCGCCGCGGGATGGCTCCCATTTGAGCGACGGGCGGAGCGCGTCGGCGTTGACGGCGACGAGGAGGAGATCGGATTCTTGGGCGAAATGCTTCGCCGCGGTCTCCGCGACCTGGCCGGCCGTGGAGAAATGAATAAAACCATCGCGCGCGTCGGCTTCGCTGCCGAGAAACACGCCGCCGGATGCGGCTGCCCGCCACGCTGCCCGTCCGCAGATTTTGTAGATCGTTGCCACCTGTGCGCCTTCAAGCCCGGCGCGCGAGGCTATATCGGCGCCATCCCGCCTGTACAAGGCGCGTGCCGATCTGCACGCACAATGGCGGCGCATATGCACGACGACACAGGCCCGGTTTTCCAGGGCTAGTCCGGCGCCGGCCCTTGAGCCTGCAGGCAATAAATTCCTATTATCCAACCGGAGTCCCAGCCCTCTCGATGCGGCGCCGGCGGGAATGCCCATGCTCACCCACGCGCAGGTGTGGTCGGCCATCGATCGCCTGGCGGCCCGCGCCGGCCTGTCGGCCTCGGGACTGGCGCGGCGCGCGGGGCTTGATCCGACCACGTTCAACAAGTCGAAGCGCATAACGGCGCAGGGCCACGCGCGCTGGCCCTCGACCGAATCGATCGCCAAGGCGCTGACGGCGACCGCGACGCCGATCGACGCCTTTCTCGAGCTGATCAATCCGAGCGGCGCCGGGGCGACGCGCGCCGTGCCGCTCATCGGCTTCGCCGAGGCCGGTGCCGGCCGCTATTTCGACGACGCCGGCTTTCCGGTCGGCGAGGGCTGGGACGAGATCGCCTTCCCGGCGGTCAGCGACGAGCACGCCTACGCGCTCGAAGTGTCCGGCCATTCGATGGAGCCGCCCTACCGCGACGGCGACGTGATCCTGGTGTCGCCGGCAGCGCCGATCCGGCGCGCCGACCGCGTCGTGGTCAGGACGAGGAGCGGCGAGGTGCTGGTGAAGGAGCTCAAGCGGCGGACGGCAAAATCAATCGAGCTGCGCTCGCTCAATACCGAGCACGCCGACCGCACGCTGGCGGCGAGCGAGGTGCTCTGGATCGCGCGCATACTTTGGGCGAGCCAATAATCCGCAGTCCGTCATCCTGAGGTGGCCGCCAACGGGTCCGGCCCAAAGTGGCCGGCCCGATGACAGGCTCTGCGGCCCTCGAAGGATGCGCCCGGCGCGCCCGGGCCGTCGCCCTTCGAGGCTGCCCCCGATCAAGTCGGGGGTCGCACCTCAGGTGACGGCAAACAGGAAAGCTACGCCGACCGCGCGAGCGCGCCATCGATCATATCGATGGTGTTCTGAATCCCGTAGGCGGCGGCGAAGGAGCCGAAGCGCGGGCCCTTCTCCTGGCCGAGCAGCACCTGGTAGAGCATGTTGAACCAGTCGAGCGCGACGCCGGGCTTGCCGTCCTTGGCCTTTTTCTTCTCGTCGAGGAAAGGCTCGCGCCGCCCAACCTCGTAGACCACCTCCTGGACCGCCGGCGCCGACGCATCGCTCGGAAGCTGTGACAGCGCATCACGGAGATCGATAAGCGCGGCGCGCTCGACCGTGGTCGGCTCGCGGAATTTCTTCGCCGGCTGCACGAAATCGCGGAAATAGTGGATGGCGTAATCGACCAGCGCGGCGACATGCGGATGCGTCTGCCGCGTCACGCCCGGCCGGTAGCGGCCAATAAAACCCCACAGCGTTTCGGCATTCTCGGCATTCGAAGCGGTGACGAGCGAGAGCAGCATCGTGAACGGCACCGGGTTGTCGGCCTTGGGCGGCGCGCCGGCGTGGATGTGCCACACCGGGTTCGCCAGCCGCTCCTTCGGGCTTTGGCGTTCGCAGGCCTCCAGAAATTGCTGATACTCGTCGACGTGCCGCGGGATGACGTCGAAGTAGAGCCGCTTCGCCGCCTTCGGCTCGCGGTACATGAACAGCGACAGGCTCTGCGGGCTGGCGTAACGCAGCCATTCGTCGATGGTCAGCCCGTTGCCTTTCGACTTCGAGATCTTCTGGCCGTTCTCGTCGAGAAAAAGCTCATAGTTGAATCCTTCCGGCGGCACGCCGCCGAGGGCGCGGCAGATTTCGCTCGAGAGCTTGACCGAATCGATCAGATCCTTGCCGGCCATCTCGTAGTCGACGCCGAGCGCGAGCCAGCGCATCGCCCAGTCCGGCTTCCACTGCAGCTTGCAGCGGCCGCCGGTGACCAGCGTGGTCACCTGCCCGCCGCCGTCGGGGTCCTCGTAGGTGATCGTGCCTGCCTTGGCGTCGTGCGCGACCACGGGCACCTGCAGCACGGCGCCGGTCGCCGGCGAGATCGGCAGGAACGGCGAGTAGGTCTGCGCCCGCTCCTCGCGCAGCGACGGCAGCATGATCGCCATCACCTGATCGAACCGCTCCAGCACCTGGAGCAGCGCGGCATCGAACCGCCCCGACGTGTAGCAGGCGGTCGACGACATGAATTCGTAGTCGAAGCCGAACTGGTCGAGGAAGGCGCGCAGCCGGGCGTTGTTGTGCGCGGCAAAACTTTCATGCGTGCCGAACGGGTCGGGCACCCGGGTCAGCGGCTGGCCAAGATGCTGGGCCATCATCTCCTTGTTGGGGACGTTGTCGGGCACCTTGCGCAGCGCATCCATGTCGTCGGAGAAGGCGATCAGCCGGGTCTTGACCGTCTCGCCGGTGAGCACGCGGAAGGCGTGGCGCACCATCGAGGTGCGCGCCACCTCGCCGAAGGTGCCGATATGCGGCAGGCCCGACGGGCCGTAGCCGGTCTCGAAGATCACCTCGTCCTTGGGCTTGCGCTTAAGCCGCGCGACGATCTTGCGCGCCTCCTCGAACGGCCAGGCGTGCGACTGCCCGGCGAGTTCGCGCAGGGGCGTCACGTCGTCCATGGGTACGGCGGCCATCGTCATTGCTTTTGCGCGCCGGACACTAGGAAGCGCGCGATATCCCGTCAAACTTCCATGGTCAAAACGGGTTGATCGGGAAGTAGCGCAGCCACAGATCGGTGAAGCTCCCCCTCTCCCACAGCCGGAACAGCGCCCAGTTGAAGGCCTGGCGGAGGAGATCGTTGCCGCGTTTCACGGCGATGCCGATGCCCTCGCCGAAGAAGCGGCTCTCGAGGAACGGGCCGCCGCGGAAGACGCAGCAGCCACCGGAGTCGGAGCCGTTGAGCCAGAGCGCCAGAGAGATGCCGTCCCCGAACAACAGATCGACGTCCTTGTTGCGCAACGCCGCGCGCGCCGTGTCGGCGTTGGGGTAGGCCCGCACCTCGGCCTCGGTGAACATCGCCTTGAGGTAGGCCTCGTGCGCGGTGCCGGCGATCACCGCGATCTTCTTGCGCTCCAGCCGCTCCGGCAGCACGTCGTTGATCGGGCTGTCGAGCCGCGCCACGAAACGCGCCGGCGTGCGGTAGTAGGGATCGGTGAAATCGGCGCGCTGGCGGGCCTCGGCGGTGGGGGCAATCGAGGCGATCACGGCGTCGCCGCGATTGTCGTTGAGGGCGTCGAACAGACCGCCGAAGTTGCGCGCCTGGATGGTGCAGCTGACCTTGATCTCGTCGCAGATGAGGCGGGCGAGATCGACGTTGAAGCCGGCCGGGTTGCCGTCGGGACCTGAATAGTCGAACGGCGGATAGTCGGCCTCGGTGAGGAACCGGATGGTCTGGATGCGGGAAAGATCGGGCCGCTCCGGCCGGCGGCGCGGGTCCCAGAAGCCGGGAACGACCAGACCCGGCGCCGGAGCCGGGGCCGGCGCAGCACTCTCCGCCGCGGCCGCCGGGTAACCGCCGGGGGCCGCGGCGGCCAGCGCGCAGACAAGCGAGGCGAAAAACCACAGCGCCCGTGCCTTTGCACTGCGGCGCATGCGACATGAAGTCGTTCGAGATGGCATCGGATCGCGATACTTTGGCTTCCCGGCCCGCTTAGCGGGCTCATGACGAAAAGTCGAGCCGGGTGCGACGTGCAAGCGCACAGCCGCAGCCGCATCGAAGGAACCACGGCGAAAGCGGAACCAAGTCGCCTCGGCGGCCATTTTTCCTGAGGAGCGGTAGCGAAAAAGCGATTTGGCGATGGCCAAAACAGCGACCCGGCAAAGCGCCGCGACCAGACGAAGGGCCGCAACCCGCAGCGCGCCGCGGCGGAAGCCTGCGCGCGGCCGGAAATCGGCGCCCGGCAAAGCAGCGCGTTATTGGTCGGCCCGCGTGACGAAGGAGAGCGACGCGCTCGACCTCGAAGGCGGCGTCTTCAGCCTGAAGGACCCGAAGCGTATTGCCGCGTCGCTTAAGCGCTCGGCAGAGCGTAGCCATCGCCGCAAGGCGGAGCCGTACCGCTCCGCGCTCTCGATGCTCGTCTTCTACATCAACCGCGCCGGCAAGAAGCTGCCGGCCAGCCGGCGCCGCACGCTGGAGCGGGCGAAGAGCGAATTGCGCCGGCAGTTCGGGCGGTAGCGCGCGGTCCGGGGGCCGGAAAGCATTCCGCCAAAATTTTTCAGCAAGGACCGGGGCGCTCGGAAAACCGCGAGCGCAATCGATTTCGACCTGGGGCGATTGATTTCGGCCTCAATCGGGATGACGCGAGGAACGTCACTTCAGCGCGCTTCCTAACGCGCCTTGTCGGGCTCGGGTGTCCGCTCAGGCACAATCGAGGGCGCGCGCTCCGCCAGTTCGCGTTCGCGCTGGCGCAGCCACTCCTTGGTTTCCTGACGCCGCTTCGCCGCCTCGCGATGGCCGACGTAATCCGGTTCGTAGGGCAGCACGATCTTCGACATGGCGAGCATCCGTTTTCCCTCCACGGGGATAAGCATGGCGGCAATTGATTAGTTCCCCGTTTACGAACCGCCCGAGGCGGGGACAACGACCGGGTGCGGGGACCGCTTTTGGGGCTCACCCGCAATGCGTGGCACTGCCGCTCGAATGTCAGGCCCGGCGCACAAGCGGGCCTTGCGCGACTGAGCGATCAGTGCCTGTCCGGCAACAGGCCATCTATCTTCTTCGCGATCTGGTGAAGCTTGTAATTCAGCCCCTCGTCGGCCACCGGGACGGCGTGGTCGATGACAGCGCGGAATTTTGGATAAAGCGGGGCTACCTTGGCGAGCTTTTGATCGGAGTACATGTCGTCACGGGCGGGCAACAGATACAGCGGGGGACTATTAGCCGGCATCAAGAGTGCCTCGTAAGTAGAGACGCTCATCATAAATCTTATGAAAGCTTCTGCATCACGCAGCTTAGCGTCCGCCAGCCGCGGATCGAGAAAATACATATCGACCCACGCTACCGGCTTCGCGCCTTCATCGGCAAACGGCCAGGGCGCGACATCGAGAACTTCCTTGCTGAGGCATTTATCCTTCGTGCACGACTGGACCATCTTCGCTGAGCGCATAATAAGTATCCTCAGCATACCCCACGAACGCGCTTCCCTTGCCCCACGCAAATTGGCGGGGATAGAAGCCTTCGCGCAAGTGATAGTCCTGGTCGCGGCCAAAGCCGGCAGGCTCCATCTCCACGAAGCTCCGCAACACAGCAGTTGCGTAGTCGTCTGGACGATCAGGATCGAGATGTCTGAGTGCGTCTTCAGCCGATCCATAGTGTGCGACCAAGATGGATAGATAAAGTTCGCCCAAGGTCGACGATCCCTTCAAATCCATCAAAAGATTGGCGCCAATGCTTTGAAAAATTCGCCGCGCGTCGGACGGACCGGTAATGGTACCGAGCTGTGAGACATCCTTTCTGTAGACGAGAAAATCAGTGCACACCCAATGCGGAATGCCAAACTGTATTCCGTTGGAGCTGGCAATCTGTTTTGCAAATGGAAGAGGAACTCCAGCCGAGACGACAACGGTCTGCGATGGCGGCTTCGGATTGCGATGTTTCAGGAAGTCATCGAAAAAGACTGAATCCACCTCGTATACATCAGCGTCGGCTGCCAGTATCCCGGTTTATCTGTGGCGTAGTAGCTATCCCTGTTCATCTGAATCTGCAGATTGAGACCGGGACATCCGGCCTGGAATAACTCCTTCATTCTCCACGCCATTCCCTCGACATTGGGGACGTAGGGATACATCTCCACACGCAAGGTTCTCGCATTGGTGTCTGAGCAGTAACGCTCCTCCGCGGAGGCGCGAAATCCAATCGCCAGGGTTACGGCCAGGAGTGCGAAAAAGACCGGCTTGCGTGCCATGATGCGCCCCGTCAGACGCCAACCGACATAGTGAACCGCGCGCGAGCCGCCGTTCAGCTCCATCCTCGTCGTCGACAGCGGAACCGCGGCACCGCCGCTTGCCAAGCCTTTGGAGTGGTAGCTCGGCTCACCCACGGGCTCACCTGTCTAAAGGAGCTGTAGCTTAAGTAATACGTTCCCGGCATGCAACCTGTAGTTAATGCCAATGGCGTGAGTTTCCACGCGAACTTGCCATCCCGACGGCGCGCCGCCGCTTGCGCAGCGGTCAGTGTAGCTCACTTGCGATGCAGCAACCGCCAACGCGCATGCAAGCATCGAGCCGCCGAAACAGCCTGCGGGTCATTCCAGTCGCGCAGCATAACCCGCGGCGCGAAACCATCGAGGGATTGCACTCGCCAAAGACTTTGTGAATGATACTGAAGCCAAAATGGAGCCAAAGATCGGAAAAACTCGATTTGCGGGCGTAGTTCAGTGGTAGAACGACAGCTTCCCAAGCTGTATGTCGTGGGTTCGATTCCCATCGCCCGCTCCAAGATTGCAACGTCTGACGAAAAGGACGGGCGCTTCGGGGGAAGTGTCGAGAGGGAGCGCTTCGAGGACGTATCTACAGGACGGGTACTTCGGGGGAAGTACCGGCGAAGGGGCGAGGCTGGGGGAAGAAGATGAATCAGCAAAGCCGGCGGCGGACGGGATGGAGCTGGTGGTATCTGCTCTTCGTCGTCCAGGCCGCCGCGGTGGTGTGGCCGCCGCTTTATAACCGGGTCGAGCCGTCCTGGATCGGCATGCCGTTCTTCTACTGGTACCAGCTGCTTTGGGTGATCATCGGCGCCGTGCTCACCGCGATCGTCTACTTCGCGACCCAGCACTAGGCGCGACGCCTCGCGGCGGCTGATCGATCAAGGGGAAAATTCGGGGGGACTGCCGTGCAGGAGGTGAACTGGACCGCGCTGATCATTTTCGTGCTGCTGTTCGCCTTCGTCACCTGGCTCGGCTTCGCCGCCGCCCAATGGCGCAAGGGCGACCTCGACCTGCTGCACGAATGGGGCCTGGGCGGCCGGCGCTTCGGCACGGTCATCACCTGGTTTCTGATCGGCGGCGACCTCTATACCGCCTACACCTTCATCGCCGTTCCGGCGCTCGCCTTCGGCGCCGGCGCCATCGCCTTCTTCGCCGTGCCGTACACGATCGTGATGTACCCGATCCTGTTCCTGGTGTTCCCGCGGCTCTGGCACGTGTGCCACAAGCACCACTACATCACCGCCGCCGATTTCGTGCGCGGCCGCTTCGGCAACCGCTGGCTGGCGCTCGCCGTGACGATCGCCGGCATTGTCGCGACCATGCCCTACATCGCCCTGCAGCTGGTCGGGCTGCAGGTGGTCATCGGCGGGCTCGGCGTCGGCGGCACCGGCTACGCCGGCGACCTGCCGCTGGTCATCGCCTTCATCATCCTCGCGGCCTTCACCTATTCGAGCGGGCTGCGCGCGCCGGCCTCGATCGCCATCGTCAAGGACATTCTGATCTACATCACCGCGGCCGCCGCCATCATCGTCGTGCCGCTGCAGCTGGGCGGCTTCGGCAAGATCTTTGCTGCGGTGCCGCCGCAGAAGCTCCTGCTGGCGGCGCCGGGGGCCAACACCACCGGCGCCTACGGCATCTACGCCACGCTCGCGCTCGGCTCGGCGCTGGCGCTCTTCCTCTATCCGCACTCGCTCACCGGCATTCTGAGCGCGAGCAGCGGGCATGCCATCCGCCGCAACGCGGCGATGCTGCCGGGCTATTCGCTCATGCTCGGGCTCCTGGCGCTGGTCGGTTTCTTCGCCATCGCTGCCGGCGTCGCCAACCTCCCCGACTACACCGACGGCTTCAAACAATTCGGCAACAATTTCGCCGTGCCGGCGCTGTTCCTGCACAGCTTTCCGGCCTGGTTCGTCGGCATCGCCTTCGCCGCGATCGGCATCGGCGCGCTGGTGCCGGCGGCGATCATGTCGATTGCCGCCGCCAATCTCTACACCCGCAACATCCACCGCGAGTTCATCAACAAGAATCCGACCGACAAGCAGGAAGCGCAGATGGCGAAGTGGGTGTCGCTGGTGGTCAAGTTCGGCGCGCTGATCTTCATCATCTTCGTGCCGTCGCAATACGCCATCTACCTGCAGCTCCTTGGCGGCATCCTGATCATCCAGACGCTGCCGGCGGTGATGCTCGGCGTCTATACCCGCTGGTTCAACGATTGGGCGCTGCTCGTCGGCTGGGCGATCGGAACCGCCGCCGGCGCCTGGATGTTCGTCGCCGCCAACCTTACGCCGAACTACCCGCTGGCGTTCGCCGGCTACACCTTCCCCGGCTACACGGCGTTCTACACCGTGATCCTGAACCTCGCGATCGCGGTCGTGCTCTCGCCGCTGTTCAACGCCATGAGCGCGCGCTCGGTCCCGCTCGATAATACGGTCGCGGCCGACTACCACGCCTGAGGCATCAGAGCCGCGTGACGCGCGCGTGCAGCAGTGCCGAACGGCCGCGGCGCACCTCGGCCGCGCAGCGCGCGATCGCATCGGGCACCCCGGCGGGATCGCTGACCTTCTCGGCATGGGCGCCGAACGCTTCGCCGATCTTGCTGAACTCGACCGGCGCGAGCTCGGCGTGGAAGGCGCCGGCGGTGGTCGCTTCTCCGTCCGGATAGACGCGCAAGGTCGCCGCCTTGACCGCCGCCCAGCCGGAATTGTCGAGCACGATGGAAAAAATCGGCAGCCCGTACTGCTGCGCGGTCGCGAACACCGAGCACGGCCCGCCGAAATAGAAGCTGCCGTCGCCGGTCACCTGTACCATGAGCCGGTCCGGCGCCGCGAGCTTGGCGCCGAGCGCCATGCCGCCGGACCAGCCGAGGCCGGCGCCGCCGGTCGCCACCGTCGTGTTCGGCAGCCGGCGCGGAATCTGCATCAGCACCGCCGGCGTGTTGCGCACCGCCTCATTGAAGATGATGTCCTCGTCGTCGAGCACCTTGGCGAGCTCCGCCATCAGATAATGCGGATTGATGGCGTCGGGCTGGCCCTTGTCCGCCGCGAGCGCGGCGGCGCGGGCAAGGCGCTCCGCGCGCGCCGCCTTGAGGCGCTCGAGGCGCTGCGCTGCGGCCGCGGCAAAGCGCGGCGTCGCTTTCGCCCGAAGCTCGGCCAGGAGCTGTTCGAGGATGCGGCCACTGTCGCCCTGGAGCCGCAAGTCGCCGGGGAAGGTCCACATCGGCGAGCCGGCCTTGAGCACGTCGACGTCGATATGGGCCCAGAACGATTGCTCGCTCGGCTGCGCATCGGCGGGGAACCACGGCACGTCGACATCGACGAGCATCCCGACGTCGGCCTCCGGCAGCGCCTTGTCGGGCGCAAAGCCGGCGAAGCACGGGCTCAAGTGGCCGATATTGCTCCAGGTGCTGCCTTCAAACACGGCGATGCCGGCGAACTCCGCGACCTCCGCGATCATCTGCGCGGCGCGCGCGTTGCGGCCACCATAGCCGGTGATGAGAATGGGATTTTCCGCCGCGATCAGCCGCTCCGCGAGCGCGGCGACGAGTTTCGGGTCGGCGCCGCCGCTCGTCATCGCGCCGAACCGCTCGGCGGAATAGCGGCGGATTTCGTCGAGCGCCCACGGCTGCGTCAGCGTCTCCCGCTGCATCATCAGATAGACCGGGCCGCGCGGCTCGCTCTGCATGATCGAATGCGCGCGCCGCAGCACCTCCTTGACCACGACGCCGGACGGAAGCGTCCATTCCCATTTCAGATACGGCCGCACCAGGCTCGCCTGGTCGAACGGCTCCTGCACCCAGTGCACATGGGTGTCGCGCGTACCGACGAGCTCGTTGTGGGAGGTGTAGGGCGCCTTGCCGGCCATCAGCAGCACCGGCAGGCGGCTGCGGAACATGTTGTGCATTGCCGTCGCGGTATTGGCGGTGCCGACATCGACGTGCACCAGCACGCCCTGGCCGCGGCCGGTGACCAGCGCATAGCCCGCGGCCATGTGCGCGGCGGTGTTCTCGTGCGGGCAACGCACCACTTTCGGCGCCGGTTCGCCGCGCTTGGCGCGGTGCGCCATCTCCTCGATGATCGGCGCATGATCGGTGCCCAGGTTGCAGAACAGATAGTCGATGCCGATCTCGTTGAGCCCTTCGAGCAGGTAATAGGCGGTCGGGAACTCGGCAACGTTGGTGTTTCGGGCAGGCCGCGTGTCCATGATCGAGCAATCGCTTTCGGTTGAAGTCTTGCAGAGTATAGCACCGTCAGATGACGCCGGACGTTCCGCGCCGGGCGCACCGCGATGACGCTCGGAGTGGATTGGGGCTCGCCGCGTCGCGCGGGCCCTAACGGTCGCCTGCATCGGAACCGCCGGATGGCCGGCAAACCGCCGCGGCTCCAGCCGTGGAACTTTCACTCACCCTCGCGCCGCCGGCCGGTAACCTTGACGCGCGATACGGCCTCCGATCCGAAGTTCGTGTCGAAATTGCTGCGGATAGGGCGGCACGTTCGAACTCTCGCCACAATAGCAAGGAATCGTTAGTCCTCCGAAGGGGAAAGGGTGAGGGATCATGAAATGGCTAGCTGCCGTGGTCGGCGCGCTTGCGTCGGCCCTCGTTATTACTACGGCTTTCGCGGACATTCGCGTCGTCAATGACCCGGGGGGCGAAGTCACATCCTACCTGCGCAAGTACAACGCGATGCGCACCTCAGGTGAGCGGCTTGTCATCGACGGCCCGTGCCTGTCGGCCTGCACCTTGTTCACCGGCCTGCTCCCGCACGACCACGTCTGTGTGACCAAGCGCGCGGTGCTCGGCTTTCACGCGGCGTCCTACTACGACGACGCGAGGCGGTCGCTGGTGCCGACGCGGACCGGCACGCGGCTGGTGATGCGTCTCTATCCCCAGGAGATCCGCGACTGGATCGGGCGGCACGGCGGCCTCACGCCGCACATCATCGCGCTCCGCGGCCACGAGCTGCACGCGATGTACGATTCCTGCCGTTAGCGCGCGAGCCGTTAAGGTAAAACTGGCCGTCCGCAAAGGACTCAGTTTCTGCCCAGCGCAGCTGCTCAGCTTTGAAGCGGCTGCGCTCGCTTTCGCCGGTCCCCGCGCACCACCTGCACGGTTGTCGCCTGCGCCGTCCCGGCTTATTTACCGGGTGCGCTCCCTCGCCGACTCACAGGCGGCAAGGGAGATAAAGGCGATCGATGCGCGAGACTGTCGCACCAAGCCTGACATGGCGGCCGATATTCATCGCCGGCGCCGGCGCCATCGTGGCGCTCGCGGGCACGGTGCTGCTCTGGGCCACATTACGGCGCCACGGTGTTCTTCGAAACGATCCGGGCGGGTCTTGCCGCGTGCTTCGGCTGACGGAGTCCCCTCTTGAACCTGCCAGAACGATCTCTTCGCGCCGTGTCGGTGCTCGGGGCGTTTCTCTGCGGCCTCGTCCTGGTCTTCGGCGCCATCCTGTTCGTGACCAGCCATCCGTCGTCGACCGGGCCGGCGCTCGCCGCCGTCGGCGGCCCGTTTCATCTCGTCGACCAGGACGGCAAGGCGGTCAGCGATGAGGACATGAAAGGCCGTCCGTTCCTGGTGTTCTTCGGCTTCACCC
>Ga0210397_10000799_pt1 | contig 20688 bp, 16 predicted proteins | sample IncBWH2OmetaG_FD_160126 | JGI IMG/M metagenome (GOLD analysis project Ga0210397, IMG submission 160126) | Forest soil microbial communities from Barre Woods Harvard Forest LTER site, Petersham, Massachusetts, United States - Inc-BW-H-2-O ...
GTATTTGAGCTACAACATAGAGAATTCACGTCTCAGGACTGTCACAAAGCTCGTATACGCGCTAGAGTCTGATCACAATCCGTCACCCAAACCGTGACCACTTCCGGCCGCCGTGCTCTTGTAGTGCGGCCTCGCCGGACGGAGGCTTCGCTGCAGTGGACGAGCTCATATCGAGCCGGGCGTCTTCGGCCCCGCAACCGGGCGGGACGCCTGCGAACCGGGATGCTGCCCATGGTCAGGTTTCCGGCGTCAGCCCGCTTCCCGAAGGTCCGGTCCCGATTGGGGGCCTGGTTTCCGCCGACGAGCTTCCTGACGGGGTGGTGGTCGCCGACGAAGCCGGCCGCATCATCGTGTTCAACCGGGTGGCCGCCCGCCTGACCGGCCTGGATCCGGCCGAGGTCATCGGCAAGTTCGTGTTCGACGTGCTTCCGCTCCGCGACGCCGATGGCCGGGACTGGTGGGTGTACGCCGATCCGTACCACGGCCTGCCCACCCGGACCCGTCACCCTGAGCGATCCCTGTACCTGGCCGACGGCACCGAGATCCTCGTCTCGATCGGGTATGTGCGCGAAGACCGTACCAGGGGCGGGGCGCGTAAGCCCCGGCCGGTCAAGAAGCTCGTCATCAGCCTGCGCGGGGCGCAGCAGCGGGAGCGGCTGGAACGTAGCCGCGCCGAGCTCGTGTCCACCGTCGCCCACGAACTGCGCTCCCCGCTGACCAGCGTCAAGGGCTTCACGGCCACGCTGCTGAACAAGTGGGGCCGGTTCACCGACGACCAGAAGCGCGTGATGCTGGAGACGGTGAACGCCGACGCCGACCGCGTGACCAGGCTCATCACCGAGCTGCTCGATGTGTCCAGGATCGAATCCGGCCGGATGGAGGTCCACCGGCAACTGGTCGATGTGCCCGACCGGGCCCGGAAGATCATCGCGGGCCGGGTGGCGGCCGGTGACGCCGAGGACCGGTTCCGGCTCGAGGTGCTCGAGGGCCTGCCGGAGACCTGGCTGGACGCGGACAAGATCGACCAGATCCTCGGCAACCTGGTGGAGAACGCCGTCCGGCACGGCGCCGGCATCGTGACGATCGTGGTCGAGCCGACCCGCCTGGAGGGCGAGGACGATCCCGCCGCGGTCGCCGTGTCAGTCCGCGATCAGGGCGAGGGCATCTCGCCGGACGTCGCTCCCCGGGTCTTCCGCCAGTTCTGGCGCGGCAAGCCCCGTGGCGGCAGCCGCAGAGGCCAGCACGGCGGCGGTACCGGCCTTGGCCTGTACATCGTCAAGGGCCTCGTCGAAGCGCACGGCGGCACGATCTGCGTGCGCCGGGCGCCCGGCGGCGGCGCCGAGTTCCGATTTACCGTGCCCGCGGGGACGGCTGCCGCCTGAGCGCGACACCGCTGCGGGCACCGGGTGGGCGCTCGGTACGGTAATCTCCCTTCGGGCTATCCAGCACGGCGATCGGCTCCTGGCCGTATGGCGGGGGACGCTAAAGGCAGGGCCGACGCTGCCCCGCCGACGCGTCGAAGCCGACGCCCGCGCTGCCAGCCACGCCCGTTCGGCAGGAAAATCCCGCCTTCAGACCCCAAGCTAAGGTACGGCCCGCAGGAAGCAGGACCCCATGTCCGCACCGAACAAGAACTATGACCCCAAGGCGACGGCCTCGCTGGCGCCTGACGAGGTAGCCCGCGTCCTGGACGAGGCGCTCGCCGCCGTCGCCGCCGCCGGGACCCTCGACGAGCTGAAGGCGGCGCGGATCGCGCATGAGGGCGACCGGGCGCCGCTGTCGCTGGCCAGCTCGGAGATCGGGGCGCTCCCGCCCGAGGCGCGCGCCGATGCGGGCCGGCGGGTCGGCGCGGCCCGCAGTCGGCTCCGCGAGGCACTGCGCGAGCGCCAGGTCCAGCTGGAGGCCGAACGGGACCGGCAGGTGCTCATCACCGAAGCGGTCGACGTCACCTTGCCGGGCGGCCGCAGCCCGGCCGGCGCGCGCCACCCGGTCACCTCGCTCGGCGACCGGCTGTCCGACGTATTCGTCGCGATGGGCTACGAGATCGCCGAGGGACCCGAGGTCGAGGCGGAGTGGTACAACTTCGACGCGCTGAACATGCTTCCGGACCATCCGGCCAGGGACGCGCAGGACACGATCTTCATCCAGAGCCCGGCCGGCCCTGAGCACAAGTCGGGCATGGTGCTGCGCACGCAGACCTCGCCGGTGCAGATCAGGTCCATGCTCACCCGCCCGCTGCCGCTGTACGTAGTCAGCCCGGGCCGCACCTACCGGCATGACCCGCTCGACGCCACGCACAGCCCGATGTTCCATCAGATCGAAGGGCTCGCGGTCGACGAGGGCCTGACAATGGCCGACCTGCGCGGCGCGATCCAGGCGTTCGTGGACGCGATGTTCGGCGTGGGGTTGCGCACGCGGTTCAGGACCGACTACTTCCCCTTCACCGAGCCGTCAGGCGACGTGTCGATGGAGTGCCACATCTGCCGCGGCGCATCGGCCAAGCCCGGCGGCGACCCGTGCCGGGTGTGCCGGTCGCAGGGCTGGATCGAGATCGCGGGCTGCGGCATGGTCAACCCCCGGGTGCTGGTGGCCTGCGGCATCGACCCGGACCGGTACAGCGGGTTCGCGTTCGGGCTCGGCATCGAGCGCAGCCTGATGATCGGGCACGGGCTGACCGAGATCAGGGACGCGGTAGAGGGCGACGTGCGGTTCAGCCGGGCGTTCGGGATGGAGATCTGAGATGCGAGTGCCGCTTTCCTGGCTGCGCGAATACGTGTCCCTGGCCGAACCGGTGGACACCACCGAGGTGTCCCGGCGGCTCACTGCGGCCGGCCTCGAGGTCGAATCGGTCGAGTCCGTCGGGCACGACATCCGGGGCGTGCTGGTCGCCCAGGTGCTCTCGATCGAGGAGCTAACCGGGCTGAAGAAGCCGATCAGGTACTGCCGGGTCGCCGTTTCCGACAGCCAGCTGACCGGTCCGCCGGACGAGGCGTCCGGGGTGATCTGCGGCGCGGTCAACTTCGCCGTGGGCGACCGGGTTGCGCTCGCACTGCCCGGCGCGGTGCTGCCCGGCGGGTTCGAGATCGGCGCGCGCAAGACCTACGGCCACATCTCCGAGGGGATGATCTGCTCGGCCAGCGAGCTCGCGCTCGGCGATGACCACACCGGCATCCTGGTGCTGCCCGCCGACGCCCCGCTGGGCGCGGACTTCGTGTCCTACGCGGGTCTGCGCGACGAGGTGTTCGAGATCGCGGTGACGCCCGACCGCGGCTATGCCGTGTCCGTGCGCGGGCTCGCGCGCGAGCTCGCCAGCGCGTTCGGCGTGCCGTTCACCGACCCGGTCGAGACGGACCTCCCCGGTCCGGACCTGCTCGGCGGGCCGCTGGACTACGTCGGCTCCGACGTCTATCCGGCCCGCATCGCCGACCCGACCGGCTGCGACCGGTTCGTGCTGCGCGAGGTGCGCGGCTTCGATCCGTCGGCCCGCACTCCGCTGTGGATGGTGGTCCGGCTGGCCCGGTGCGGGGTTCGCTCCGTGTCGCTCGCGGTGGATGTGACCAACTACCTGATGTTCGAGCTCGGGCAGCCGCTGCACGCGTTCGACCGGTCCAAGCTGACCGGTGAGATCGTCGTCCGGCGGGCGGAGCCGGGGGAGAAGCTAGAGACGCTCGACCACGTGGTCCGCACCCTGGACCCGGCTGACATCTTGATCACCGACGAGTCCGGGCCGATCTCCATGGCCGGGACCATGGGCGGCCTGTCTACCGAGATCGACGGGGCCTCCACCGACCTGGTCGTCGAGGCCGCTCATTTCGACGCCAGGGGAACGGCCAAGATGAGCCGTCGGCACAGGCTGCACAGCGAGGCCTCCTACCGGTTCGAGCGCGGCGTCGACCGCGAGCTGCCGCTGCGCGCCAGCGCCAAGGCGGTGGCCCTGCTGTCCGGCCTGGGCGGCGGTGACGTGGTCCCCGGCTGCACCCATGCATCGGTTGAGGTGACGCCGGTGCTGATCTCGATGGCGGTGGACTACCCGGACAAGGTGGCCGGGGTGGTATACGGCCGGAACACCGTGGTCCGGCGGCTGCGCGAGGTGGGCTGCTCGGTGCGGGAGACCCGCGCGGCCACCCCGACCGTCGCACCGTGGCGGGCGGAACAGGAGCCAGCCGTCCCCGTGCTGGCCGGTTCAGGGCCCTCCGCGCCGGTGGTACCGGTGCTCGAGGTGACCCCGCCCTCCTGGCGTCCCGACCTGACCGACCCGGCCGACCTGGCCGAGGAGGTCATCCGGCTGGAAGGCTACGAGAACATCCCGGTCCGGATGCCGCGTGCGCTGGCCGGGCGCGGGTTCACGCCGCGTCAGCGGCTGCGCCGCTCGGTGGGCCGGACGCTAGCCGAATCCGGGTATGTGGAGATCCTGTCGTCACCGTTCGGGTCGCGGTCCGACGCGGACCTCCTCGGGCTGCCGCCCGAGGACATGCGCCGCCCGGCGGTCGTGGTGGCGAATCCGCTGAGCGAGGACGAGCCGCTGCTGCGGACTACCCTGCTGCCCGGCCTGTTCCGGGTGCTGGCGCGGAACATCGGGCGGGGCTTCGCCGACACCGCGCTGTTCGAAATCGGCCTGGTCTTCCGCCCCCGGCCCGGAGCAGCGGACTCGGCGCCCATCCTCCCGGTGGACCGCGGGCCCACCGTGGCCGAACTGGCCGGCTTGGAAGCCGCCCTGCCCGACCAGCCGCTGCGCGTCGGCGCGGTGCTGACCGGAGAGAAGGAGCTCGACGGCTGGTGGGGGAAGGGACGCGCGGCGTCCTGGGCCGACGCGATCGAGGCCGCCCGGGCGATCGGCCGGATCTGCCGGGTCCCGCTCGATATCCGCGCCGACAAGCACGCACCCTGGCACCCAGGCCGCTGCGCTGCCATCTACGTCCAGGTCGCGGACTCCGATGGCCAGCGGGAGTGGCTCGCCGGGCACGCCGGTGAGCTGCATCCGCGCGTGATCCAGGCGTTCGGCCTGCCGCCGCGGACCTGTGCGATGGAGCTCGACCTGTCGGTGGTCTTCACCGCGGCCGAGGCCGTCGGGCCGGTGCAGGCCCCGGAGCTGTCCGGCTACCCGCTCGCCACCCAGGACGTGGCGCTGGTCGTGGATGCGGCCGTGCCCGCGGCCGAGGTAGAGGCGGCGCTGGTGGCGGGCGCCCCGGAGGACCTGCTCGAAGGCGTGCGCCTGTTCGACGTGTACACCGGTGCCCAGGTCGGCGAGGACCGCAAGTCGCTGGCCTACACGCTCAGGTTCCGCGCTCCGGACCGGACCCTCACCGCCGCCGAGGCCACGGCGGCCCGTGACGCGGCCGTGGCCGAGGCCAGCCGTCGCGTGGGCGCGGTCCTCCGCAGCTAGCCGCCCGGCGCTTCTGGACCCGGTTGGCCTCAGGCGCCAACCGGGCCGGCCGGAACGCCATGAAACCCCGGATCCAGTGCGTACTGACGCAGTGAAAGGCCGGTTCCAGTGCGTCTGGCCCGGTATCCATGCGCCTGGTTTCGCCCTGCGGAGCCGGGGCAGGGGGCCGGTTCACCGTGCTTCGCCCGAGGCCACGGCGTATTGACCGGATGGCAAGCCTCTTCTTACTCCCCGGTTGTCATGAAAGAAACTGTCGGTCAGGATGTGATTACCGAAGACCGCAGCGATCCGCTGAGCCGGAGGGCAAGATAACTAGACACGCGGTGGCCCGGGGGGGTACATCCGAGCAGGCCGCGACGACATTTCGCGACGTGTTCGCGGTGCGGGAGTTCCGGGGCCTGTGGCTAGCGCAGCTCTTGTCGGTAATCGGGGATCAACTCGCCCGGGTCGCGCTGACCGTGCTCGTCTACGACCGGACCCGTTCGGCTTTGCTCGCAGCGATCACCTTCGTAGCCAGCATCGTGCCGACGTTCTTCGGCGGCGTGATGCTGGCCTGGCTGGCCGACAGGTACCCGCGACGGCGGGTGATGATCGCCTGCGACCTCGTCCGGTGCGCGCTCGTCCTGGTCATGGCCATCCCTGGCGTGCCCCTAGCCGGGCTGGTCACGCTGCTGTTCCTGGTCACGCTGGTCAGCGCGCCGTTCACTTCGGCCCGCGCCGCCATCTATCCCGACGTACTGGTCGGAGACAGGTACATGATGGGTGTCGCGGTGACGATAACTACCTACCAGTTCGCGCAGGTCATAGGCTTCGCCGCGGGGGGCGCGATTGTCGGGTTCTTCGGTACTCGCCTGTCCCTGATCATCGACGCGGCCACCTACGCCGTATCAGCACTCATCATCCAGGCCTGGGTTCGTTCGCGACCCGCCCCGGCGCCCAGCTCGCATGACTCATCCCGGCTGGCCGGCGTCATCGCCAGCACCCGGCTTGTCTTCGCTAGCCCCGCCTTGCTGTTGCCGATGCTCTTCGGCTGGCTGGCGGCGTTCTATCAGGCTCCAGAGGGCGTGGTTACCCCTCTGGCCCGGGATCTGCACGGCGGCACGGTTGTCGTCGGCCTACTCCTGGCGGCCATGGCTCTCGGGCAAACCTCGGGCGCGATCGTGTTCAGCCGGTTCCTGGCCCCCTCGACACAGCAGCGGGTGATAGGCCCGCTAGCAATCGCGGCGTGTGGCGTTCTCGCCTTGTTTATCCTGCAACCGGGTCTGCCCGGTTCGCTGCTCATCTTGTTCACGTCGGGTCTGGCCGCCGCCTACCAGATCGCCGCCAACGCCGCCTTCGTGAGCGCGGCGCCGCAAGAACAGCGCAGCCAAGCCTTTGGCTTGGCGCAGGGCGGTATAAGCCTGGGCCAGGGAGTTGTCATGATCCTGGCGGGAGCCGCCGCGGACCACTACTCCCCGGCATGGGTCATTGCGGTAACCGGCACCGTCGGCGCCGTAGTTGCGCTAGCGATCGCCGCCGGCTGGGCCCGCGATCGCAGGTGGACGCCGAACAGACAGCGTCAGCGTGCTTAGGGTCAGGTCCACTGGGTGTCGCGCATGGCGTGCTCCTCTTCTGGCGTGGCGGGCGGTCCGGTGCGGTCAGGTCCACTGGGTGTCGCGCACGACGCGCTCCTCTCGTTGGGTAGTCAGATGGATTCTCCGGGTAATTAAGGTAGACGTCTAGGCGAGAGCCGTGGTTCAGCTACGGCGCGCACGCGCACTCCTCCTGCACGGGCCCTGGCGCAACGCCTGACCTTTGCGGGTACCTATTTTGTTGCCCGTAATTGAGTTGGGCGGGTGCTTTGCCGCTAATGCCGGAAATAATCCAACTCAGCGGTAACCTTATGCAACCGCTCTGATACAGTGGTGGAACTTTGTTACGTGCGGAGCCCAAAGAGGAGGTATTCTTCTAGCGTTGCGTAGCCGAGTTTTCACGTTTTGCACTCTCCTGGCTCGATGATGCGGGAGAATGGTCCGACGAGCTCTAAGTGGGTGGCGAGGCGACAGCCGTATGAGGAAGGCACCGATGCGCGCGGCTCGTCGCTTGCTGCGACAATCGATTGCGATCCGAAGCTGGCCGCTCTGGTCGCTGCAGCCGCGCTGGCTCGTCGCCTTCGTTCTCACGGTCATCGCTGCGGACTTGGCCGCCATCGGCGTCACGGCGTCGTCCACCGCGATCACCGGCGGCGACCTGGCCCTGTTCGGCCTCCTGCTCGGCTGTACAGCGATCTCTGTCGAGCTGACCAGGAAGGCGGGGGAGCATCTGGGCGGAGTGACCAAGGACGTCCAGGGCGTATGGGAGTTGCCGGCCGCCATCCTGCTGCCCGCCCTTTATGCGCTGATTGTCCCTATCGTCCGGATAGCGTTGCTGCAGTGGCGGATCGGGCGCGCCCCCGTCTACCGGCGGGTCTTCAGCGCGGCCGCCATCAGCCTCTCCTACGGTGCCGCCTCGGTAACCTTCCACAGCCTGTACGGCCTGATGCCGCACGGCCCCGGGGGAACGCTCCTGCGCGGGACGGCGTGGACGCTAATGATGGCGGTCAGCGTCCTGGTGAAGGAGACCGTGAACAAGTCCGTAGTCATGACGGCGGTCAAGGCCACCGACCCGGGTGCGACGTTCCGGACCGAGGTGTTCAGCCGCGAGCCGCTGTACAACGACGGCGCCGAGATCTGCACCGGCGTCCTGGTGACGTACGGCGTGGCCGGCAACCCGTGGCTCGCGCTGGCCGCGCTGCCCGTGGTCACCTTGCTCCAGCGATCCCTGCGGCACGTCCAGTTGCTTAACGACTCGCGGGCCGATTCGAAGACCGGCCTGCTCAACGCGGCGACCTGGGAGCGTGAGGCGACCACGGAGGTGACCAGGGCGGTGCGGACCAGGACCCCGCTCGCGATCGCCGTGCTCGACATCGACCGGTTCAAGGTGATCAACGACACCTACGGCCACCTAGTCGGCGATCAGGTGCTCAAGGAGCTGGCCCGGTCGCTCGGCAGCGTGCTGCGGGACTACGACCGCGCCGGGCGGTTCGGTGGCGAGGAGTTCTCGCTCCTCCTGCCGCAGACGCGGGCGGTGGACGCCTTCCGGATCGCCGAACGTGTGCGGGCGAGCATCGCCGACCTGTCCATCATCGTTCCCGGCGCGACCGGCGGGGAACGGGTGCACATCACGGTGTCGATCGGCGTGGCCGCGCTGGACAGCGGGTCCAAGCGCGAGTACTCCGAACTGATGGCGGCGGCCGATGCGGCCCTGTACCGGGCCAAGGCCGGCGGCCGGAACCAGGTACAGATGATCAGCACCACCCGGGGCCTGAGCGCGACCAGCGGTACCGATGACCGCGCCGATGGCAGCGGCACGGGCAGCCACACGGAGGCGCCGAGCGTGTTCCGCCGCGAGCAGATTTCCTTATCCGGGGGCCCCCGGCTGGCCCGGCTCGGACGTTGGCTGAGGCCTCTGCTCAGCTTCAGGTAGTGAAACGCACGGTCCGCGCTTTCGCGACCGACTGTCGTGGCCTGGCGGACTCTTCGGTGTCAGCTCCAGCTAGTGGTACGCATGATGTCGCTCCTCCTCTCCGAAACGGGGGAATTGTTGAGTGAGGAGTCAAGCCGGGCAGCTTAGTCGATGACGAAGTTCAGAGCTCGCAAGTCCGAAATATCCGACAGCTCTGGCGGTGCGCCAGGCGTGCGGGCGCGCAGGAGCGAAGAGAGCGCAGAGTAGCAATGTGAACGCGATGCGCTAAGGAGATCGGCCAATTATCTCGCTCAGTAGCAGAATTTTGACGTTCAGCAGTCCTCATCGCCGCAATCCGGGACACTAGGGATACGTACCGTTCCCAATAGAGGTTCGACGCGCTCGTGGCTGCCAAGGAGACGCTGGTGGATGCCGTCCGCTCAATCCGCGGGCGGAACCTGGTGCGCGGCCTGGGCCTGGTACGCGGGCGCATCCCAGGGGCGCAAGACTGGGCGATCTGGAAACTTCCCCGGTGGGTGGCCTGCTTCGTCATCCTGGTCGTCCTGACCGACGCCGTCGTGCTGACGGTCGCGGCGAGCAAGGTCAGCATCCGCGTCCACGACCTCGCGCTGTTCGCGGGACTACTGATGTGCAGCGCGGCCACCGTCGAGCTGACCAGGCGGGTGGGCGAGAACCTCGGGCTCGTCAAGGACGTCTACGCGGTCTGGGAACTGCCGGTCGCGATTCTGCTGCCGCTCGCCTACGTGCCCGTCCTCCCGGCGATCCGCTTCGCCCTGACCCAGTGGCGGATAAAGCGCGTTCCGGTGTACCGGCGCGTCTTCAGCGCGGCGGCCATCGGGCTCAGCTACGTCACCGCGGCCCTCGTCTTCCGGCTCCTCATCCACTTGGTGCCCGGGGCCGCCGCGAACCCGGCCGGCCACGCGCTGGCCTGGATGTCGTTCGTGGCCGTCGGCGCCGCCGTCCAGTGGATCGTCAACCAGTCCCTGATCCTGACCGCGATCAAGGGCTCGAACCCGGACGTCCGGCTGCGCGACGAGCAGTTCGCCAAGGAGCCGATGTACAACGACGTCAGTGAGCTGTGCGTGGCGGTGCTGGTCACGTTCTGCGTGGCCTTCAGCTGGATTGCCCTTGTCTTCGCGTTCCCCTTCATCACCCTGCTGCAGCGGTCCGTGCGCCACGCCCGGCTGCTGGAGGACGCGCGCGCCGACTCCAAGACGGGCCTGCTGAACGCGGCGACCTGGGAGAACGGCGCAACGGCGGAGCTGGCCCGTGCGGTGCGGACCAGGACCCAGCTTGCGGTGGCGCTGCTCGACATCGACCGCTTCAAGGTGATCAACGACACCTTCGGACACCTGACCGGCGACGAGGTGCTCAAGGAGATCGCGCACACGCTGAAGACGATGCTGCGCGAGTACGACCTGGCGGGCCGGTTCGGCGGCGAGGAGTTCGCGCTGCTGCTGCCGCAGACCCGGGCGGTCGATGCCTTCCGCATAGCCGAACGGATCCGCTCCACCATCTCCGGCCTCTGCATCATCGCCCCCGGTGCGACCGGCGGGGAGCGGGTACACGTCACGGTGTCGATCGGAGTCGCCGCATTGGACAGCGGCAGCAAGCGTGAGTACGCCGAACTCATGGCGGCCGCCGACGCCGCCTTGTACCGGGCGAAGTCAGGTGGCCGGGACCAGGTGCAGATGATCAGCACGACCAGGGGCCTGCACGCGGTGAGCAGCCTGCCCCGCGCCGTCGGCGGCGAGGACCAGCGGCCGAGCCTGTTCCGCCGCGCGGCCGGTTCCTAGGCGGCGGTCTTCGTCGCGTCCGGCACCGCCAGGACGGCCAGGATGGCGTTGCCCCCGCTGCGGCACTGTGACGCGTTCCCCGTCCGGAGCACCTCAGGGGTGTCGTATCCCTGGCAGGTCCAGCCGCTTACCACTACCGGCGCGCCGCCGCCGTTCCCCGGCACCTGCCCGCCGGAGATCCTGGCCGCGTACTCGTTCTCGACCCGGATGGCGGTCGTGCAGTTCACCGAGCCCTTGGCCACCGTGATGACGACCGGCACGCCGGCCGCGGTGCGCGCGCTGCCGCAACTCGCTCCCGCCGTGGCCGGCCCGGACGAGCACCCGGTCAAGAAGCAGGCCCCGAGGCCGCATAGCGTTACGAAAACCCATGCCGTAATGCCCGCTCGCACGGTCTCACCCTAGTGTCCCGGGCCCGGTCCGGCTGCCCGCGACACTGTGCATATTCATGCGTTATAGTGAATACTCTTCCATTACAGGTGGACGTGAGGGACATATGGGTGCCAGGGTTGCGGTAGCGGGGGCCAGCGGCTACGCGGGCGGCGAACTGCTCCGGCTGCTGACCGGTCATCCCGACTTCGAGATCGGCCCGCTCACCGCCAACAGCAGCGCCGGGCAGCCGGTGACCGCCGCGCACCCGCAGCTCACCGGGTACGCCGGCCTTGACGACGCCATCTTCGCCGGCACCGACCCGGACGCCCTGGCCGATGCCGACCTGCTCTTCACCGCGCTCCCGCACGGCGAGTCCGCGCAGCTAGCCGCGCGCCTCCCGGACCACCTCAGGATCATCGACCTGGGCGCCGACTTCAGGCTCGCCGATCCCGGCGCGTGGGAGAGGTACTACCCGATGCCGTACGCCGGCCAGTGGACCTACGGCCTGCCCGAACTGCCCGGTGCCCGGGACGCGATCAAGGCGGCGGCCCGGGTGGCCGCACCCGGCTGCTACGCCACCGCGTCGATCCTCGCGCTGGCCCCGCTGCTGGCGGCCGGCCTGGCCGATCCAGCCGACATCGTGATCGTGGCCGCTTCCGGCACGTCCGGCGCGGGCCGCTCGCTGCGGCCCGGCCTGCTGGCCACCGAGGTCATGGGGTCGATGTCCGCTTACCAGGTCGGCGGCGTGCACCGGCATACACCGGAAATAGAGCAAAACATTGATCCCGAACGGGCCGGGTTGCCCGCCCCGGCACCGGTGTCAGTGTCCTTCACGCCGACGCTCGCCCCGATGCCGCGCGGCATCCTGGCCACCTGCACCGCCCGGCTGCGGGAGTCAGCCGCCGCGAACTCTGGTGCCGGCCCGCTACGTGCCGCGCTCCGCGCCGCCTACGACGCCGAACCCTTCGTGCACGTGCTGCCCGGGGACCGGTGGCCGGTCACCGGTGCCACCCTCGGCTCCAACGCCGCCCACTTGCAGGTGGCGGCCGACCCGCACGCCGGCCGTGCTGTCGTCGTCTGCGCCCTGGACAACCTGGTCAAGGGCGCGGCCGGCCAGGCCATCCAGATCGCCAACCTCATGCTCGACCTGCCGGAAACGGCCGGCCTGACCCAACCCGGAGTAGCCCCATGAGCGTCACCGCCCCGCTCGGCTTCCGCGCCGCCGGAGTGACAGCCGGACTCAAGCCATCCGGCCAGCCGGATGTGGCCGTGGTCCTGAACGACGGGCCGTCGCGGTCCGCCGCCGCGGTATTCACCACGAACCGGGTGCAGGCTGCCCCGGTGACCTGGACCCGCCAGGTGGTCGCCGGCGGCCGGGTCCGGGCCGTGGTGCTCAACTCCGGCGGGGCCAACGCCTGCACGGGACCGCTCGGCTTCCAGGACACGCACGCCACCGCCGAGCACCTCGCCGCCGCGATCGATGACTCTGCCGGGGAGATCGCGGTCTGCTCGACCGGCCTGATCGGCGAGCGGCTGCCGATGGACAAGCTGCTCTCCGGTGTCAGCGCCGCCGTGGCCGAAGCCTCCCGGGCCGGCGGGCTGGCCGCCGCCGACGCGATCAGGACCACCGACACCGTGGTGAAGATCGCCTTCCGCCGGCCCGACGGCTACTCCATCGGCGGGATGGCCAAGGGGGCCGGGATGCTCGCGCCCGGGCTGGCCACCATGCTGTGCGTGCTCACCACCGACGCCAACCTCGAGCCGGCCCAGCTGGACGCCGCGCTCCGGAACGCCACCGCGACAACCTTCGACCGGCTCGACACCGACGGCTGCATGTCCACCAACGACACGGTGCTGCTGATGGCCAGCGGGGCCAGCGGGGTGACGCCGGACAAGACCGAGTTCACCCTGGCGCTCACCGATGTGTGCGCCGACCTGGCCCGTCAGCTTCAGCTCGACGCCGAGGGCGCCAACAAGATGATCTCGATCGAGGTGATCGGGGCGGCCTCGGAGGCCGACGCGGTGACCGTCGGGCGCTCGGTGGCCCGCAACAACCTGCTCAAGTGCGCCATCGGCGGGGAAGACCCCAACTGGGGCCGGGTGCTCAGCGCGGTCGGCACCACCGACGCTGTCTTCCAGCCGGACCGGCTGAACGTCGCCATCAACGGGATCTGGGTATGCCGCCACGGCGCCCCGGGCGACGAGCGCGCAAAGGTCGACCTGAGGCCGAAGGACGTGACGATCACCGTGGACCTGTCCTCGGGCCCGCACTCCGCCATCATCTTGACCACCGACCTGACCACCGCCTACGTGCACGAGAATTCGGCGTACTCGACGTGACGCTGACCGATAGCAGGATCACCGACGCCTCGGCCAAGGCGGCCACGCTGATCGAGGCGCTGCCCTGGCTGAACAGGTTCCACGGCCAGACCGTGGTGATCAAGTACGGCGGGCACGCGATGGCCGACGAGGAGCTCCGCCTGGCCTTCGCGCAGGACCTGGTGTTCCTGCGTTACGCCGGGCTGCGCCCGGTCGTGGTGCACGGCGGCGGCCCGCAGATCAGCGCGCAGCTCGACCGGCTCGGCGTGGAGTCCTCGTTCACCGCCGGCCTCCGGGTCACTACCCCGGAGGCCATGGAGGTCGTCCGGATGGTCCTGTCCGGCACGGTGAACAAGGACATCGTCGGCCTGATCAACCGGCACGGCCCGTTCGCGGTGGGCCTGTCCGGGGAGGACGCGGGCACGTTCACCGCGATCCGCAAGGCGGCGGTCGTGGACGGTGAGCCGGTGGACATCGGCCTGGTCGGTGACATCGTCGCCACCGACCCGGGCGCGATCCGGGCCCTGCTGGCCGATGGCCGGATCCCGGTCGTATCCAGCGTGGCCGCGGGCCGACGCGGCGAGGTCTACAACGTGAACGCGGACACCGCGGCGGCCGCGCTCGCGGTGGCCCTGGACGCCGCCAAGCTGGTCGTGCTCACCGACGTGGCCGGCCTGTACCGGGACTGGCCGTCGCCGGCCGACGTAATCAGCGAGCTCACCGCGGCCGAACTCGAGCGGCTGCTGCCGGGTCTGTCCGCCGGGATGATCCCCAAGATGGAGGCGTGCCTGACCGCGGTGCGCGGCGGCGTCCCGCAGGCGCACGTCCTGGACGGCCGGCTCAGCCACGCCGTCCTATTGGAGATCTTCACCGACTCCGGCATCGGCACGATGGTCCTTCCTGGAGGTAGCCAATGACCAACACGGAAAGCCTGCAGAAGCGGTTCGCGGCGGCGTTCATGCCCAACTACGGTGTGCCCCCGCTGGCCATCAGCCGCGGGCAGGGCTGCCGGGTGCGGGACGCCGACGGGCGGGAGTACCTGGACCTGATCGCCGGGATCGCGGTGAGCTCGCTCGGGCACGCCCACCCGGCCATCGTCGAGGCCGTCAGCCGCCAGGTGGCCGAGGTAGCGCACACCTCCAACCTGTACCTGCACGAACGCGAGATCGACTTGGCGGAGCGCGTCCTGGCCCTGCTGGGCACAGACGGCCGCGTCTTCTTGGCCAACTCGGGGGCCGAGGCCAACGAGGCCGCGATCAAGCTGGTGCGGCGCATCGCCGGACCCGCGCGCCCGGTGATCGTGGCCGCCGAGCGCAGCTTCCACGGCCGGACCATGGGCTCGCTCGCGCTGACCGGCAAGGAGTCGATCCGCGCCCCGTTCGGCCCGTTCGGCCTGACCGTCCGGTTCGTTCCCTACGGGGACGCCGGCGCGCTGCGCACGGCGGTGGGCCCCGACGTGGCGGCCGTGTTCCTCGAGCCCGGCCTGGGCGAGAGCGGCGTGGTGCCCGCTCCCGAGGGTTATCTGCTCGCCGCGCGGCAGGCGTGCGACGAGGCCGGGGCCCTGCTCGTACTGGATGAGATCCAGTCCGGCATCGGCCGGACCGGAGCGTGGTTCGCGCACCAGGCCGCCGGGGTCCGCCCGGACGTGCTGACCCTGGCCAAGGGCCTGGGCGGCGGGCTGCCGATCGGGATGTGCGTCGGGCTCGGCGCGGCCGGCGACGGGTTCGCCAGGGGCGACCACGGCTCCACCTTCGGCGGCAACCCGGTCGCCTGCGCCGCGGCCCTGGCCGTGCTCGACACCATCGAGCGCGACGGGCTGCTGGCCCACGTCACCGTGGTCGGCGAGCACCTGGCTTCCGGCCTGAATCAGATCAGCCACCCGCTGCTCGCCGGGGTCCGGGGCGTCGGGCTGTGGCGGGCGGTCGTGCTGACCGCCGAGGTGGCCCCCGACGTCGAGGCGGCCGCCCGGCGGGCCGGTTTCCTGGTCAACGCGGTGCAACCGGACGCCATCAGGCTGACGCCGCCGCTGATACTATCCGCCGGACAAGCGGACGAGTTCATCGCCGCGCTACCCGGGATTCTCGACGAGGTAACCGAATGACCAGGCACTTCCTGCGCGACGACGACCTGTCGCCGGCCGAGCAGGTCGCGGTTCTCGATCTGGCCGCCCAGATGAAGAAGGACAGGTTCGGATGGCAGCCGCTGGCCGGGCCGCGGGCCGTCGCGGTGCTATTCGACAAGCCGTCGCTACGGACCCGGGTGTCGTTCACCGTCGGCATCGCCGAACTCGGCGGCCACCCGCTCGTGATCGACAGCCAGACCACCCACATCGGCCGGGGCGAGACCATCGAGGACGTGGCCCGGGTGCTGACCCGGCAGGTGGCGGCCATCGCCTGGCGGACCGCCGGGCAGGAGCGCATCGACGCGATGGCGTCGACTGCGACCGTGCCGGTGATCAACGCGCTCACCGACCAGTTCCACCCCTGCCAGATCCTGGCCGACCTGCAGACCGTTCAGGCGCACTGCGGCTCGCTGGCCGGCCGCGTGCTGACCTTCCTGGGTGACGGCTCGAGCAACATGGCGCACTCCTACCTGCTGGGCGGCGCCACCGCCGGGATGCACGTCCGGATCGGCGCCCCGGACGCCTACCACCCCGACCCGGAGGTGCTGGCCGCCGCGGCGCGGATCGCTGCCGGGACCGGCGGCTCGGTGGACGTGCTCACCGACGCAAGGGCGGCGTGCCAGGAGGCCGACGTCATCGCCACCGACGTGTGGACGTCGATGGGCCAGGACAGCGAGCGGGCGCAGCGGCTCGCGATCCTCGGCTCAGCCGACTCCTACCAGCTGGACGCGGCCAAGCTGGCCCTGGGCCGACCGGGATGCCTGGTGCTGCACTGCCTGCCCGCGCACCGCGGCGAGGAGATCACCGCCGAGGTGATCGACGGGCCGAACAGCGTGGTCTGGGAGCAGGCGGAGAACCGGCTGCACGCGCAGAAGGCGCTGCTGGCCTGGCTGCTGGAGCAGCCATGACCACCCCCCTGACCAAGACGGCCAGGCACGCCAGGATCGCCGACATCCTGGCCCGCGAGCAGGTCCGCTCCCAGGAGGAACTGGCCGATCTGCTGGAGCGGTACGCCGGCGTGCACGTGACGCAGGCGACCCTGTCCCGGGACCTGGACGAGCTCGGCATCGTGCGGCTGCGCTCGGGTGGCGCGCTGGTCTACTCCCTGCCGGAAGAGCCCGGCGGTCCGGGCTCGCACCCCGGCGGCCCGGGCTCGCCCCTCGGCAGCGGGGGCTCGCAGTCCGGCGCCAGGGTCGCCGGGCTCGCCGGGGTCTCTGGGTCCGAGTCGCCGCACGACGCGCGGCTGGCCCGCTACCTGAGCGAGCTGATGACCTCGGCCGAGGCAAGCGCCAACCTGGTCGTACTGCGAACCCCGGCCGGGGCCGCCCAGTTTCTCGCCTCGGTCATCGACCACGCGGCGCTGCCTTCGGTGCTCGGCACCGTGGCCGGGGACGACACGGTGCTGCTGATCGCGCGGGACCCGGCCGGCGGAGACGCCCTGGCCGCGGACTTCCTGCGCCTCGCCAGCCGCCGGCGATGATCGCCAGCCGCCGCCGGGACAGGGGTCAATGGCACATTGGGCCGGCTAGAACGTGCCCAACGGCACATCGACCCCGTCGGCGGCATGCCATGTGCGACAAAACTGAGGCGTTCGTACGGTAGAAAGTAGGACTGTGGAAGCAGCGGAGCATTCCGGGGACACGGAGAGCGAGCACACGTCGGGGGACCCGGGCGGTTCCGACGGGACGACGCGGCTGTGGGGCGGGCGGTTCGGCGCCGGCCCGGCCGACGCGCTGGCCCGGCTGTCCGTCAGCGTCCAGTTCGACTGGCGTCTGGCGCGGTACGACCTGCGGGCCTCCCGGGCGCATGCCCGGATGCTGCACCGGGCCGGGCTGCTGACCGACGCCCAGCTGAACTCCATGCTCAAGGCCCTCGAAGACCTGGACCGGGCCTGCGCGAACGGCACGTTCCGGCCCACGGTCGCCGACGAGGACGTGCACACGGCGCTCGAACGCGGGCTGCTCGAGCGGCTCGGCGCGCTGGGCGGCAAGCTGCGGGCCGGGCGCAGCCGCAACGACCAGGTCGCGACCGACCTGCGGCTCTACCTGCGGGACAACGTCCGGCTGATCGCGAGCAGGCTGTCTGAGCTGGAGACCGCGCTGATCGACCAGGCCGCCGCGTGCGGTGACCTGCCCGCACCTGGCATGACCCACCTGCAGCACGCGCAGCCGGTGCTGTTCGGCCACCAGTTGCTGGCGCACGTGCAGGCATTCGCCCGCGACGTCGGCCGGCTGCGCGACTGGGACAAGCGCGCCGCGGTCAGCCCGCTCGGGTCCGGCGCGCTGGCCGGGTCGTCGCTGGCGGTCGACCCGCAGGTGCTCGCGGACGAGCTCGGCTTCGCCGAACCGGCCCCGAACTCCATGGACGCGGTGGCCGATCGCGACTTCGCGGCCGAGTTCTGCTTCGCCGCGGCGCTGACCGGGGTGCACCTGTCCCGGCTCGGCGAGGAGATCGTGCTCTGGTCCTCGCAGGAGTTCGGGTGGGTGGAGATCGACGATGCCTACGCGACCGGGTCCTCGATCATGCCGCAGAAGAAGAACCCGGACGTGGCCGAGCTGGCCCGGGGCAAAGCGGGCCGCCTGATCGGCGGGCTGACCGGGCTGCTCACCACGCTCAAGGGCCTGCCGCTGACATACAACAGGGACCTGCAGGAGGACAAGGAGCCGGTCTTCGACGCGGTCGACACCCTGCTCCTGGTCCTGCCCGCCATGGCCGGGCTGATCGCGACGCTGCGGGTCAATCCGGACCGGTTGCGCCGCGGCGCCTCCACCGGCTTCACTCTCGCCACCGACCTGGCCGAGTACCTGGTCCGCCGGGGCGTCCCGTTCCGCGAGGCGCACGAGGTGGTCGGGCACCTGGTGGTGTGGTGCCAGGTGCACGACTGCGACCTGGCCGACGTGACCGACGCCGACCTGGCCAAGGTTTCCGAGCACCTGACGCCCGACGTCCGGCAGGTGCTGACGGTCGAGGGGGCGCTCGCGGCCCGCCAGGGCCACGGCGGCACCGCGCCGGTCCGCGTCGCCGAGCAGATCGCCGCGCTGCGGGTCACGGTCGATGCGCACGCCGCCTGGGCCGCCGGGGACAGCGGGTAGGCCAGGTAGGTGCTGATCCCGCGGAACTTCTTCGCCCGGCCCTCGGTCGAGGTCGCGCCGGACCTGCTCGGCTGCGTGCTCGAGCACGAGACGGCGGACGGCCTGGTCGCGGTCGAGCTCACCGAGGTCGAGGCGTACGCCGGGCGGAGCGATCCCGCCTCGCACGCCTACCGGGGCAAGACGGCACGGAACGCGGTGATGTTCGGCCCGCCCGGGCACGCCTACGTGTACTTCACCTACGGCATGCACTTCTGCGTGAACGTGGTCTGCCTGGGGGAGGAGGGCAGCGCCTCGGCGATACTGCTGCGGGCCGGCCGGGTCATTGCGGGCGAAGAACTCGCCTGCGCCCGGCGAACCCGGGGCACGACCGCCATCGCGCCACGTGACCTGGCCCGCGGGCCCGCCCGGCTCTGCCAGGCGCTCGGCATCGACCGGTCACAGAACGGTGCGGACATGGTTTCCGCCGGGTCGCCGCTCCGGATGCTTAGCGGAGCGGGCAACCCGGCCCGTTCGGCCCTACTGGCCTCGGGAGACGAAACCCTGATCTACCCTGCAACCCCCCGCAGGATTGTCACCGGACCCCGGGTCGGGGTAAGCAGCGCCGCCGAGATCCCCTGGCGGTTCTGGTACGACGGGGATCCGACCGTCTCGGTGTACCGGGCCCACGTGCCCCGGCATCCCAAACCGGTTACCTCCTGACGGCTTGTAAGTGGCACCATTCAGGCGTGGACGACATCATCGACGAGCTTTCCTGGCGCGGCCTCATCGCGGTCAGCACCGATATCGACGAGTTGCGCGCGGCGCTGAATTCCGGCCGCGTGACGGTCTACTGCGGGTTTGACCCGACGGCGCCCGGGCTCCATATCGGGAACCTGGTGCAGCTGCTGACGCTGCGCCGCCTGCAGCTCGCCGGGCACCGCCCGATCGGGCTGGTCGGCGGGGCGACCGGGCTGATCGGCGACCCGAGCGGCAAGTCGGCGGAGCGGGTGCTCAACCCCGCTGAGGTCGTCGCCGGGTGGGTGGACCGGATCCGCGGCGAAGTGTCCAGGTTCCTCGACTTCGACGCCGGCGAAACAAGTGCACTGGTCGTGAGCAACCTGGACTGGACCGCGCCGATGACCGCGCTGGAGTTCCTGCGCGACATCGGCAAGCACTTCTCGGTCAACCGGATGCTGGACCGCGAGTCGGTGCGGGCCCGGCTGGAGGCGGGCGGGATCAGCTACACGGAGTTCAGCTACCAGCTGCTGCAGGCCATGGACTTCCTCGAGCTATACCGCCGCTACGGCTGCACCCTGCAGCTCGGCGGCAGCGACCAGTGGGGCAACCTGGTCGCCGGGGTCGGGCTGATCAGGTCGGTCGAGAGCGCTTCCGTGCACGCCCTGGCCACCCCGCTGATCACCAAGCCGGACGGCACCAAGTACGGCAAGACCGAGGGCGGCGCGATCTGGCTGAGCGCCGACCTGATGCCGCCGTACGCGTTCTACCAGTTCTGGCTGAACGTGTCCGACGCCGAGGTGCCCGGCCTGCTGCGCGTGTTCAGCTTCAAGACGCGGGAGGAGATCGACGAGCTGGTGCGCGAGAGCACCGAGCGCCCGGCCGCCCGGATCGGCCAGCGCGCGCTGGCCGAGGAAGTCACCACGCTGGTACACGGCGCCGACGAGACCGGGCGGGCGATCGCGGCCAGCCGGGCCCTGTTCGGCCAGGGGTCTCTGACCGATCTCGACGAGCGCACGCTGGCCGCGGTGGCCGCCGAGGTCAGGGCGGCCCAGGTCCCGCGAAACGGGGGACTTCCTCCGGTCGCCAACATGATGGCGGCGGCGGGCGTCGCGCCGACCGTCTCAGCGGCTCGCCGTGCCATCGCCGGGGGCGGCGCCTACCTGAACAACCAGAAGGTCACCGACGAGAAGGCGGTCCCGGGTGCCGAAGACCTGCTGTACGGCCGGTACCTGATCCTCCGCCGGGGCAAGCGCACGGTCGGCGCGGTGGAGGTCGTCCCGGCCAGCTAGAACCCTTCAACGCCAGACGCCAGACGCCAGACGCCAGACGCCAGTCGGCCAGCCCGATGCCAGTCGTGCGCCTGCCAGCCAGACGCCTGCCGGACGT
>Ga0210397_10000809_pt1 | contig 20584 bp, 19 predicted proteins | sample IncBWH2OmetaG_FD_160126 | JGI IMG/M metagenome (GOLD analysis project Ga0210397, IMG submission 160126) | Forest soil microbial communities from Barre Woods Harvard Forest LTER site, Petersham, Massachusetts, United States - Inc-BW-H-2-O ...
TTCCAGTACTGCACCGCCGGACACCCACCGCCGTTGTTGCTGACCGCCGACTCGAGCTCACGGTATGTGGAACCATCCGGCGCGGGTCCGCTCGGAAGCGGCGTCGGATTCCCGGTGTGCACCGAACTGCTCGATGTGGGCGACTCGATCCTGCTGTACACCGACGGCCTGATCGAGCGCCCAGGGCGTCCGCTGGTCGCCAGCACCGCGGAATTCGCCGATCTGGCGGCGAATATCGCCGGTGGTGCCAGCGGCTTCGTCCTGGACTCCCCGGCGCGGCCCATCGACCGCACCTGTTCGGAGACGCTTGAATTGCTGCTCCGGTCGACCGGCTACAGCGACGACGTCACTCTGCTTGCGGCACAACGGCGTACACCACCGCCACCGCTGCACATGAGTGTGGACGCGACGGTCCACGCCTCACGCAAGGTTCGCGCCCGCCTTCGTGAATGGCTGGCAGAGATCGGCGCCGACGCAGCCGACATCTCCGACGTCGTGCACGCGATGTCCGAGTTCGTCGAGAACGCGGTCGAGCACGGGTACGGCACCGAGGTTGCCGATGGTGTCATCGTCGAGGCATCGCTGGCCGGCGATGGCAACCTGCACGCTTCGGTGATCGACCGCGGCCAGTGGAAGGATTACCGGGAAGGCGAGCATGGCCGCGGACGCGGACTAGCGATGGCCGAAGCCTTGGTGTCCCGGGCGCACGTGACGTATGGACCCGACGGCACGACTGCGACGTTGACGCATCGGCTGTCACGACCCGCAAACTTCGTGACCGACACACTGGTCAGCCGCTCAACTTATCAACGGGCGGTCGACTGCGAATTCGTCTCCCTGGTCGGCTCGGGAGAATTGGCCGGCCGTATCGTCGTCAGCGGTGACGTCGATTCGAACACGGCGTCCACCCTGGACCGTCAGATCGCCGTCCAAAGCCGCTCTGGCATAGCACCTTTGACGATCGATCTCAGCGCCGTGACCCACCTCGGGTCGGCGGGGGTCAGCGCGCTGGCCGCCGCCCGCGACCGGGCGCGCAGGCAGGGCGGCGACTGTGTGCTGGTAGCTCCGCCCGGGAGCACTGCGCACCACGTTTTGTCGCTGGTCCAGCTGCCCTTCGTCACCGGCGAGGCCAGCGGTGACGCCGAGGACATCTTCGCCGAGGAGTAGGGCTGCGCTGGTACGGGCGTCGACCTGTCAGCGTGTCTGGCCGTGCCGCACCTGATTGAACGGCACCCCGCGGTCGGCGGCGTATTCCCGTGGGAAGCCCAGCACCCGTTCGCCGATGACGTTGCGGGCCATCTCATTTGTGCCGCCGCCGATTGCGACGTTCTGCCGAGACAAGTATCGCAGTCCGGTCTGCAGGCCCTCGCCGATTTCCCCTACCACGCCCGCGGCTCCCGCGATCGCCAGCGCGGTGTCCATATCCAGGGTCACCGTCTCGGAGTGGAAGAGCCTGATGAGCGTTCCGGCCGCCGCGGGCAGCACGCCGTCTCTGACGTTGCGGTACACGTGATCGATCAGCTGGTCGGCTACCGCGCGGTGCACCAGTGCCCGACCGGCCATTTCGTGCACCCGCTCGTTGTCGGCTTGACCCGTCTTCTCGGCGAGGTCGGCGTAGTCGACCGGCGTCGTGTGGCCGCCTTCGTGGCCGGCGCCGCTGGAGAACTCCGAGCCCTGCCCGACCGCCCGGCGTTCGTGATAAAGCTGCCGCGAAGCCACCGCCCAGCCGCCGTTGACCTCGCCGACGACGGCGTCGTCGCCGACGTCGACGCCGTCGAGGAACTCCTCGCAGAACTCGGTGGAGCCGGTCAGCTGGGTGATGCGCCGCAACATGATTCCCGGATGCGCGATGGGCACCAGGAACATGGTCAGGCCGTCGTGCTTGGGCACTTCCCATTTGGTGCGGGCCAGGCAGAGTCCGTAGTCGGCAGCGAACGCGCTGGTGCTCCATGTCTTGGCGCCGTTGATCACCCACCGGTCGCCCTGTCGTTCGGCCCGGGTGATCACGCCGGCCAGATCCGATCCGCCGCTGGGTTCGGACAACAGCTGCACCAACACCTCGTCGCCGCGCAGAGCGGCGGCGATGTGCAGCTTCTTCTGCTCTTCGGTGCCGGTGTCGAGCAGTGTGGCACAGCAGATGGTGAAGGTCGGGGTGTTGAGGATCAGCGGCATCTCGTAGTTGCGGGATTCCTCGTCGAATGCCTTCTGATATTCGTAGTCCAGCCCCAGGCCACCGTACTCACGGGGGAAACAGATGCCCGCGAATCCGCCCTCGTAGAGCCGCTTTTGCAGCTCCCGGGCGCGTTGCCAGGAGCGTTCATCGTCACGCGGGGCGGCCGGCGGAGACTCCGGGTCGATGGCAGGCATGTTGTCCGTCAACCACACTCGCGCCCGCGCGGCGAACTCCGCAACGGATTCGGTGGGCGTCATCGGGCCGCTTTCTCCGCTTCATACACGAGCAGGTTGTGTTCCTCTGGCGTGCCAAACATGGAGCGGTACAACGCAACCCGCCTCAGGTACAGGTGCAGGTCATGTTCCCAAGTGACGCCGATGCCGCCATGCATCTGCACGCAACCCTGAACGATCTGGCCGGCCATCTCACCCACGTAGGACTTGGCGATACTGGCCGACAGGCCCGCTCCGGGTGCGCGGGCCGCAACGTCGGAGACCGCCGCGGCGGTGGTCGCGCGGCAGGCTTCCAGCCACATCTTCATATCGGCGAACCGGTGTTTGAGCGCTTGGTAGGACGCCAGGGGCCGGCCGAACGTGTACCGGTCCAGCGCCCACTGCACGGTGAAGTCGAACACCGTTTGCAGGATGCCGACCACCTCGGCGCACTGCAGCACCTGGGCGATCTGGCTCTGCCGGTTGATCAACGCGACGGTCTCGGCGGCGCTGCCGACCGCCGCGGACCGCTCCACGACCACACCGTCGAAATGCACCTGTGCATAATGCTTGACCAGATCGATCGACTGCTGGGCCACGATCCGGACGCCCGGTGCGTCCGTCGGAACCAGGAACTGCCGAACCTCAGAGTCAGTTTGGTCGCAGCGCACCACCACCAGCAGCACCGCACTCTGGGCGCCGGCCTCGACGCGGTCTTTGGTGCCGTCGATGCGGTAGCCGGAATCGGTCGGGGTGGCAGTCACCGACGGATCCAGCGGCGCCCAGCCCCGGCCCGGCTCAGACACCGCCCACGACGCCACGGTTTCACCGGACATCAGCGACTCGATGACGGAGGTGCGCGCTTGCCACTCGGTGCAGTCGACCAGCCCCGCGAGCACGACGCTGACCGGGCAGAGCGGTCCAGGCGCCACTGTCTTGCCGAGCTGTTCGGCGACCATGGCCAGATCCGCAACGCCGCTGCCTGAGACGCTGCCGCCGCCCAGCTCCTCCGGAACGAGCAGACCCGTCCATCCGAGCTCAGCGGCCCGCCGCCACCATGCCGGGTCAAAGGACGCACCGGTGGCGTGCAACTCCCGGACATAGCGCAATGGGGCCTCTTTTTGCAAAAAGGCCTGAGTGGTTGAGGCGAAAAGTATCTTTTCGGGAGAGTCGACAGCGGTCATGGTGCCGGGGGGTTCTTCCTTGGGTGGATTATCATCCGCCTCATCGATCTTCGTCGGAGTTCGGTGGCGACTTCGATGGTAGCAACGGCCGATACGGTAAGAGATACCGGAGTTCAGTCGATAACGACGGTGATCTCCGGTTCCGCGCTGTTATGCTCGAGCGCCTCGCCACGCTGTTACGCCGTGAACGCGCGCCGCAGTGTCTGAGCATGCAGGGCGCGGTTCTCCTGGGAGACAACCCAATCCGGCACCACTGAGTCGAATCCGTTGAATGTCGCTGCGACAACGTGCAACTCAGTGTGGACGTAGGCATGCAGCAGCCGATTGGCGTAGTCGATGGCTTCGTCTCGGCACGGGTCAATCTCGGAGCAGGTGATGAACGTGGGAGGCAGGCCCTCGAGGTTCGTCCGGTGCGCGGGGACGCGTTGACCGTTCGCGCTGGCGTGGCCGAGGTAGTGGCCCCACGCCCGGCTGACGGCAGGACCGTTGAGGCCCGGCGTGCGCTGGAACTCGCGCCGCGACGGCGTGGTGTCGGAGTCGAGCATCGGCTGGTGCAGGATCTGTACCAGGATTTGCGGACCTTCCTCGTCGAACATGCGCTGAGCCAAACCCGCGACGAGAGCGGCGCCCGCATCCCGACCCATCACGCCGACGCGGCTGGCGTCCGCGTTCAGGTCAGCGCAGTTCTGGACCGCGTAGCGGAATCCCGCTTCGACATCGTCCAGCGCCGCCGGGCACGGGTACTCGGGCGCAAGTCGGTAGTCGACCGACACCACCAAACAGCCGGCCTCCCGGGCCAGCTCCACGCAGGTCGCATGATCGGTGTCGAGGTTCCCGGTCACGAAGCCGCCGCCGTGGGCGTACACCACCAGCGGTGTTGCCGAATCGGTTTGGCCTTGATACAGACGAAGCCGCAGCTGCTGGCCATCCGGACCGGCGATCGATCGCGATTCGACGGCTATGCCATCTGAGCCAGTGGCGTCGACTGCCGCGGCCCGCTCGGCGGCTACCCGATTGACGTGTTCCCGCTCGGCGGGCAGTGACTCGACAAGGAATTCGACAATGCCCAGCCCGGCCGCGGTGTCTCGCAGCGCCGGGTCGATGCGGCTAAGGCCCTGCGGCCGTGTCAGATTCGTTTGCGTCATGCGTTCTTTTCTTCCGGCTCATCTTCCGGCCGTCATCCGGGCCGGCTGGAAAACCCTCTTCAAGGTAGACCTGCGACTCTACGTGGTGAAAAATGCGGTAGTTTTCGCCCCGCGCCGTGAGCAACCAGGTGATCCAGCTGGCACCGGTGTGCACGGTGTCCGATTCCCTTCCGGTGAAGCTCCATCGGCTCAGCAGTACACATCGAGCCAGGCCACCGGCGAGCGCATCGGCGGACCACAGTTGCGATGACACCGACGCGTGCTTGAGGCGACTGCCCACCCGCGCCCAGTGCCGGTTGAGCTCGTCGGTGCCGATCAACGGCATCGCGTACTCGTCACCGATGTACATCGGCTGCGGGTTGTCGCGTTCCCATAAGTCGGCCACGCCGACGACGTCCAGGGCCGACCATTTCTCGTCGTATTCGCTGACCAGTGTCGCCAGCCTGGCGGTGAGATCAGGCGATGACTTCACCAACGGCGGGCCGTTCTCCGGGAAGGGCCTTGACAGTCGGTGGTAGGCCGTAGAGAGCTGTCGCGTTGCCGCGCATGATGCGCTCCCGCTGGTCGGGCGGGAACCGGTTGATCGCGTACGTCGGCGAGTCGTAGCTCCAGTGCGGGTAATCCGTCGAGAACATCAGATTGTCGCCGAGGTCCATCATCTCCAGGTACTCGCGAAATTGGACCGTGTCGGCGTCTTCGAGCGGCTGGGTGCTGAACCGGACGTGTTCGCGCACATACTCCGACGGACGACGGCGCACCTGCGGCAAGTCGCCGCGGCGGGCTTCCCAGATCCGGTCCATCCGCGACATCGCCGGCATCGCCCACGTGAAGCCACCTTCGATGAATACCACCCGCAGATCGGGATGCCGGTCGAACGCGCCGTCAAACACCAGGCTCATCAGGTGCGAGACGTAGAGCAGCGGCCAGGACGCGAAGAAGTCATGCCAGTGCGCGGGATTGCCGACGGGGTAGATCGGGATCAACTCGAACGGCGTCTGCCCCATCAGATGCGTGGCCACCGGAAGTCCGTTGCGGGACGCCGCCTCGTAGACCGGGTCGAAATGCGGGTTACCGAAAGGGATTCCGCGGGTCTGCGGCGTCATCAGCACCTGGGCCATATAGGGATGTCCCGCCCACCTTTCGATTTCGCGCGCCGCCTGCTCGGGTGTCTGCGCGCTGACGCTGATCGAGCCGCGCCAGCGGCCGTGGGCGTTGTGGTTGTCCAGCCAAACGTCGGCGAGCCAGTCGTTGTACGTCGCCTTCAGCACATGCTCGGCCTGCGGTAGCTGCGCGTCGCACATCGGCTCCAGCGACGCGATGCTCACCCCGGCGTCGACAAGCAACTGCTTGGCGGCAAAATCCGGGTCGCTGCCGGCGACTCCGCCATTGGGCGGAGCGGCGTCCAGACGCAGCGACATCGTCTTGTACGAGTCCGGGGTGTCGTAGAAATGCGCCACCGGGGCGACCGCATTTCCGGTCGGCCAGATCTTGTCCACCCATTCGGCGGGCGCGTAGGACTTGAGCACCTCGGCCGAGACGGGCAGCGGGTGAACGTCGGTGTCGACGATGGTGACCGCTATTTCGTCTTCCTGACCAGTCGATGCCTCGACCCGTTCGATCGTGGTCATAGCACCCTCTCCTTAAGCCCGTAGAGCTCACTGGCGTTTCGCCACAACACCTTGTCGCGCTGCGAATCGTCGAGACCCCCCGCCATTACGTCCGGAGGCGACGTGGACCAGTGCGGGTAGCTCGATCCGTACATCAGCAGGTCGGCCTTGCCGGTGAAGTCCATCCAGCGCGGCATCTGCTGAGCCTCGATTGGCCCGTCGAATGTCGACGAGCAAAACCGGACATGGCCGGGCAGGTACTCGCTGGGATAGCGGTCCACCCACGGCGTCTGGTCGCGCATCGACAGCCAGAAGGTGTCGAGCCGCCACATCAGCGGGGTGAGGATGTCGTATCCACCGTCGGAGAAAACAAACTTCAGGCCGGGGTGGCGGCCGAACACGCCCTCGACGATGAGCGTGGCCAGGTGGACGAAGTAGTTCAGCGGCATGAATGCCGCGTATCCCGGGTAGGTGTGCGCGTGCCCGGCGAACGTGGGCGGGTAGTCGACGCCGTTGCCGCCGTTGATGTGCACCGCAACCGGCAGGCCGTGGGCAGCAGCGGCCTCCCAGATGGGTTCGAACATCGGTTTGCCGTAGGGCTCGCGTGACTGCATCGGGACGCCGACCTGCACCAGTTTGGGGTGTTCGGCGAGGCGCTCGATCTCGCCGACCGCGCCCTTGGGGTCTTCGGGGTTGACGCGGATGGTGCCCCGGAATCGGTTGGTGGTGTCGGGCTCCAGCCACCGGTCCAGTAGCCAGTCGTTGACCGCGGCGCAGATCCGGCTGTTGAGCAGGTAATCGGCGATGTTGCCTCGGGTCAGCGGGTTGAGGATGGCGTAGTGAACGCCCATGTCGTCAAAAAGGTGGCGACTGACGATCTCGGGATCCGACCCCGGGTAATGCTCGCCGTAGAGGTCTTCTCGGTAATCGCCGCCGGGCGCCTGGTACCACTGATGCTCGACGTCGGGGATGCTCCGCAGCTGGTGCGCGGCGGGGAGATAGCGCCGGATTTCGGCGTTGTACCGAAAGTGTGGCTGCACGTTGGCATCGATAATCATGCGGTCAGATACACCGCCCCGTCGGCGACGTCGACTTGGTAGGTGCGGACACGGCGTCGGGGATCGGCGAGGTTCTGACCCGTCGTGACGTCGAATTCCCAATTATGCCAAGGGCATCGCACGATCTGCCCGTCACGCACGCGGCGTAGCCGGTCCGGCTCGCCGGGGTCCGACTCGTTGGTGCCGCCGATCAAACCCAGGCACAGCGGGGCGCCCTCGTGTGCGCAGTAATTCACGATGGCGTACAGCGCACCGCGCACGTTGTACACGCCCACGCCGAATTTGCCCACATCGACCAGCTTCATACCACCGGGCGGCAGCTCGTCCAGGGAGCACACTAATCGGCGTTTGAGCACCGGGGAATCCGCCTCCTAAACGAGCATCAGGATTAATACTGTGCCCGTTACGGTAACCACCACAAGTCGTTGGGCTTCGTTGCTATTTATACTATGATAGCGACATTCCCCCACGTTCATATCAACCCGCCATACCGGTTGCTCAGGAGGAGCGCTGATGACGCTCAGCACCGACCGCCCCGACGGCCAGCCCGTCACCCTCGACCTCACCGGTGAAACCAGTCCTTACCCATTCTTCGAATACATGAGGCGCACTGATCCGGTCTGGCACGGTTCCCTGGCGGACCACTCACAGATGCCAGAGGAACTGCGGCCGAGCGACGAGTGGGTCTTGTTCGGTTACGACGGCCTATTTCAGGCGTTCCGTGACGACCGCGTCTTCACATCGGCGAAATACGACAAGAGCATCGGATTGGTGATGGGGCACACCATCCTGGCGATGGGCGGCAAGGAACACCACGACCACCGCAGCCTGGTGGCCAAGGCCTTCCGGGCCACCGCGCTGGAACGCTGGGAGCCGTCGGTCGTTGGTCCGGTATGCGATCAGCTGATCGACGAAATCAAAAACGACGGCCATGCCGACTTGGTGAAGGCGCTGACATTCGAGTTTCCGACCAGGATCATCTCCGTACTGCTCGGACTCCCCCCTGAGGACCTCGACCTGTTCCGGCGGCTGTCGCTTGACCTCATCTCGATTCCGACCGACATCATGGCGGGGCTGAACGCCGCGGCTGAGTTGCACGGCTACTTCCTCGACCAGGTAGAACAGCGGCGCCGCAAACTCACCGACGACATCATCGGCGACCTGGTCGCCGCCGAGATCGACGGCGAGAAGCTCACCGACGAGGCCATCATCGCGTTCTTGCGCCTGCTGCTGCCCGCCGGGCTGGAGACCACCTATCGCTCGTCGGGCAACCTGCTGTACCTGCTGCTGACCCACCCCGAGCAGCTGGCGATGGTCCAGCAGAACCGGTCACTGATCCCGGCTGCCATCGAGGAGGGTCTCCGGGTCGAAACGCCACTGACTATGGTCATGCGGACCACCACCCAAGAAATCGAAATAGGCGGCAAGACAATCCCGGCCGACGCACAGGTCGACATGTGCATGGGTTCGGCCAACCGCGACGAAAGCCGCTGGCCCGACCCCAACACATTCGACATCCAGCGACCGCGCCATGCGCACATCGCATTCGCAGCCGGCATCCACATGTGCCTCGGCATGCATCTGGCACGGCTGGAAACCCGCGTCATGTTGAACAGCCTGTTCGACCGCGTCAAGGACCTGGCACTTGTTCCCGACGACGGCATCGGTGACAAGTCCATGATCGTCGGGCTCACCTTCCGCTCGCCGAACAAACTTCCGGTCACGTTCACCCCGGCCGTATGAGGAGCCGCGCGGCGATCCTGCACAATGTCGGCGGGCCCTGGTCTGTCGAGGACTTCGAGCTGGACCCACCCCGGGCCGGCGAGGTCCTGGTCGAAATGGCCGCGGCCGGGTTGTGCCACTCCGATGACCACATCCTGACCGGTGACTTGTCGGCACCCAACGAAGTGCTGCGATCCCTCGGGCTACCAACCATGTTCCCGACGATCGGCGGTCACGAGGGTTCCGGCATCGTGGCCGAAGTCGGCGAAGGCGTCACCGAGTTCGCCGTCGGCGATCACGTTGTGATGTCGTTTGTCGCCGTGTGCGGCCAATGCCGCTGGTGCGCAACCGGAATGGAGTACATCTGCGACGTCGGGGCCACCATCATGACTCCGGGAATGCCCACCGACGGCACATTCCGCCATCACACCGCCGACGGCAAACCACTAGGCCACCTCGCGAAAGTGGGCGCATTCGCCAAACACACTGTGGTATCCACGAATTCACTCGTGAAGATTGAGCCGCACCTACCACTGGCGCCGAGCGCGTTGCTGTCGTGCGCCATTCCGACCGGCTATGGGTCGATGGCGAACCGCTCCGGTATGCGCGCGGGCGACACCGTCGTCGTGATCGGTGTCGGTGGAATCGGAACGGGCGCTGTCCAGGGCGCCCGGATCGGGGGTGCCGCGCACATCATCGCCGTCGATCCGGTGGATTTCAAGCAGAAATCGGCGCTGCAGTTCGGTGCTACGAACAGCGCCGCATCGGCCACCGAGGCGCTGGATCTGGTGCGCGACCTGACGTACGGGGTGATGGCCGACGCCGTCGTGGTCTCACCATCGTTGATCACACCTGACGACGTCCGCGATGCATTGCAGCTCACGCGCAAGGGCGGGACGTGCGTGCTCACCGGGATGACGTCGCAATTGACTCGGTCGGTCAACATCGACCTGCAGGACTTCATCCTGATGAACAAGTCCCTGGCGGGCACGGTATTCGGCTCGTGCAACCCGAAGGCGGACATCTTCCGGCTGGCCAGGCTCTACCACACCGGCCAGCTCCAGCTCGACGAGATGATCACCAAACGTTATCGCCTCGACGACATCAACGATGCCTACGACGATCTCCGGAACGGTGAAATTATCCGGGGCATCATCGATTACGGGATCAGCTGAAGCTACGGCTTGCGAGCCATCACCCGCTGCAACTGCCCGTACGCGTCGATCGGGCTGTGCAGGGCCAGGCCCCCGTCGGCGTGCACGACCTGCCCGGTGACCCACGGCAGCTCGAGGATGCCCACTATGGCACCGGCAACGTCCGCGGCTTCACCCAAGCGGCCCAGCGCCGTCCGCTCGGACAGTCCTTCTACCCAGCCGGGAAGTTGTTCCACGTTTGCCAGCATCGGGGTACGGGTGACTCCCGGTCCAACCGCGTTCACCCGGATGCCGTGGCTGCCCCACTCGACAGCAGCGACCCTGACCAGCATGTCGACTCCGGCTTTTGACACGCAGTAAGCGCCCATGTCGCGATCGGCGACAGTACCGCTGATGCTAGAGACCGCGACGATCGAACCACCCACACGGGCGTCGATCATGGCTTGCGCTGCGGCCCGCATGGTCAGCCAGGTGCCGGTGAGGTTCACCGCCAACACGCGTTCCCATTGCGCGGGCTGCTGTTTCAGCAGCAGGCCCGAGGCACCGATTCCGGCGCAGGTGACGATGCGGGTGGGTACACCGTGCTCGCGCACCGTCTGCTCCATCGCCACCGACACCGCGTTGGGATCGCTGACATCGCAGGCGATATCCGCGTCACGCAGATCCCATACAACGACGTCGTGGCCCGCGTCGCGCAGCCGTCCGGCGACTTCACGGCCGATCCCGGACGCACCACCGGTCACTAGCGCAGTCGAGGCGGTCATTTCGCGGGCCCGATCAATTCGACAAGCACACCGTCCGGCGCGGTGATGACTGCCATCGGGACGGTCTTGCCGCCCGGAGCCGGCATGGTGATGCGGCGAACATCGTCGGTGAAACCCAATGCGGCCAGGGCGGAGAGCGTCTCGTCGACGTCGCGCTGTAGCGAGAGCAGGAAGAACCCGTGCCGGGGCGCCGGATGCGCGGGCGGCGCTTCATCGGCACCCGGCAGCTGCACGAGTTCGACGATCCCGCAGTCGGGTAATTGCGGATCGCCCGGGAAGACCGACCGAAGCCGATCGCTCTTGGCGCCGAACAGTTCTGGCCAATCGCCGGTGAACGTGTGGTCGAATAGCTCACGCAGGCCCAGGCCGTCTCGCCAGAATCGCAGCGATCGTTCGACATCCGACGTGCAAATCGCGGAGTGGTGTACGCCTAACACGAGTTCCTCGCGATCTTGGCCAACGTGCGATCCCACAGCTCGCTCGCAAGGCGGGGATCGTAGGCTAAGCGGTTCGTTTTGGCGATCTTGCGCCTCGAGTAGTATTCGCCGGGCGTCCAATCCGCACCGGGAGTGCTTGACGCCAGCCACACCAGCTGGTCCGCTCCCTCGTCCGAGGTCGCGGTGAATCGCTCTGTCGGCGTGTACCGCTGCATAAATGCCAGGAACCGCGATCCCGATGCCTGCCCAAAATTGGACGAGACATAGCCGGGGTGAACTGTGGCAACAGAGAGCCCGCCAGCATGGTGGCGCCGGTGTAATTCCCTGGTGAACAACACGATTGCCAGCTTCGATAAGGCGTAGGCGGTGCTGGGCCGGCGCCTGGCCGTGTTCTCGAGATCATCGACAGTGGCCCGGAAAACCAACCTGTGCGATGAGCTGGTCGTGTTGACGATGGTGGCACGGGAATTGAGAAGCACATCCAATAACTGGGTGGTCAGCAGAAACGGGGCCAAGTAGTTGACCTGATACGTGTGTTCATAGCCGTCGGGTGTCAGGTGGATGTTGGTGCCCATGCCGCCGGCGTTGTTGAGCAGTACGTCGACGCGCGGATGCTCGGACCGTATTTTCTCCGCCAAGGCCCGCACCTGGGACAGGTCGGCGAAGTCGGCGACGAAATAGTCCGCTCGCAATTCCGCGGCCACTGCGGCGGTCTTACTTTCCGATCGGCCCACCACGACAACGTCCTCGCCCTGTTGGCTGAGCCGGCACGCTGCCGCGGCGCCGATGCCGTCGCTGGCGCCGGTGATGACGATCGTCCTAGGCGTCACGCGAGAAGTGTATCGAGGGGACTCCGCGGGTCCAGAAGACGGTGTTGGCCCGTTCCTCAAAGACCCGTCCACCGGCTCACTCACCCGAACGAGTAGCGAACCGGCAGGTGTTTGAGGCCTCCGACGAATGTGGTCGCGACGAATTGCGGATCCCCGGTCAGCTCAACGGATTTCAGCCTCGGCAGCAACTCGGTAAAGAAGCTCGTGACCTCCATGCGGGCCAGGGCGGCACCCATGCAGAAATGGACGCCGTAGCCGAAGGCCAGATGTTTGTTGGGGTCGCGCCCGACGTCGAATCGGAAGGGGTCGTCGAAGACGTCCTCGTCGCGGTTGGCCGACACGTAAGACAGCAGCAGGGATTCTCCTGCGGCGATGGGGATTCCACGCCGCGTAGTGTCCTTGGCGGCGGTGCGCATGAATTGCTTGACCGGTGTGACCCACCGGATCATCTCCTCGGTGGCCAGCGGCATGAGTCCGAGATTGTCGCGCAGGCGCGTGAGCTGGTCGGGATTCTCGACCAGCGCGTGCAGGCCACCGGAGATGGTGGCGCTGGTGGTGTCGTGACCGGCGGTCGCAACGATGAGGTAGTACGACACGGTGTCGATATCCGACAGCGGCTCGCCGTCGACGCGCGCATTGGCGATCACCGACGACAGATCCTCGGTTGGGTGCTCGCGGCGCGACGCCGTAACTGCGTTGAAGTATTGGAACATGTCCAGCAGCGCTGGCAGCTGATCCCCTTCTGCGGCACCACGTTTGAACTCGCTGTCTGCGCTGCCGAACAACTCTTGGGTCAGCTTGAGCATGCGGGGAAAGTCGGCCTCCGGCAGGCCCAGCAGCGACATGATGACGTAGAGCGGGTAATTGACCGCGACCTGCGCAGCGAAGTCACACTCCGGACCCGTGGCCATCATCTTGTCGACGTAGATCTTGGCAAGCTCGTCGACTCGAACCTTCAGCGCCCGCATCGCCTTGGGGCGAAACCAGTCCGAGCCGATAGCACGCACCACCCGATGCTGCGGGTCGTCCATGTGGATCAGCGTGCGTACTCCCGCGGCGGCCTGCAGCTCGTCGCCCTGCTTGGTCGCCAGGACCGGGCGCGGCCAGTTAGTGAACACCACGTTGTCACGTTCGATGTCCATGACGTCCGCGTGCTTCGTGATCACCCAGAAGGGTGCGTAATTCGGCACATCGACCCACGACACTGGAGCGCTGCCGCGCAGGTGAGTCAGCGCCGCGTGCAATCGCTGCTCGTCGGTGTAGGTCAACGGATCCGCCAATAACTTGGCAGCTTCGTCCATCGTGGGTGCGCTCACTCGCGAAACTCCTTGAGTGCGGCGGTAACACAGGCCCTAGAAGCATCAGTAGCCCCGACGAATATCGGCAGGATGCGATCGACCACGCCGTCGCACCGACTTCGCAGGGCCGCGGCGATCGTGTCGACCGGCCCGACGACGGCGAAGGCGTCGAGCATGTCGTCGTCGATGAGCGAGCCCATGGTGTCCCACTCACCTTGCTTGGAGAGGCGGTTCAATTCGGCCTGCAGGTCGCCCCAGCCGTGCAAGTCAAGCACTTTGTGGTACGCGGGCGTTGATCCGTAGAAGGCGATCTGCTTGCGCGCGGCGGTCATGGCCGCCGCCAGCTCGGCGTCATTCTCACCGGTCGCCACCATCACCTCGCACGACACCTCGAAGTCGTTGCGATCACGGCCGCAACGCTGCAAGCCGCGCAGCAGCGCCGGCATCGTCACCTCATCCAGATAGCGCTTCGAGACCATCGGGTGACCGAGGTGACCGTCGGCGACCTCACCACACATCTCGGTCATCGCCTCACCCACGGCGGCAAGGAAGATCTTCGGCAGCGGATAGGGCTGCGGCTCGGGCGTGAACATCGGGGTCATGATCTTGTGCGTGTAGAACTCGCCCTCGAAACGCAGCTCGGCGCCGTCCCTCCAGGCAGACCAGATGGCCTGAAGGGCAGAAATGAATTCACGCATCCGCGGTGCCGGATGACTCCAGGGCATGCTGAATCGCTTCTCGATATGCGGCTGGATCTGGGTGCCCAGACCGAGGATGAAGCGCCCCTGTGAGTAGGCCTGCAGATCCCAGCCGACGTTGGCGACGATCATCGGATTGCGCGCGAAGGCCACCGCGATGTTGGTGCCGAGCTCGAGTCGCGACGTGTGCTCGGCAGCCAACAGCAGCGGCAGAAACGGATCATGACTGGTTTCGGCCGTCCAGCCCCCGTCATACCCCTGTTGTTCCAGCGCGCCGGCTGCCTCGGCTACCTGTGCCAATTGATTGGGAATTCCCCCGTCGATCTTGACGCGGAGGGCGCTACCCATGCGGGTAACTTTACAGTAAGCAATCCAGTATGTAGGACGGACGCATGACGAAAGCAGAGGATTGGGCGGAGACGCTCGAGGATCTCGACCGCCGCCGACGGCACGCGCGGGGCATGGGCGGACCCGAGCGACTCGACAAGCACCGCGGCAAGGGCAAGCTCGACGCTCGCGCGCGCCTCGAGCGGCTCCTCGACCCCGGCACGTTCCGCGAAATCGGCACGCTCGTCGGCGGCGAGATCGCGGCCGACGCGATCATCACCGGCTCCGGCAACATCAACGGCGTACCGGTGATGGTGGGCGCCGAGGACTTCACCACGTTGGCCGGCAGCATCGGGCCTGGAGGCAACTCCAAGCGCTACCGGATCGCCGAGCTCGCGGTTCGCAACCGCATCCCGTTAGTGATGCTTCTCGACGGCGCCGGGTTCCGTCCGACCGGCGGGCACTACGGGCGCACCCCAACCGACTTGCTCGCCCAAACCCAGTGTTCGGGGCGGGTCCCCACCGTCGCCGCCGTCCTCGGACCCTCAGCCGGACATGGCGCCCTCGTCGCTCCGGTGTGCGACTTCCGAATCATGAGCAGCCAGGGCACCATCTTCACCGCCGGGCCCCCGGTGGTCAAAGAGTCTACGGGCGAGGACATTTCGAAAGAGGATCTCGGCGGGCCGGACGTCGCGCTGCCCAGCGGGGTGATCCACAACGTCGCCGAGGACGACGAGGCCGTGCTCGACGACATTCGCCGCTATCTGTCATATTTCCCGCCCAGCGCATGGTCGTACCCACCGTCGCTGCCCGAGGACGAGACCACCAGGCCGCGGGCGACGCCGGAGCTGTTGGACATCGTCTCGCGCGACAACCGTCGCGTCTATGACATGCGCGCGGTGCTCGGTGTGGTCTTCGATAGTCCGGATTGGTTCGAAGTTCAGCCGCGGTTCGGCAAGGCCATCATTTGCGCGCTCGCGCATCTCGGGGGGCATCCCGTCGCGGTCGTCGCCAACCAGCCGCAGGTGCTGGCCGGGTCCATCGACGCCGCCGCTGCCGACAAGGCGGCGCACTTCGTCATGGTGGCCGATTCCTTCCACTTACCGCTCGTGTTCCTGGCCGACAACCCTGGAATGTTGCCCGGCAGCCGCTCCGAACGCGAGGGTGTACTTCGCAGCGGCGCACGCATGTTCGCCGCGCAGACCGCCGCCACGACGATCAAGCTGCACGTGACGCTTCGTAAGGCGTATGGCTTTGGCTCCATGGTCATGTCGCTGCTCGGGTTCGACCAGCAGGCGGCCACCTTTGCATATCCGGGCGCGACGATGGGCGCCATGAGTGCCGCGGCGCTCAGTCGCGCATCGCACGCCGGCGAGGACATGTCCGCCAAGCTGCGCAACGCCGAGCTGCAGGCGTCATACCGCTCGGCCGAACACTTGGGATTCGACGAACTCATCGATCCGCGCGAGACACGCGACGCACTGCTGGCGTCCTTGCAGCGCGGCCTGTCCAGCCGTCAGGCCGCCGCCGAACCGGTGACCCGGACCGTCATCATGCCGTGACTTTCCCCGCGAGCCCTAATCCCCCGCCCGATATGTCGCGACTACCGGTTCGAGCTCGTCAGGTGTCGCGCCATGCATGATCACCGCGTCGGCGCCATAGTCGAATTCCCTGCGGATGCGGTCCACGCACTGCTCGGCTGACCCGGTGGCCGATGGTTCCAGCCATTCGCCGGGAATCAATGTCGCGATGTGCTCGATCTGCTCGGGCGTGGCCTTGTGATCGATTCCGCCGGCGATCGAGGTCACCACCGAATCCTCCCGGAACCGTTGCAGGACAGCGGGATCCCAGTTGTTGGTCTGCACCATCAGGTCGCCGTACCCCTGCAGATAGGTGGCCAGACGCGCGACGGTCTTCTTCAGCCGCAACTGCTCCGGAAGGTGGTCGCCGATCGTGGCGAAACACGACCATACCCGCACGCTGTCCGGATCGCGGCCCGCCTTTTCCGCGGCGGACTTGACGGTCTTGACGCAGCGCTGCAACGTTTCCGGTGTGAAGTAGGTGTGCAGTATCACGTCGTCGAACACCCGGCCCCCGAGCGCGAGCGTGTTGGGCCCAAAGGCCACCAGCGCCAATCGAATGTCTTCGTTGAAGTCACGGTCGAGAAACAAAATCGGGTATTTGCCCATCGGGCCGTCGTGATTGAAGATCACCTCGCCGTGCCACAGTCGACGCATGACCTGGGCCCAATCTTCCATCTGTGCGGTAGTGACCTCCGGTATGCCGAACGCCCCGTAGATTGCTGCGATGCCCCGGCCGATGCCCAACGTGAACCGGCCGCCGGACAGCCGGTGCATGGTGGTCGCCCACGACCCGGTGATCAGCGGATGGCGGGTGTTGTGATTGGTTGCGGCGGTGGCGATCTGCATGCGGCTGGTCACCGCGCAGGCGGCTCCGACGAGGGACGACGCTTCCTTGACGTTCCACCGCTCGGAGATGAACGCGGTGCCGAAACCTAACTCCTCGCCGCGGCGGGCCTCGTCCATCAGGGTTGCCGGTCCCTCACCGCCGGCCCCGGCCAGCAGGTAGTAGCCCAATTCGTCAAGCGTGCGATCGCTCACTTCCAAACTCCTTGCTTGTAGCCGCAGTTCCAAACTTCGGTGATCTTGCCGTCGACGACGCGGAACACCTCGATGCTGGCGACGTTAGTATGCGTGCCATCGCTGGTCGTCATGGCCGAGTCATAGACGATCGCGACGTGCTCGCCGTCGCCACCCTCGATGACGAGGTTCAGGTCGAAGCGCAGCGAGTCGAATAGTTGCCACACGTCTGCTATCCGTTGGACCGCCTGAGCGTGGGTCAGCGTGTGCGCCTCTCCGACCTCATGCCGGATGACTTTGTCTGCCAACAACTCCTCGGCCAAGTCGATGTTGCATTCGTTCCAGACCACGAGGTTGTACAGTTCGACCACTTCGCGGGCCGTCCGCGTGGCTGCCATCAGCCGGCAACCTCGCGCAGGAATCGCTCGCTGACCCGCTGCGGGCGCCGGGAGAAGACCTGACCGACATGGCTGCCGTCGTACCAGTACAGCTGGCCGTTCCAACGTTCCTGCAACGCAATCGTGGGCTCGCGCATGGCCATCCGGTCGTGCCACGCTCCGACGATGAGCCGGCGCTGCGGCGGCGGCGCCGGGTCGACCGCCAGCGGATCGATCACCGAGGTCAGCTGGGAGACCTCCGGAGACTGCAGCAGCTCCCGGAATCCATTACGCGACGGCCCCCAGCGGCCCAAGTGCCGTGCGATCATCGCGTTGAGCCCCAGTATCGGGGTGTACAACGCGACCGCGTCTATCCGCCGCTCCAGGTGCGAAACCAGCGCGGCTACCGGGCTGCCCATCGAAATCCCGGACACCACAACCGCGGTCGCCTGAGGCTGCACCCATTGCACAACCGCGCGTGCCTCTGACACCGCGCGCATCATGCCCGCGACATTCCGCAGCGGATCCAGGTCCGGGTAGGCCGGCCACTCTCGGCGTCGGCAACCGTGACCCGGCTGCACCGGCATTGCGACGTTGAACCCCAGCCGGTGATGTATCCGGCCGATTCGGCTCAGCACCAGATCTTCTACGCCGCCCTGACCCGCGCCGTGTACCCAAACCAACCATGGCCTGGGGCCGTCGCGATGCCGGCACAGGTGGACGACCGCCCTCGCGGGGCCACCCAGGCCATCGGCCGCCAGCGTCTTCGGCAGCGCCGGATCATGCTCGAACGTCATCCGCTCATACGTCAGTCCGGCCCCAGGCAAGCGCCGCCGCTGTATCGCCGTCGCCCGCAATGGTTTTGGGTCGGCGTGCGCGCCGTCGATGCCCAGCGCCGACAACTCCTCCGCCGCCGCGGCACAGGCGCTCAGCGGGCGCACCCGTTTGGTCAGATTCCCACCCAGCAGTGTAAAGCCGCTCAGGACAAGCTCGTCCAGGAAGACCTCGCCGAATTGGCGCATGCCGCGCGGGGATGCCCCCGCCCATCCGGTCGATTCGTTGATTCCGGTCACCGCCCGCGGGACCACCATGCCCAGCTCACGGGTGATGTCCAGCCCACGTGTCGTCCACGACATGTCTGTCTCCTCAAACCAGCTAAGTCAGCTTAAAACCGGTGTATCCGCCCGCCGCGATTTCATCGCAGCGGCGCCGGTATTCGGGGATTCCACCGACATAGCCCATGTACATCCGTTTCTTGCCGGGCACATTGCCGCCGTTGTACCAGGAGTTGCAGGTCGGGTGAACAAGCACGGTCGGCGCGACCAGCGCGGTGGTGTGATCGATCCACTCCTGCTGCGCGCTAGCCAGCGCCTCGATGGTGCGAATTTCGTTGGCGCGCAAGTACGCGATGCAGTCACCGATCCACTCGACATGCTGTTCAAGCGCGGCGACGAAGTTCGTGGCCGCGCTCGGGCTGCCCGGACCCTGGACCGTGAACAGGTTCGGGAATCCGGCGACCGCCAGCCCGAGATAGGACAGCGGCCCCTCGCCGGCCCAGAACTCACCGAGCGACATTGCTTCGCGGCCGCGGATATCAATGCGGCTGAGCGCACCGGTCATGGCGTCGAATCCGGTGGCGTAGATGATCACGTCGAGTTCGTAGCAACCCTGCTCGGTGCGGACACCGGTCGGTGTCACGTCGCTGATCGGCCCCTTGCGCAGGTCGACGAGTGTGACGTTGTCGCGGTTGAATGTCTCGTAGTAGCCCTGGTCGATGATCGGCCGCTTGCAGGCGAAGGGATATTCGGGCACCAACGCCGCGGCGGTCTGCGGATCCTTGACGACCCGGGCCACCGCCTCGCCATACAGCTTGGCGGCCATCCGGTTCGCTTCGATGTCGAAAAAGATGTCACTCCAATTCAGCGCGCCCAACACGCCGTGCTCCTCGATGGCGCGCAACTGCTCATCGCGCGTCGCCGACTTCAACGGCGGCTTGCCGAGCATCCCGAGCAGCACCGAGAAAGCGCTCAGCCGCGCAGCCCCGATCGGGTGTGCCCGTTGGGCCGCCCGGATTTCGTGGTAGCGGGCCTTCATCTCGTCCAGCTCGCCGGGCTCGAATCGGCGGACCTGCCACGGCAGGGTGTAGGCCGCCGAACGCTGAAACACGTAGAGCTGCGAGGCTTCCCGGGCCACGATGGGGATGAGCTGAACACCCGTCGAGCCGGTGCCGATGACACCGACCCGCTTTCCGGTGAGATCGAAACCCTCCCGGGGCCAGCGGCTGGCGAACAGCGACGTTCCGGCGAAGGTGGCCATCCCCGGGATGTCGGGTTCCAGCGGCACCGACAAGATGCCCGAGGCGGCGACGACGAAAGGAGCGATGTAAGTCTCGCCGCGCTCCGTTCGCAGCTCCCACTGCGCGGCCTCCTCGTCGAAGGCCATCGCGACGACCTTGGTGTCGAACGTGATGTCGCGGCGAAGATCCAGCCGGTCGGCGACGAAGTTCAGATAGGCCTCGACCTCGGGTTGGGCCGGCATAGAGTCCGTCCAAACCCATTCCTGCTGAATCTCTTCGGAGAAGCTGTACGAGTACTCGATGCTCTCGATGTCACACCGCGCACCCGGGTATCGGTTGAACAGCCAGGTGCCGCCGACGTTTTCGGCCTTTTCCAGAACCCGGGTCCGCAGTCCGAGCCGCCGCAGCCGATGCAGCATGTACAGGCCGGAAAATCCGGCGCCGATGACGAGCACGTCGAAGCGAGCGCTAGCCATCACGAGACAGGTTCTCGTCGGCTGCCCGAACGTCCTCTCCACTCATAGGGCTCCCTTGCCGCATGCTGGACAAACTGCTGAAATCTATACTGTAACGAATTTAGTATCCAACAGAAGTCGGAGGCGCCGGCGTGAGGGTTCCGTTCACCTGGAAGGTCACCGGCTGGTTCATGGTCGGATGGTCCCCCGAATTCCCCATCGGGGAGTCGGAAGCGACGAAGGTTTC